>ENA-OSET01003736-OSET01003736.1-sediment-metagenome-genome-assembly--contig:-NODE-3736-length-13795-cov-2.609127_pt1 | contig 13795 bp, 11 predicted proteins | sample MGYA00237882_ERZ534229 | MGnify/ENA primary metagenome ERZ534229 (study PRJEB26408, sample SAMN06266212) | sediment metagenome | isolation source: Hudson Canyon methane seep mesocosm | place...
ATGGTGGTGTAGGGTTAGAGCGCGTTACCTTAGCAATTTTCGATAAAAGCCACCAAAAGGTAGTTTCAAAATATACAGCTGGCGTGGGTACTGAGTCATGGAAAGAGCGTTTTGTCGTACGTTATGAGCGTAGCTTATCAGGTTTTCTGTATAATTTATTTGAAAATGATAAGGCTATTTGGGTTGGCAATTCTGAGTATAGGAATGTCTCTCAATATCTGAGTTCGGAATATCAGGGTATTACTGGTCAGGAAGACTTTTTTATTGCGCCATTGTGTGCTCAAGGGAAAAGAGTAGGGTTTATCTACGCAGATATGGGCTATAGCAGTAGGCCTTTAACAAAAAGTTATTTCACCGGTTTTAGTCAATTTATCCAGCAAGCGAAGTTTGCGATAAACATATTGGCTAATAAGTAGCTTGATCTATTAATTAGAAATATTTCTAGGTGGCTAGGATTTATCTAACCTAGCTATTCGTTAAATCCACATATATCGTTAACTTTTGGCCAGGCTGAAGATACTTTTTCTTATTTAATTTATTCCATACAATCAGGTTTTTTATACTGACGCTAAATTTACTGGCTATTCTCGCTAATGAGTCACCTTTTCTTACACGGTAGCCAATACGCTTGATCATTTGACGTTTTTGAGCAAAAGGCCTGTTTAATTCACTGGCTGTCGCCATAATTGTGTTTTGTTTGGCCTTAGACCATATAAGTAGCTTCTTTCCGGGTCGTAATACGTCTGTAGGCGCCATTCCATTCCACTTGGCAAGCGAACGTACACCAACTTTATGCGCTAAGGATAAGTCCCACATTGTGTCGCCTGCTTTAACTGTATAGTAAAGCTTGGTGCTTCCTTTGCTCCCTTTCAGTTTGCTTTGTTTGCTGGTGAGACGGTTTTGCTGGCTTAAGTCGTAATAGCTTTTACCTTTTGAGGCAATGGGAATGAGTAATTTTTGCTTTTCTCGAATCATATTGGATTTTAGATGATTCACTTGTTTAATGAGCTTTGGTGTAGTGTTAAATTTTTTGGCAATACGGATTAAAGAATCACCCAGTCGTACACTGTAACGATTCCAATTTAGACGTTTGCTTGGAGGCAGTTTTTTAAGTTTTAATTCAAAAGTATGTGCGTTTTCAACGGGAACTAATAAGCGGTGTGGCCCAAGAGGTGAGCTGGCCCATTGGTTGAATCCTGGGTTGAGTTTATAAATCTCATTAATATCAATGCTGGCCAAAGATGCTGCTTGGGCAAGATCTATCTGTGCACCTGTCTTTACAATTTTGAAGTAAGCTTTGTCGGGAATAATGGGGAGTGTGATGCCATAAGCAGCAGGATTTTGTACTATTTTTGCTAGGGCTAGTAATTTGGGGACATAAGCTTTTGTTTCTCTGGGTAGTTTAAGTGACCAAAAGTCGGTATTTTTTGATTTTTTGTTATTTCTTTTAATCGCTTTGCCAACTCTTCCTGAACCTGAGTTATATGCAGCAAGTGCATGAAGCCAGTTGCCATTAAAGCGTTTGTTTAAATAACTAAGGTAATCCAATGCTGCTTTTGTGGAAGCTGGTACGTCACGACGTCCGTCATACCACCAATTTTGATGAAGGCCATATATTTTGCCTGTGCCTGGAATAAACTGCCAAAGACCAGAAGCGCGGCCGTGACTGTAAGCAAAAGGGTCATAAGCGCTTTCTACGAATGGAAGTAAGGCGAGTTCCATGGGTAAGTCGCGTTTAATGACTTCTTCAACCACGTAATGTAAATATCGGGCAGAACGTTTGAACACACGATCTAAATAGTTTGGATTACGTACGTACCAGTTAAGTTGGTTTTTGATTCTTCTATTATCAAGATTTAAATCGAGCTTGAAATGTGCTCTTACACGCTTGAGTATATCAGGTGAGTTGGTAACAGGGATTTCGACAGTGCGTAGTTCGCGTAATTCATTATTAACACGTATTTCAAGGTCATTAGAAGGGGTGATAAAACCATATTCTGAAAAGTCGGTAGTTTCAATATTAAGCTTAGGCTGAGTATCAAGTTTAAAAAATTGATCTACTAGCGAATTTATATCGTGAGAGTCTTTTTTATGCGGCTTTGTGTTGTTGATATTTGTCTTTAGGGGAAGTGAAACAAAGTTATCAATATGAGGTGCTGTTAGCTTATGGTCTGCATTTTTTGCATCTATGCTTTTATTATTCGAGTTTATCTCAGTCTGTGGTGCAATAGCTTTAGTTTTCAGAGACTTGTTTATTTTTTCTAAAGGCGCAGTTAACCCCACTTCTTTTTGGCGTGCCAGTATTTCCTTATTAACAGTGGCTTGACTTAGAGCTTGGTCTGGGCTTTTGTCGAGAGGTGTTTCGGTGCTTAATTTAAAACTGGAGCAAGCAGCAAGAAATATAAAAAGAGTACAAATGAATAAATAGCGCATAAAAGCGAAGGGTCTGCAGTCGAGTGTGAATTTAAAAGAGTAAAGTTTATGGGTATCTCTTATTAGGGTCAACGAGCAAAGTGCAGTATATGTATTAAATATAATCCATTGGTCGCATTACTGACGTTTATGTGAGGAAAATTACTTTATGGAAACAAATTAGAATATTTTCTTGCATACATGAATTAAAAGTGATCCTTTGCTTTGCGTATGGCTGCGAAAACAGATTCAGCCTGGTTGTCAATATCTGAACCTGCTATTTTAAGTGATTTGATTAATTCAGGGTCATTTGTGCGTAAAAAAGGGTTTATCTCTAATTCTCGACCAATAGTGGAGGGGAGTGTATTTTCTTCATGCTTACGCTTGGCTTCACATTCAGTTATATAATGCTTTAGAGCCGTGTTATTAGGCATAAGATGTTTAGCAAACTTTAGGTTGCTTAATGTATATTCATGCGCACAAAAAATCTCGGTATGCTGAGGTAATTCAACAAACTTATTGAGTGAGTGGAACATTTGAGCTGCGCTACCTTCGAACAATCTTCCGCACCCACCTGAAAACAGCGTATCACCACAAAATAACCATGGGGTGGTGTGTTGTGAGTCTGAGGGTGAATAGTAGGCAATATGATCTAAAGTGTGTCCAGGTACTTCAATTAACTTAAATGTAGTATCTAATAATGAAAAAACATCTCCATCGACTAAGGCTTGATCAATAAAGTCTAGCTTTTTATGTTTTGTGCCTGCCTGCTTAAAACCAAAAGCAGTGGCGTTAAACTTAGCTTTTAGCTCTTCTACACCGCCAATATGGTCAGGGTGATGGTGTGTCACTAAAATACCAATGAGTTGCAGTTGCTGATCATTGATGAATGAAATGACCGATTGACTACAACCAGGGTCTATCACTACTGCTTGCTTGCTTTTCTTATTGATAATGCACCAAATGTAGTTATCTGAAAAAGCAGGGATCGCAGTAATTGTTAGCATAAATAACCTATTTAAGTATGTTTATGGTGACTGTTGTGGTGAGTGTAATGAAAGATATAATAGTGATGGCTATTGAGATAGCGGCATCTTAGGTATAATCTTTTAATTACCTGATATCCAACCATTTAAAGTATGAGGCTGTATATGAGAACTGTAAATAGCGATTCTCGCGAATATCCTCTTCTAGCACAAAAAGAACTGGAATTTTGGTTTCAGAGCACTTTAGGTCGCGCTTTATTAGCAAATCAACGCAGGGTGATAGAAAAAAAAATTCATCGATTATTTGGTTTTCATCAAGCAGAAATAGGTGTGTCTCACCGGGTTCCTGTAGGTAATCCCAGTAGTTTAGGGCACAAGTTTTATGTTCTGCCTAGTTGGGAACCAGATTTGCCAGAAAATTCAATTATTTCGAGTACTGGTGAAATTGCATTAGATCATGATGTTGTGGATTTGGTGATACTTCACCATACTTTGGATTTTTCATCAGACCCGCATCAAACATTAAGAGAAGCATCTCGAATTTTAAAATCATCAGGCAATCTACTGATTGTAGGCTTTAACCCGGTAGGGCTGTGGGGGTTAAGGCGCTTATTTTCAGCTCGAAAAAAAGCACCTTGGAATATGCGGTTTATTGCCGGGCATCGCGTAGAAGATTGGTTGAATCTTTTGGATTTCAGGGTTTCAGGCATTCAAACTCATTTTTATGGCTTACCATTTAATAAGCAAAGCATGATTAATCGTTCGATGTGGCTAAATAATGTATTGAATGAAAAAGTTCCTTTAGGTGCTTATTATACGATTCTTGCACAGAAGCAAAGTGGCGCACGTATTAAGGCTGTGCCCAAATGGCGAAAAAATGCCAAGGTTGTAGGTTTACCTTTGGCCAACCGCGTTAGTATGAAGCATAAAGTTAAACCGAATGATTAATTATGATTCAAGCACAAATATATAGAGGAAAGTAAATGAGGCAAGTGGTTCTCGATACAGAAACAACGGGTATTAACCCATTAGATGGCCATCGGATTATAGAAATAGGTTGTGTTGAGTTAGTTGATCGTAAGCTAACGGGGAATCACTATCATGTTTATATCAACCCACGACGCGTTGTTGAAGAAGAGGCTATTGGTGTTCATGGTATCACGAATGAATTTTTAGTAGATAAACCTATTTATGAAACCATAGCGCAAGAGTTTTATGAATTTATCAAAGGCTCAGAACTTGTTATTCATAATGCGGCATTTGATGTAGGATTTATTAATCACGAATTTTCGTTGATGGGTGGCTTGATAAAGCCTGTAGAGGAATACTGTGGTGTTCTAGATACACTGGCAATGGCCCGAAAAAAGCATCCCGGGCAAAAAAATAATCTGAATGCACTTTGTAGTCGTTATGGCATTGATACCAGTCATCGGACCTTGCACGGAGCCTTGCTTGATGCTGAAATACTAGCTGATGTATATATATTATTAAGTGGCGGGCAGTCTGCTTTGTTACTAGATAAAGAGGATGATAGTGGTGGTGTTTCTAGCATTAGACGACTTTCTTCTGAACGCCCTGCGTTAGCTATTGTGCCTGCAAATGGTATTGAGCTAGATGCGCATCAGAAGTATCTTGACGACCTAGGAAAAAAATCAGAGTTAATCCCTTGGTAATCTTTTATAAAAATTCACCTATAGGTTACGAAAACCAATAAATTGAAACATCGTACAACTTGTGAAGCCGCAAAAATGTGTTATAAATTAATAAGCAAGATAATTTAATTAACGAAATTTCTAAGTAAAAATTTTGTTTTTTTTAAACTAAATAATAAGTTGACACTTCTTTGATAAATGTAGTTTTTTATAAAAAAGGCGGGATTCAATAAAAATGTCTCGACCTTCGACAACCATTAGTTCAATTGAGCTTGTTCAATCAGAGATTGAAACGACAATTCATCAAGCAGAGCAGAGTCTAGAGCGCTTTCAAGAAAATCGTGATAGCGGCGAGGATCTACAGAACTGTATTGACTACCTCAACCAGCTTCGAGGTATTTTTGTCGTTATCGAAGTGCAAGGTTGTGTGCTTTTGTGTCAGGAATCTGTCGCTTTAGCCAATGAAGTTCCTGTTGGCGCTAATGATGACAAAAATGGCCTGCTTACTAATTTGAGCAACGCTATTTTTATTCTACGGCGTTATACCGAGTATTTCAGTCATCAAAAATTAGATCATCCCGAATTATTGTTACCAATCATTAATGATTTGAGGAAAGCACGAAAATCTAAAACTTTCCCAGAGTCCCATTTTTTTGACTTTGATACACGCGTCCAATTTGACCCAACACTTTTATTAGGTGTAGATGAAAGCCAAAAGTTATCTGACTTTGAACATCATGCGAAAAGATTCAGGCATATGTACCAGGTTGGCTTACTAGATATGTTGCGTGACCGAAATGAAAAAATAAGTTTACGCTTGATTAGTCGTGCTGCACGCGGAAGTATGAAGCTCTGTGCAGGTGAACCACTTTCAAAATTTTGGGCTTTGGTTGTTGTTGTCAGTGAAACCATGCTCAATGAAGGTCTGATTATTTCAGAGCTCCGCAAGCGGCTCTTTATGAAGATTGAAAAATATCTTCGTGAAATGGCGTTGGTCGGCAGTGTCGTAAGTGGTAAAACAGCACCAGACTCATTGCGCAAAAACTTGTTGTATATACTGGCTTTGAGTAATGCTGACTCTCCCGAGGTTAAAGCGGTATTGGAAGGTTTTGAGGTTAAAGACCTAGAATTCGATGAGCAGGTATTGTTGGCTGAGAGCAAGCGCTTATTCGGTCCGGGAGTAGATGTTCTAAGGTCATTGTCTAAAGCTTTGCAAGAGGAAATTATCCAGCTTAAAGATAAGTTAGATATACTTGAGCGCAGCGGTGAACCGCATGCAGAAGATGTTGAGTTTATATGCAGTGTCTTTGAACGCTTAAGTGGTACGCTTTCGATGCTTGATTTGCCTAGTATTAGCCAAGCTTGTGATCAGCAATCAAAAGCGGTTAGAGCATGGGACGATGAACAAAAATTAGTGTCAGAGCATGAGTTGTTCGATGTTGCCGATGCTGTTTTAAGTATTGAACAGGCAATTAAGTTATTTGAAGAAACGGGTGTACAACCTGTAATAAGTACTGACAAAGATGAACAGAATGGGCATGAGAGCCCATTTTTGTATGAGGCGATTGTTGTTGTTGTGGAAGAGGCGCTTGCCGCTTTGTTACTCGCCAAGCGTTCTATTACTTCTTATGTTGAATCGAAAGGTGATAAATTGCACCTTGAAAGTATTGGGCAAGTGATGGACTCAGTTCGTGGTGCGATGTTGATGATTGAAAAACCTCGCGTTGCCGAGATTATTGTTAATTGTATTGATTGCATTAATGTTGAATTGTTTGAAAATGAGTCATTACCGGAAGAACGTATACTTGAAACATTAGCGGATGCAATGACATCATTAGAATATTATGTTGAAAGTATGTCTTTTAAAGAAACACTTAATGATGATCTATTAAAACTCTCAGAAGAGAGTCTTAAATCAATTTCTTATGGTTAGTTAATTTTTCATCTAAATCATTGCGCATATTAAGAGGTCAATATGCTTGTTTATCTTGCTGGCCTTATTCTTGCTGTTCTAATATTGTTTTGTCTTTTTGTTTCTTTACGTCTTTTCTTATCAAAAGGTTGTTTTAAAGCATGGCTAAAAGGCAATCTAGCCATGTTTTTTCTAGCTTTTATGCTTTTAATTGTATTTATAGGTTTTGACCTATTTAGTTATCGCGTCAGTGTGCATGGCGAGCAACTTGCTGTTATCAAGTTACAGCAACAAGCTCCTCAATTGTTTAACCTTGAGATTACCTGGCCGGATGGCTTACTTGAAGGCTATCAGATTAGGGGAGATCAGTGGCAGCTAGATGCACGATTGATTATCTGGAATGGGTGGTTCGAAAAACTGGGTTTTGATGCTGTGCATCGATTTGACCGTATATCAGGGCGATATTTTACAGTTGAAGATGAATTAAATAAGGCTCAATCTGTATATGACATCCACAAGAGCAATGGTTTGATTGATGTTTGGGGAGTTCTAAATAAAAACACCTGGATACCTGGAGTTGGCGCTAAATATGGTGCTGGTGTATATATGCCGATGAGTGATAGTGCTATATTTGGGGTTTACGTGCGTAATAATGCTTTACTAAGCGTGCCTTTAAATAATAAAGCAAAGTTTGTAACTCAAAATAACTAAACATTTAGAATTAAAAAAGCCGCAATAGCGGCTTTTTTATGACATTCTAAGTGAGCAGCGTTGGATTAACCAATGCTGAATAATTCACCTAGCTTAGTCGCTAACATCATGTCACCTTCAGCACGTAGCTGGCCAGCCATGAATGCTTGCATACCATCGGTTTCACCACTAACGATACCGTTAAGTGTCTCTGTGTTCATAATTAAGGTCACAGATGGGTCGTCATGGTCGCCTGCAACTAGATCGCAAGTTCCATTTTGAATAGTTAGGCTGTAATTTTCAGCGTCTTCAATGTTGAATTGGAAGACTAGATCGATGCCGCTTGCTGCGTCAGCGTCAAAATTATTTTTTAGTGTCTCAAAGGTAGAAGCTACAGACATGAGATTACCCTTTTAATTTATCAATTAGTGCCTCATCAAGTTGAATATATGATGGGCCTGAATGTGGGATTTGTTCGGACAATTATATTGAACGAATTTCACACGAAATGAAGATTAGTTTTTCTTAAAACTAAAGTCAACAGAAAATCGAACGCTTGTTTGAATTCTTGGTCGAGTTATTGATTTTAACAATTGTTTTTATTGTGGATGTACATAAGCCCTTGTTTTACGCAAAAAAGCCCTAATACAGTGGTGAGGTATTAATAGTTTGAATTATTGGGGAAGTAAGAGTGGAATTTTTAACAGAATACGGCGTGTTTTTAGCAAAAACTGTCACGATTGTGGTTGCTATCCTGTTTATTATTGCAGCAGGCGCGAGTGCAGCAATTAAGAATAAAAAGCCAGAAAGCAAAGAAATGCTGGTTGAAAAGTTAAATGATAAGTTTGATGATTCAAAAAACTTACTCGAAGAATTTATGCTTGATAAAGATGAATTGAAGGCATTAAGGAAGGAGCAAAAGAAAAAAGATAAGCATGAAAAGAAGTCTCATACTACAGAGGCAAAACCAAGAGTGTTTGTTTTAGACTTTGATGGTGATATAAAAGCATCTGCCGTTGAGGGTTTCAGAGAGGCGGTTAGTGCTGTTTTACAAATGGCTGATCCAAGTCGTGATGAAGTAATTGTTAAGCTGGAAAGTCCCGGTGGTATGGTTCACTCTTACGGACTAGCTGCTGCGCAACTTGATCGTATAAAAAAGACAGGAATTAAACTTACAGCTTGTGTTGATAAGGTCGCTGCCAGTGGTGGTTATATGATGGCCTGTGTAGCTGATAAAATTGTAGCTTCGCCTTTTGCTATAATGGGTTCTATTGGTGTGGTCGCGCAAATACCTAACTTTAGCAAGTTACTTAAGAAAAATGACATTGATTATGAAATTTTAACAGCGGGAAAATATAAGCGGACCTTAACCATGTTTGGTGAAAATACCGAGCAAGGCCGGGCAAAATTTCAGTCTGACTTAGAAGATACGCATGAGTTGTTTAAATCTTATGTATCAGAGCGACGTCCATCGGTAGATATTGAAAAGGTGGCTACTGGAGATATCTGGTTTGGCACGAAAGCACTGGAAGTCTCATTAGTAGATGAATTAAAAACATCTGATGAATATATTATTGATGCATGCCAAAATTCAGATGTATTCTCGGTTGAGTTTAAAGATAAAAAATCTCTGATGGATAGATGGGGGTTGCAGTAAGTACTGGTGTTGAAAGCGCAATAAGCAAGGTTTTGTCAGAGTTTAATGTTACACGAAGCTTTAAATGATTTAGTTGCAGGGTGGGCATAGCTCACCCTGCAATAATCTATTTTATGTTCTACTTCTTGATTGAATACTCTCAAACACCGCAGCAAATAAAATCAAACTTCCGCCAATAAGTGTTTCCATCTCGACTCGTTCATTTAACAATACAAAAGCAAAAAATGACGCGTACACAACCTGTAAGCTAATAATCATCGAAACAGTTTTAGCTGAATGGTGTAGTAAGGCATAGGTTTTTTGAGTATGCGGAATGGCTGTAAATACAGTCCCTAGCAAGACAAGTAGTAGCCAGTCATAAGTAGCAATATCACCAAATGAAACAGATGCAAAAGGCAATAAAACAAAGGCGCTTATCAATGCGTGGTAAGACATTATCGTGAAGGCTGAGTAGCCATTGAGCCACTGGGACACGATAACATTTCTAAGTGCAACAGCGAAACCTGAAAGCACACCAAAAAATACGCCTGCTGTTATGCTGTTTTGTAAAGAATATTCCGGAACGATTAAGCTTACGCCAAAAAGGACAAGACCAGCCATCAAAATATCGATTAAATGCAGTTTGGTTTTCTTGATTAAGGGTTCAATAAATACGGTAATTACCGGAAAGGTAAACATGGATACGATCCCAACAGCCACGCTCGAAACTTGCATTGAATGAAAGTAAGCTGTCCAGTGGACTGTAAACAGCAGGCTACAAACAAGCATTAAGATTAGATGGAATCGATTGGGTATAAGAATTTTATGCTTAAACTTGATCGCGATAGCAAGTACTAGAATACCGCAAATTAATGCTCTATAAGAGATGATATCAATAGCAGAATAAGATAGAAGTTTGGAGAAGAGTGCAGTGCCACCCAGCAATAATGCACTGATATGTAGCTGGGTAATAATTGTATTTTGCTTATTCATCGCTCTGCTTGGCCGATAAGTACTGCCAATGCCCAGAAACGCGTGTGAAGTAACTATGTTCTTCTAGCCGTTGTGCTTTACCCGCTATTTTAAAGCGTGCAATAAACTTAACCCAGCCATCTTGGTCGTCAATCTTACCTTCAGAACAAGAAATGATTTTTAAACCTAGCCATTTTGAATTGGTATCAAAGTCAATTTGATCAGGGCGAGTACTAAGATGCCAACTAGATAAAAGATAGTCTTTATCTTCGACTACATAAGCGCTGTAACGTGAACGCATTAATTGTTCTGCAGTATCAGGGAATTTGCTGCCTTTGATATATTGCTGGCAACAATCAGAAAACAGTACTTGTGTTTTACTAGAAACCTGACAGGGACAAACTGGAGATAAACTTATTTTTGGTTTACTCATTAATCTCGTCTTAAGCGATCACTAATCGCAATCGGGCTTGGGAATTTGAATACAACTATATATGAGTTGAGAATAAATGTCAGAATGGCGGTTGCCTGAATTAGGTGAGAGGCTTCCACGCCAATAAGGGCGCTGGATGTGGCTAAATAGGCAATGAGTAAAGAAAACTCACTTATCTGACCTAAGCGAAATCCGACCTCCCAGGCAATGTCGCTGGGCTCTCGAGTTTTTCTGAGTAAAAAATTAAAGGTAACAGGTTTTATCGCAATAATTAACAGAGCAAGAATAAAGGCTGGCCAGATAACAATACCTAGCATGTTCAGGTTAAATAAAGCACCAAGTGAAAAGAAAAATAATACCAGAAAAAAATCACGTAGTGGTTTTAAATGCTCAGCGATGTATTGTGAAATTGGATTGGTTGCAATGCTAACGCCTGCTAAAAATGCACCTATCTCTGAGGATAAACCGACATAATGTGCTAACTCAGCAATTCCCAAGCACCAACCAATGGCCAACAAGAAAATATATTCATGAAAACGGTCAAACTTTTGTATAAGTTTAAAGATTACATGTTTGACGGTAAAAAAGACGAAGAATGTAAGTAATGGAAGGACTAATAAGGTTTTAAGGAAACTCATAATGCCGTTTTCATTCGCTTCAGTGCTGCTGCCTCCAAGTATTAGCAGAACAATAATAGCCACCAAATCTTGCAATAAAAGTAAACCCACCACCAACTCACCAGTATGACGATGATGTAAAACCGTTGTGGGTAATAGTTTTATTCCGATGATGGTGCTTGAAAACATCATTGCGCAGCCAATAATCAATGACTCTGTCATGCTGTAACCGAAAAGTTGACCGATACAAAAGCCGGTTATGGCAAAAATTAAAGAACTGGCAACTGCGACTACTGTGGCTTTTCGGGCCATATGCATCAAGCTACTTGGTTGCATATCTAGCCCTAATAGAAATAGGAGAAAAATAATTCCGATTTCTGAAATTTCAGATAATAAGTGTGCGTCACTTACATAATTTAAGCCAAATGGGCCTATTAATGCGCCTAGAGCGATATAAGCAATAATGATAGGTTGGCGAGTATAAAGAACAACAGAAGCCAGAACGGCAGCACCTGAAAAAATAAGAAAGAATGAGGTAATGATTGATGCATTTTCCATAAAGGCAGTTTTTTGTAAGAAATATAATTAATTGGTAGCTTGGTATGACTCAAATACTTGTTTATTTGGTCCCAAACAGCCAGATAAATGGTGAAGCTTATAATGTTAAGTGCTAACCATACTGCAAGTATAGAAAACTAGCAGAAAACTGCTAAATCTATTTTGTAAATTTTCATTTATGTGCGCTACTGGCTTTAGAATAAATATCGCCAAATGGATGAATATGGTAGTCTTAGGTTCCTACTTGCCATCAAAACGCTTGTTTATACATGTCTAAAGAAAAGAAACCTTTGGTTGATATACCTTCAATTAAAAAAAATACTTTTTCAGTTCTAAAAGGGGCGGGGGAGCTTGCGACCAGTAGTGTTGCATTACCGAAAGCATTTATTCCTATAATTCGCTTACTTATGACGGAGCACTATGTTGAAGCATCTGAACTATCGCTTGAGCTAGATGCTTTGTTTGAAGAATTATATCATCACCCCTTGTCATCCCATTCGCGCTCTTTAACGGAGTTTTTACGTCGATCCCGCTTCATACCTAATGAAGATTCGACTGAAAATTTAATCAGCTATTTGGTGAAGCAGGCTGTTTTAAGAAGCCCTGTCGATATCCCAGAGGTGATTATTGATGAATTCTGGAGCTTCTTTCAGGAGTTAATTGAATCACCCGAACTCAAAGGGGTTGTAGAGCTAAATTTAGATATAGTTCGTTCTGTATTGAGAACTTATGAGCCCTTGCTTTTAGACCTTATCAATAGTATTAAAAATATACGTAAGATTAATCAAAAAACTCTTTCTGACATTATAGCGAAACTACAAGTCTTAAAAGGTGATATTCAAATTTTGAAACGTCAAATCAAGGCGATTCGTTATATTAAGCCTTTTCTTCAAACTGACCCAAAAGATTTCAAATCTCAGGCAGAAATAGTCGCTAAAATGGTGCGTGAATTTGGCCCATTATTTATTAAAATGGCTCAGGTGGCTGCCGCTAATTCAGATTTTTTACCTGATGAAATCTCAAAAGAATTACAAGTTTTTCAGGAAGATGTTGAACCTATGACTTCTGAAGAGGTTTACCAGGCATTTGCTGAAGACTTCGGTCAAAAGCCTGAAACCCGTTATTTTGGTTTTGATGTTAACAGTCCCATAAAGTCAGGTTCTATTGGTTCTGTTTTCGTGGCTAAAAAGCCACTTTATAAAGACAATAAAGAGGTACTTGTTCCAATCGTAGTTAAAGTCTCACGTCATAATCTGGAGCGTGAGTTTGCGATGGGGTCGCTTGCAATAGAGTTGATGTTGATCAGTAGTCAGTACTGGGCACCACATTCAAAGTTACGACCCTTTTTATCTGCAATGTCAGAACAAATAAAAGAATTTACAAAAGGATTTGAACAAGAGCTTGATTTCAAACATGAAGCGGAGGTTCAGCTTAGGTTTTATGAACGCGCGCAATCATCACCTGTTTGGTTTGTACCTGATTTATATGGTTCAAGTGGTCGTATTCTAGAAATGGAATACTTGCAGGATGCGATGGCGATTAATCAAGCAATTGACCGCTATAAGGGCAAGAAGAAAAAACGCTTTCAACGTAAGCTGGCCGAAAACTTTCTTTATACCATGCTTGAGCATATGTTGGTTTACCAGGAATTCCATGGCGATCTGCACCCAGGAAATGTCATGGTAGATTTAGATGCCCGTTTGTTTTTAATCGACTGGGGTAATGCCGTCGATATGCGCGGAAAATGGGCCTTATTAGGCCGGTATATTTTATCTGTATTAAGTGGTGATGTAGATACATTAACCTTAACGCTCATTCAGATGAGTAAAGGTCAAAAAGAAAATCTGGCGCGTTATGCTGAAATTAGAACAGCCTTAGCCGATACACTCGAGAAAAAAGAGGTCACACCTTTAGGGAAAGACTTCTT
>ENA-OSET01003737-OSET01003737.1-sediment-metagenome-genome-assembly--contig:-NODE-3737-length-13792-cov-106.898068_pt1 | contig 13792 bp, 9 predicted proteins | sample MGYA00237882_ERZ534229 | MGnify/ENA primary metagenome ERZ534229 (study PRJEB26408, sample SAMN06266212) | sediment metagenome | isolation source: Hudson Canyon methane seep mesocosm | place...
AGCTCATGATAGCTAAGTGTTTGCTCTTTAAAAAGTAAGGCAGGCGCATGTGGCTGCGTGGTGACTTGATGGGTAAAGAGGCTTACGATATCTAAATTTTTACTATTACTATACTTATCGGGGCTATGAGACCATTGTTTTAATAACTCAAGTTGGTTTTTTGGCGTCAGTGAATACTGCGTTAAAGGTTGATTAGGTTGTTTAATAATTTGATTAATGAGATGTTCAAATCGAACAACAATGTTATTCATTTCTAACTCGGGAATGCATCCAAGATTGTGATTAAAATAAAAACGGAATAGATTATTTCTTTTATCATCAAAACAGTAAATTCTCAAAGGTGCTTGTTCATAATTATTAGGCACAAACATAAAGGGATTAGCTTTCTCCCCGTCAATAGCATCACCATAATCACTAGGGATGTAAGAGAATTCAATATCAAATAAACGTTGATGAGCGGATTTAGAGGTCAATAATAATGATTTATTAATTTGATTTAAGCCCACAGCACTATGACGGCCTCGACGAATTTCTTTAATTTGTTTGGCAATTTTTGTGGTTATTTGAATAAAAGAATCAGATAGAGGGTGATCTAATCGAACTGGCATTATATTACTGAAAAAGCCTAAGGTATCACGTCTTTCTTTATTAGTCCTGTTGTGTGTTGCTATCCCTATAGATATGTCATTTAAACCCGTTGATCGAGCAAAATATAAATAAATCAAACCAATAAGCGCATGAAATGGGGTGGATTTAATGTCCTGTGTTATCTCTTGTAATGCGGTTACTTTAGAGGAAGGCAATACCCATTCATATGTAGATGACTGGTGAATATTATTGATATTGGAAAATAATGGTTGCGGAGGCGTAGTGTACTTTCGTACCCAATAATCAATAGATTGAGACAACTTTTGGGAGTCAATTTTACCTATGTCATTAGAGATTATATGCTGATAGCTGGGTGCTGGTTTTATTGTTAGCTCATAACGTTTGGCATGATAAATTTCGGCAAGAGATGTTGCAAGTAAGTGAATACTTACACCATCGCTGATTAAATGATGAAATGCGTAATACCAACAATATCTCTTTTCAGTTAATTTAATGATAGCGAATCGCCAAAGTGGAGCCTGCTGTAAATCAAATAAAACCTGCATGTCTTTCTGCATCCAGGTTTTAGCTTCTTTTTCTGGATGTGCGGTATCGGTATAATCAATAATAGGAAGATTAAGGTTAACATGTTCTAATATTCCTTGTTGTGGAATACCTTTATTATCAACCACTTCTAGTCTTAGGGCGTCATGCCGAGCAATTAATGCTTCTAGTGCCTCGCGAAATCGTTTTTCATCAAATACAGCATCGATAACAATATAGCCACCAATGTTATATTTAGGTAAATTTGAGTTTATTTGGCAATCTAGCCATACATCATATTGAATGTCAGAGAGTGAAAATAGTGAAGGATTAGAAATTAATTCATTATTTTTATAAGTCATTGCCAGTTTTCAAATTATTCAAAAAAATATCCACCTTCTAAGAAGGTGGTTTTGTTTACCCCCTTGAAGGGGGCTTGCGTTATCCCATCATTTTAATTTATTAAATTGAAAATTTACGACCTTAAGAAACACTGATAAAAACCTTTTATGATTTGTCCTTTTTCTTAATACGTCATGCGATAATATTACAAGCGGCGTTATGAATAGGTTAACAGGACAAACGGCATAGCCATTTACCCAAGCCACCGCCTAAGGCGGTGGATATACAAGTAGGAAAAATTGCTTTAATATTTATACCTGAATTTATCTACTACATGTATTACGTCAAACTCTGGTCATCGTAAATGGATGGATCATGCTCAGCAATTTTACGTACGATTAGCACAAATCAAAAGGCTCACAACTCGACTGATTTTCTCAGGCGACATGCTTCAACCTACTAATACCAATAAAAATATATTTGCACCTAAACTGGGTGCTTGTCATATATGAATATATCTTAGCTGGAATATTATGTACTCAACTATATCGCCGATACCTGAAATTTATTAGCACTACTTCTAACCTCCAGAGCCTGACCGAGCACCTTCACTCTACTTTTTGTAATTCCAGCAACACCTTAGTTTCTTTACCTTATACACCCTTCTGTCTGGACCTCCCAGCTTTTACTAGACAGTTTGTAATTCCGAAAAATACGCTTTGGACTTCCATTATTTTTCGGGGGAATTACCATCCACCTGATTGCTCAGAAACAACTGGCTTTCACCTGACAATTAAAAAATCAATATTTAGACGTGCTTCCAAGCCAATACTAACTTACACCCAACACTTTCCAAAATAAATAAATCCTAGTTAATAAATCTTCTTCTGCACCTCTTGAGCCGGTATTTAATAAATAGCCTGCCAATAAATTGTTTCTTTGTTCTGTCGATATACTAGTCATTTTATTTTGTTTTTCTTTCAAATATAAAGCATCACCCTCGCTGGAATTCATTTTCAGAGCGATGCGGATAGCCAACTTCTTAACCCAATTATTATCAGGATGACTTTGACTGAGCCTACTGATAACTATATTAGCTTTTTCTAGCTGTCCACATTGCTCCAACAAGTCACAGTAAGGCAAAATGATTGATGGCTTATCTTCAGCCAAACTCACTGCTGTTTCAAAAACAAATAGCGCCTCTTCGATCTCACCTTGATGACGTAGTAACTTGCCTTTTAATAACCAAAATTGTGCATTATTGGGATTTTTCTCGCATGCTTGCGAAGCAAAATACATCGCCAGTTCTTCTTTATTGATAGCCTCATAACAACCTGCTAATTGGCAATACATATACGGACGTGTCGGTGTCAAACTCAAACACCAGTGCCAAGCCTGTATTGCCGCATCAAATTGACCGTGTCGTTGCAGCCAAAATGCAACGGCAACCTGGATGTTTTGTGAGGTTGGCTGATGCTTTCTACACCACCCATATACCTCAAGGTATACTACTGAACTAAACTCTACCTCATTAAAAGTTGCTTGTTCAAAACTCTCTACTGTTTTTTCCTCATCTAGTGCACTTAGCATTTCAATCAGCTCAATTACACCTGTTTGGCTTTGGAGTTTAGCAGTCGCAACTTGGGTTGTTCGTGAGGCGTTAACATCAACTTGCGGTTTATATTCACTAAACCACTCTTTTATATACTTGCGCTCCACTTCGGACTCCTCTATCCAAACTGGAGACTCATCAGCTACTTTTAAATCAGCCATATGGACCAAATCATTCCAAACTGAATCAAGCTCTTCGACTATCACCCTAGGCAATACCTGTTTGATACGAATAGACGCAGTATCGTTTAGCCATTCCTGTTTTAAGGGTGACTCAGCATTAATATTGAGCGATAAATCAAATTTAGTATTTAGCTTAACGATAAGAGGCTGACCCTCAAATAATGCACGTTGCGTGACTAAAAGTGTTTTGGAGGCATTTTCACGAGAAAATGCTAATAGTCGCTTACAATAAGCTAGCCACATTTTTGCTGCTAGAGTGGGATCTTTCCAAAAAGATAAATCCTTAGATTTATAATCAGACGAAAAATTAACCGCTAACTTGTGACTATGCCTATTAAATAGGGACTCAATACAGCTAGACCAATGCCGTAGGATAAATAAATAACACGCTCGTTCACCAAGCACCCTATCCCACTCAGGTAAAAACAAACAAATCCTAGGATCTTTCACCGCCCAAACTGAACCAGATTTATCTCTCGTTGCAATATATTCCTTGAGTTTATCAATAGCTGAGGGATTAACCATTAATTCAACTTCATCATGATATTGCCAACTGGTTTGATTCTGACTTAACCAGTCATCATGCATATTAACAATAGGCCAATCTTCAAAATGTCCACCTTTATTCGAGACTCCGCCGCCCATTAGGTTATAACCTAATGACAAACCAGCATTTGAAATATAATTTGCGCTTGCTGAAGTAGCGCTACGATGAAAGCCACTGCAGATTAAAACTCTATGCTGATCATTCACACGTAAATTCCTCTAAATTATTCACTACTGTTCTTGAAAAATGCAAGACTTGCTCCTTTGACACGTCTTTGCTTAAATTATTTTTCCATGTACAAATCTAGAAATTGAGATGTAATTTCATTTACTATTTTAGTTTCCACATGCCTTTGATCTTCATGCCACGTATGCGCTCTAGGAGAGTAGAGTACTTTTTCATAACTAGGAAAATAATCAACATACTCATATTCATCCATAATTTCTTGCGCAACTGTTCTAAGACATGACTTTGAATAATTATTCGCAACAATAATATCTTTATCGGAAAATGTGCGTTGTAGGGGAACAGGCGAAACCGTTAAGATAATCTTAACTCCCTCTTTTCCCATCGTGTTAATGGTGTAACACAGCTTTCTTACATTTTCTTTTATTATATTGTAACTTGGATTACGAAAAGAGTATCTTCCCTCTTTAATTGCAGACCTCCAATTAGGCCTTCCCGCATTTAAAGGAATATCTAAAACATCATCCCACCACATCTCCGTCAGCCCTAATGTAATAATAACGACATCAGATCCGTCTATTTTACGAAAGCATTTTTCCACACCTTTCCTTGTCTCTAGTGCGCATTCATAATTCAAGTATGGAACAGAATGTAATTGCGGATCATAGTATGATCCATCACTAATTTTAACCAAACCTTCATCCTGATTTGTCTTCAATCCAAAAGCTACTTCAACTTCATTTAGCATAGAAAAGGTATTAAATTTAGTTAAAACTCCTGCACTTGATTTCGTATTCACAATCGCCTCACTTGGAAGTTCCAGCTCAGTCGATAAAGTGTTATAACCATTTTTAATAAGAATTCCCTCAATGTTTCGAGCGAAGCAACTACCTATACAAAAAAAACTTGAATTCTTCGGCAGCAAAAACTTGGGGTCATGCGCTAGCTCAACAAAGCTATCCGACGTTAGTCGGGTAGCCGCATCTAGACTTTTATTCTTATGATTCCGTTCATGCCACCATGCTAGATATTTATCTGTATTCATTTTTATTCCAAAAAAATTATTAAACTACAAAGTTTAATTCAATCTACCGCGTTAGGTTAATTACTAGTGAACTAAAATATTAGTCACTACCAAATAAATCACGAGTGTATACTTTTTCTTCAACATCTCGAATTTCATCAACCATGCGATTAGAAACAATCACATCACAAGAGCGCTTAAATTCATCTAATGATTTAATCACTTTAGAGTGGAAAAACTCTTTCTCATTCAATACAGGTTCATACACCACCACTTCAATTCCTTTTGCTTTGATACGCTTCATGATCCCTTGAATAGCAGAAGATCTAAAGTTATCTGACCCCGCTTTCATCACCAATCGATAAATCCCTACCACAGCTGGATTACGTTTAAAAATTGATTCGGCAATAAAGTCTTTACGAGTCCTATTGGCATCAACAATGGCACCTATAATACTATTAGGTACATCAGCATAGTTGGCTCGCAACTGTTTAGTATCCTTCGGCAAGCAATAACCTCCATATCCAAAAGATGGATTATTGTAATGACTTCCAATACGAGGGTCTAAACCAACACCTTGGATAATTTGCTTAGTATTTAAACCATGGCTATCCGCATAACTGTCGAGTTCATTAAAATAAGCAACACGCATTGCTAGGTAGGAGTTTGAAAATAATTTTACCGCTTCAGCCTCTGTCGAGTCAGTAAATAATATTTCTATGTTCTCTTTAATTGCTCCCTGAACCAATAAGTCAGCAAAAATCTTTGCACGCTCAGACTGTTCCCCTACAATAATCCGCGAAGGATGTAAATTATCATACAATGCACGACCTTCGCGTAAAAATTCTGGAGAAAAGATAATATTATCAATAGCAAACTTTTCACGAACACTAGCAGTATAACCCACTGGAACTGTAGACTTAATCACCATAACGGCATCAGGGTTGATGTCTAAAATATCCGAAATAACAGATTCTATTGAACTGGTATTAAAGTAATTTGTTTCAGGATCATAATCCGTAGGCGTTGCAATAATAACAAAGTTAGCACCTGTGTATGCTTCATTTTTATCTAAGGTGGCTTTAAATTTTATTTCACTATTATTTAAAAATGCTTCAATATCGGGATCTTCAATTGGAGATTGCTTATTATTAAGTAGTGCTACTTTGTGAGCATCAATATCTATGGCAGTTACAGTATTGTGTTGAGCCAGCAACATCGCATTTGATAAACCTACATAGCCAGTTCCAGCAATAGCAATTTTCATTATAAATTCTCTTAATCTAGTTGTTAAATGACATCTTTAAAATAATCAATCGATTTCAATAAACCTTCATCAAGGTTTATTGTAGGTTTCCAATTTAATTTATCAAATGCTAAATCAATCATTGGCTGTCTTTGTAAAGGGTCATCTTGTGGTAAAGGTTTAAATTTAATAACACTTGAACTACCTGTTAATTTTATAATTTTCTGAGCTAATTCAATCATGGTAAACTCATTTGGATTACCAATATTTACAGGCCCAGTAAAACTATCATCAGAATTCATTAATTTAATCATTCCATCAATTAGATCGTCAACATAACAAAAACTTCGACTTTGGGTACCATCACCATACATAGTAATGTCTTCCCCTTTAAGGGCCTGTACAATAAAATTACTGACAACTCGTCCATCATATGGATTCATATTAGGCCCATATGTATTAAAAATACGCATCACTTTTATTTTCAAATCATATTGACGATAATAATCAAAAAATAAAGTTTCAGCACAACGTTTGCCTTCATCATAACAAGCTCTAATACCTGTTGTACTTACCGATCCACGGTAACTTTCTGGTTGAGGATGTACTTCAGGATCCCCATAAACTTCGCTGGTACTTGCCTGTAAAATTTTGGCCTTACACTTTCTAGCTAAATCAAGCATATTAATTGCGCCAATAACTGAAGTCTTAGTTGTTTGGACTGGATCGAATTGATAATGCGGCGGAGAAGCTGGGCATGCTAAATTATAAATTTCGTCAACTTCTAAAGAAATTGGAAAGGTGACATCATGCCTAATTAATTCAAAGTAATGATTATCTAATAACGACTCAATATTCTTTTTATTGCCTGTAAAAAAGTTATCCAAACAAATGACTTCATTGCCTTCGCTCAGTAAACGCTTACACAAATGAGAACCTAAAAATCCTGCGCCGCCTGTAACCAATATTCTTTTTCTCATAATTTAATCTTTTTATAGTTCACTTACAAAATACAATGGAATTAATTATTGAATTTTCGAGATCAACAATATCCACCAAAATATCATCAAACCTTGATGTAGGAATTTTTTGATTTCCCCAGCCCCCAACAGGAGCTACCGCACAATAATTCATACCCAGACCATTCGATAAAAACCAATAAGATTGCATACCAAAGCTGTACGGTATCACTTCAATACAGGATATTTTTTCCATTGAATCAGCAAAAATTAGATTTGCAAATGCTGCTCCGTGAATTCCGGCAATAATATTTGAACCATTAACAATTCGCATTTGTTCCAAGATACTTATATTATCAAATGAAACTTTTTCGAACTCATATTTTTCTAATATTGAATCAACTTCCTCGCGATTTATGATTCCTCTATTCCCTTGCTCCCTATCAATAAAAATTCGTCTAAATTTTAATGGTCGAGGTAATACTCTATTAGTAATTTCTTGCCAGCTTCTATGTAAAATAGGCTCAACTCTATTCATAGGATGATGCAACCCAGATGTAATAAATAAGTTAGAACATTCCAACGAGCCACCCATTTCTAGATATACTGGCTTACCTTTAAGATTTAAAATTTTCGAAAGTTCAGAAAATGCGGGCATAGAATATTTGTCAACCAAATAAGAATCAAAATCATCTATACCTAATTCTTCTCTAAAATAAAACAACTTAGCTAGGCACTCTAATATGAAGTGAGCATAATTCTTCCTTACTTTAAATTGAATTAAAGAAAGCGTATTACCTTGGATCTTTTCTGTCTTCGGCCTAATATAATTAGGCTTTTCATCCCAATAATCTTTTAAATCCAGTATTACATCGCCATTTATATTATAGATGCAGCTTCCATTTTTCCAATCCCAACTAATAACTACGTTTTCACATTGATATAATTCAATTGATTGTCTATGAATATTTCCTTCTTTAAAAATAAATCCAGGCCCTTGCTTTTCACATTCCATATTTGCAGGAAGGAAAACATTCATTAATTCATTATTATAAATTTCGCCTATTTTATTAATAGCGTGATTCATTTTACATCCTTAAATTTAACATTAATGCAATTCAACCTTCTTTATTTACGCTCAAATTTAGTAAATAGAAAGTTCCACTTTCAAATACCAAACTCCAACATCAATTCAACCCAATAGGCAATATAACTTTCAAACTCTTTACCTTCAGGAGTATCATAATCTTCTTTTTTCCACCAAATATAATTTGAATGAGGTATAGGAGCTCTGACATACAATAAATCTTTATTTTTCAGCCCAAGTCCATCTACTCTATAATTATTTGACGCACTAAATTCTCTAGTATCAAAATTTAATAATTTAAATCTTAAACTTGGATACGTACTTTTAATTACATTGAATAACTCAATAGGATAAACAGGAAATGTTGCTATAAACAAAATACAGTCGTCTTGAATATATGAATTAAAGTTAGCTATTCTTTTAAAGTATTTTTCAATTAAATGTTTAAAATTTTCCTCATAAAAAATACTTTCTCTCTCATGTGTATATCTAGCAAAATACTTACTATGCTCTATGGAACCATCCGTACCAATTTGAAAATATTTTGAATTGGTGTAATCCAAAAACTCATTTTCAATAATCTCACAAACTGCATCATACCTATGAATAGCAAGATCAAAAGGTAATGAAAGCTCACCATCATTTTTATTTTTTTTAAGAAAAAATTTTGTCGGTATAGTTCTACTCATACAATCTTTTCCTAAACTAACAATATGATTGTACTTTATCCTTCCATTATGCATAACGTTTCCTTGAAGGTAAAATGAATTGATGGTAATTATTTAAATAGGGAAGCATGACTAATATCATCGATTAAGAACTGTTTTGCGTTATCTTTAACAAACTCTAATTCATCGTTAGTTAATAACATTTTTCTCTCTTGAATGAGCTGTTTTGAACGCATTCTTATATCAAGAAGTCCTTTATGAAGGTCTTCATCATTCTGTAAATCTAAATATTTGAATAAATTTTGAAGGTCATCACCACTTATAAACAACGTGTCGTAATCAACAACTTTTATATCATATCCTTTTTTTAAAGCTTCACGAGTAAAATATAAAGACTGATTCCATTCAATAACAGCGCTCTTAAAATCTTTCGTTATAGGCCAACTTTTACCTTCTTGGACTCTGGCGGCATATGATGAAGCAACCCTTTCTATATCCCTATAGATGAACAAAACTTTAGCATCTGGAAAGTGCTCAAATAATTCATCATAACTTTCATATAAATTGGGCCGTTTATCTCCTACAATTGTACAATTATCATATTTTTCATACATATCAGGTGAAAACTTATGGAAATCTAATACATCTTTATAAAATGTATCCCCTTCTTCCATCGTAAAAAACCTTTCTTTTTCAAAATGTGCAGGTGTCAATGTAAAGTTGCTTTTACCAACTAAATGCCCATACCTTTCCATTCCCATAACTACCTTTTTACTTCTCGAAAGTAATTGGACTAATGCACTAGTCCCAGATCTAGGACAACCAGCAATAAATAAATGGGTTTTCATGTGATTCCTTATTTTTCTTATTAACACTACTTTTCTATCTAACCGAATGAGCTAAATTAACAAATTCATGACTTATTAATAATAACATCCAATAAAGTATCAAATGCAACATATGTCGAATTCATTAACTTATGCCCCGTTCGAACAAGATATAAATTCCTTATTTCCGCTTTTTCGGCCGCGACCAAATCAGACTCTTTATCCCCAATCATTATGGACTTCATTAGATCAACATCATATTTATCCAGCGCTTGTTGAAACATGCCTGACTTTGGTTTTCTACAGTTACACTTTATGGCGTATTGAGGAATACTACCTTCAGGGTGATGTGGACAATGAAAAACATCCAATACTGTAATTCCATGATTAACTAAGTCGGCTAAATACCACTGCGTTATGTAGTATAACGGTTTTCATCTTCGTATTGGCTCTTAGCTTTTAATGGGAGGTAAATAATCCAACACTAGAAAAAATCTCTTTAAAGGTTTTTTTGCCATGCTCGAATGAATATTTTTCTTTAACCAAAGCGAGTTCATTTTCAGCAAATCGATTCCATAGTTTTTCATCATCATACAGCTTAACAATTGCCTCTACCCATTCTTCGGGTTTTTGAGCAATCATCGTACTAATACCATGCGTTAAGCCCGTTCCTTCTGCAGCGACTTCGCTTAGCACTGTGGGCAAGCCATAAGCCATTGATTCCAAAACCTTACCTTTAATTCCTGCTCCTGAAAGTAAAGGCGCAACAAATACCCGATGGCTGTGATAAACATCATCTAGATGTTCTGCAAAACCGATTATTTTGATATTATCAGCTTCATATTCTTTGAATGCTTCGGGCATGTTACTCCCATACAGAAACAGAACAATATCTGGTCGTTTTTTTGCCAAAATAGGCATAATGTCTTTAACCAAATACTCGACTGCTTCAATATTGGGCTTATGGTTGTACCCACCTAAAAATGAAATACCATTACGCTTTGAGAAGCTGGGGCCTTGTTGTTTTTCTTCTAATACCCACGGCGTGAGATGAAGTTTATCGGCTTCTAAAATATGGCTGGTAATAACTGCATGTTCGGTTATATTATAAGTAAGTATAGCATCTGCTTTTCGACAAACATCTAATTCTTGGGATTGTGTTTCTACTGCCTTCTTGAGAGCTTTGTCATCTCGACCACCATTCAATGCTGCTCGCATTTCTCTTAAAAAGTGTAAATCGACATTATTAAATATAATTTTTTTCCCTGCCCTCTTAATTCTATCAATATAATTTTGAGCCACATTAAAATGCGTAATATAAACAGCATCCATTTCGCTTAATCTCAAATCGAGCACTTCCTGTAACGATATGTAAAAGGGCGTATAGATAATCTCAACACCCAACCTTTGCAAATCTTTTGTATATTTGCCAAAGTGCGCTAAATTTTCAGGTACAAATGTTACTTTAAAACCAAGTGAAACCATCAATTTAATTTCTTGAATAAGAGCATAACCACCCGCATCTTTATTGGCCATAGGTGTTGCATAGTTAATCACTAACACCCGTTGCTCAATATTTCTATCTTTCTCAATTTGTAGGTTTTTCATACTTGGCTCGCCGTTCTTTTTGAAGGCTTTATACCATTTTTTACGAAACGTTTTTTCGTTGATCACCTGATAACGTTTAAGTCCTTTTGTTACATCAGTGCCATGACTTTGTCCTTCAAAATGAATAACTTCAGAAAATGGAACATAAAGTGTCTTATAGCCTGCCGCTCTTACTTTAAATGCCAAATCGGTATCTTCATAGTAGGCAGGTGCAAGTTCTTCACTAAACATACCGACTTCTTGCCAAACTTTAGTTGGTATACACAGCGCCGCTCCAGATAAATAGTCAACCTGTCTAACATAGTTATATTCAGGCTGCAAAGGGTTCGCATTTCTCCCTACATTCCATGGCTGACCTGTTGCCCATACAATCCCTCCTGCCTCTTGTAATGACCCATCTAGATTAAGCAGCTTGGACCCCGTCAGTCCAACATCAGGATCTTTTTTATGTTGCATGATTAACTCATCAATCCAAAAAGAAGTCACCTCAGTATCATTATTAAGAAAAATAATGTATTCACCTTTAGCTATTTCTGACGCTCTATTGCAACTTCTTAGAAATCGCAAGTTTTCTGGATTTTTTGATATGACAAGGTTATCTATAATCTTTGAAGCATCGACTGTTTCATCTGTAGAGCAATCATCGGCCAAAATCACCTCATAAGAAGTTTTGTTAAATGCTAACGCTACTGAAGCAATACAGTGATAACTCAATTCAAATTTATTATACGCTGGGATTATGATCGATACTTCTGGCTTATTGAATTTTGGTAATGCAAACTTAGGGAATTTTTTTCGTCCTTCATAGGATTCTACGACAACATCATGAACTGTTCTTAAGTCTTTTAAACTAATTACACCCTTCTCTTCTGCCATTGCTTCAAGTTGATAATTGAGTGATTCATACCGAGAATCAGCATGGCGAGGCAGAGATAAAAAACCAGGTTGCTTATAACTTTCTTTCACATATTGCCACGGAGTTAAAATGGGGCTTAAGTTTATTTTTGCGGAACCATAACGCCCCGGTAGCCCCCTAATTCCTATTTCAATTAGATGATCGGCATTGTTTAGATATTTAGCCGGTAGCCAGAAATGATCATGGATTCGCTCATTATCAGAATAAATTTCGTGCTCAATTGACAGTTCACCATCAATATAGATGGTCAATCTTTTATCATGCAAGACCTTATCAGAAGATACTTCAAAGTCGAGCTTATTTCCATAAGCATTTGTAACATCAACTTTAAACACCTGATCTAAGAATTGGATAACGAAATCATTTACATCAATCGTTTCATCATTTACTTTATTTCTAATTTCAATTTTTGCACCATTTTTGATTAGATCAGAATCCAGCTCGATATGAAAGCTATGCTGTCCTTTATTAATTCCGTGTTCTAACAAATCCTGTCTAAATTGACTTGCCACTCCCTCACCCGCAAACTGTCCATTAATATATACAGCGACCTCTATAGGCTCATCATTTTTTCTATCTGCAACCCAACCAGTCAAAGTCGAAGCATCAATATGATCAATTGAGCCAAGGTATTTTTTTTGTTTTTCAATAGTTATTTGTGGTGTAACTTTTTTTCCACGAAAGATTCTTTTAAATTTTTTAATCATTACTTCTATACCTAATTTCCAATTTTTTGAAAAATATCATTCGAGTTTCAGCGAGGGTCAAGTCTTGTATTTTGCAACTATTCACCTTTCTTATTCTTTCCCTAGTATTTGTTCTATCTCTATTTTTACCAGTCCCGTCACTACCATTATTATCTCAATTGGCATATCTTCTCCAGCCAACTTTAATACTATTTGTTGAGTAGCCTCAGCCTTACCTTACCTTACCTTGCTCTATTCCTTTTTCTATTCCTTCTTGTAACCCTTCGTCTCTACCCGTTTTAGTGGCTCTTGGCACTAGCGCATAATAACCCCAACCCCTAATGCCAATTGATAGAACATGGTAAATAGTTCTTTAAATAACTGACGATATTTAGGGTCTACATCAGGCAATACTAAAATTTCATCGCCTGGGAGGATAACTATATCACTTGAAAATAATCCTGAACTTTCTTCTGTATCTTCAAAGCGACCATCTCGGTGTGCAATAATAATACGTGAAGTATCTGCTTTTTGCGAATAGCCCCCTGCGAATTCAATATAATCATCTACATCTTTACTGGTATCTAAAGCAACTGCGGTAGGAAACAGTACTTCACCGCTGATAAAAACCAAATTATCGATGGAAGGAATTTTGATGATATCACCATTTTCTAGTAATAACTCATTGACATCGTCTGCCCCAGTAAGTACTACTTGACCTGATGGTTCAATATTCTTAGCGCGCTCAATCCACTGCATCATTAGCTCAGA
>ENA-OSET01003738-OSET01003738.1-sediment-metagenome-genome-assembly--contig:-NODE-3738-length-13792-cov-12.909661_pt1 | contig 13792 bp, 12 predicted proteins | sample MGYA00237882_ERZ534229 | MGnify/ENA primary metagenome ERZ534229 (study PRJEB26408, sample SAMN06266212) | sediment metagenome | isolation source: Hudson Canyon methane seep mesocosm | place...
TTATTTCCCTCCATGAAGTGTCCTTGCTTGGTTAAATGGCTAATATTGAAATCTAGCACAATACAAGGAAGTTAAAATGTGACATATTGCCGCATTTTAGAATTTAAACAGGTTTTCTTTTATCAGACTCAGGTAATAAATTAATAACAGCGCAATTAAGAGCTTTAGTTAATTTCCGTAATATTTCAATTGATACATTATCAGCATTACCAGCCTCTACCTTGCTGATCATCGACTGAGTAACGCCAGAGCTTTCTTCTAAATCCTTTTGTGTGAGTTTTAAATCAGCTCGCTTTCTTTTTACAATGTCGCCTATTTGCATTAGATAAAAAACCACAAATAAAATCACTTTATTTGTGTGTAAAATTACAGTGATTGACTGTTGACGACCCATTGCTGCCAGTAGATAAATCCTTTATACGGACTAACATGAAAATAAATAGCTTTGTTCAGCGCCAGGTCAAGACATTAGATGTACTTTTTAAGCAAGACAAACTACATTAGAAGAATAAAGACCAGCTCGCCATTGCGTACTGCCTGAATCTTGGAACGTTCTTGTCCTAAAATCCAGCCACTACGCAACGAATAGGAAAGCCCCGGTTCGCCCAGCGACCGACTCAACTCCGCACAAAAATCACTCCGTTAAACCTACCTCAATGGTTTGACAGCTATCGGTATAAAATTTTAGCCGCTATCGTTCCGTTTCCCTGATTTTCAGCGTCTATATTTTCTTCCCTCTATTTAATGAGTTTAAAAGAACTATCAATTATTCAAAAGTAATACAGTTTTCTTTAGTAAATCCATATCCTTCCAGTTTTTTCTTTAACGAAATATCTCTTCTTATAGCATTTAAAAAATCCAAAATAACGATAGGAGCTAAAATACCAGTGAGAAAAAACAACACTCTGACAGCCCAATTTTTTATAAACATTTCATAATTAATATTAACCCTCCTTTGATCATCAGTTTTAATCGCTGTGATAGTGTATTCCTGTCCATGTTCATATATGGCGTAAAGATCAAGAGTTTTTCCACTATTAAACATGTTATACATCTCTTCAGGAATATACACATTTTTAAGGTGGTGAATATCTCCATCTTCATCTTTTATTTCAATAAAACCATAATTGATATGGTTTCCTGCTGCTTCTTTAATCCCAAATTCAGTGAGTTTTGAGTTAGTAAAAACAACAAAAAATCTACCTTTAGCATGGTCTTTAAAGTTACTCATATTTCTAATCCCTATGTATTGTTAATTTATTTATGTAGAAAAATGCTGATTTTATCACTCTTGGATTCAACTAATAAATACAATCATTATAAATATCGTTGGCAGAAAATGGGTCACCATATGATTTAAATTTAGAACCTAATTCTGCTAATTGCTTTTCTCTACAATTGCTATGATCATCTCTAGCAACAGAAAAAAAAGTACTTTTGTGGTTGTAAGAATTTCTTTTGAGCAAAGAACAGTTCGTTAAGCATGTTAAAGGTTACTAATATCTGAATCTGTGTCTTTAAAATCATAAGGGGTTCCCCCCCCCCTGTAGCATAGGAATATACCCAAGGCTTTAAACCCTATTCAGAATACTACCAAGCTATATCTCTCCCGTTTTATAACGAATATAGGCTTCTTTATGGGCTATATTTTCTTTATACAAAGTGATGCTCTCGCAGTATGCTTCACTTACTCTATAACTACCTACTTCATTGCTACCATATGAGAGTTTGTTTCCAACCAAACCTATTAAAATACTAAGCAATTAATGATAATACTGTGTGACTGGTATAGGTTTTCAGTTATAAGGACACATTAAAAGTGGCAAGATTCAATGCTTATTACACTTAATTATTGGTATAATGTGGCTCTCATCATCTAATGTCACTTTTTTGGTAGTTTGCAAATATAGTTACTATCATTTTCATAGGTTATAAATCTATATGCTTGAAGATACTTCCCCTTTGTTGAATTATTTCTTATACCGACCACAGAATTTAACTTTTGATCGACAATTTTCCTCTGGAGAATGGGGCAAGGTCATTGACCATCTAATGGCTGCTGGATACAGTTTTAAACCTGTACAATTTGATGACGTTGGATATCTATATAGGGGTATTAGTAGTGGAGTTTTAAATGTATTAGAAAAGCAAGATATTGGCCATTTCCACGACTCTAGTGAAACAAATAATGCAGAACAAATATTGCAAATCTATTTTGTAACAAATGAACTTTCAGATGCTATTACTGCTTCTGGCTTGTATAAAAATCAAGATAGTGCTGTGCTAGTTTTTAAATCTTCCATTTTTAATACAGCCCTATCTCAAGGAAAGGCTGCTGTAATGGAGGTTGGTGATATGGGAGTGATTTTTAACTATCCATTTCTAACACAGAAATTGAAACTTATTGATTTAGCCTACATCATTGTAAATGAATCAATTGTTGATAAAACGAAATTACTATTACCTCAGTTTGCCAATCGAATATTTAGTATTCCTGTAGGGGAGCATAATACGGTACTATCTGAAGCTCAAAAGCAACTAGAAAATCATGGAATTACTAATGCTAAATATCAAAGTACGAATGTTTTTCCATCAATTAAAAAATATCGTAGATCATCTAAAAAGGGGTTTATGGAATTAAAAAGGTAGTATTCAAAAATCTGTGTCATTTCATTAAAATCAATGCATTTGTATTAAGGAATGGTACATGTTTCAACCATTTAATTTTGAACAAGCATTTAAAGATCTATGAGGATAAAACTTCTATCAATCAGGGTTGAAAAATTGCCACCTGTCATCGCCCATACTTTTCCACATGATTTAATATGTTATTCCGTTTTTAATCCTGATTTCCGATACTTAAATCGGTACGAATCTCTCTCTATTTCTATAATGTCAAAATGAAGAGTAACTCGACCTAAAAGCACTTTTGCAATCTTTTCATCACTAAAAACAGTTACAGAAAGTTGTCGCTGTTCTTCAATTAAAAAGCAGTCACGGTTTTGATCTGGAATAACATAAGAAAAAACCTTTAGTCTGCTCTTGGCTGAAACCAGCTACTCAGTAGATTGTACGATTTGATTGTGATCAACTTTAGAAAATAGTAACTACTCAGCGTATATTTTTCTGTGGGTATAGGGTGTTGGTTTATCAGGCTTCTGCAACAGGACGTTGCAGCAGAGCTTACAGGGACGTATTTACGCGTCCTTATAAATCAATACCCTATGCCTTCAGCCCCAAACTCGCTGAGTAGTTACAGAAAATATAAGATTAAGTTTGAGCGAATACAATTTAGCGAACTAAATATTTATAAAAATAATCCTCTATTACCAGCATCTGCCGCTTGAAAGCCTCTTTAGAGGTAGACTTATCATCTTTAATTCTTACAAAATGTCGACAGTCATGTGCCTGGCTCCAGGCGAAAACGGGTTTAATACCTTGTTTAAACTGCTGCTGGTTCAGCAGTAAATTTTCCAGCTCTCTAGCCCCAGAAATTAATGCCAGCTCTTCATTCCTGTGTTTAGGCCAGGCAGCTTCAATTCGCATTTTTTGCTGATAAAGCGTAATCGTATATAAATACTCTACCGCGCCAGTTTGCGAATCTGCCCAACAAGGCGGATAACCCAAACCGCTATTTTTTAATTTTCTCTGTGTATACGCCAATCGTCCTTTAAGCGATTGTAATTCCTTTGAAAACCGCTTCCCCTGAGTAAGTAATTGTTCGATTTGTTGAGCTGATTTAGCTTTTAAACCACTCTCTGCTATGGCTTTATCCAGCTGCTTATAAGATTTCAGTTCATCTTTTAATTTAACAATAATCTGTTGCAAATCATTTTTAGCGTTAACAGCCTGCAAACTGCTAAACAGCTGATCCAATTGCTCTTCACTCGGCTTTACAGAAAAACCCGCAGCACGCATCAACTTAGTTTCCAAAAGTTGCAAGCGTTTAAAGGTCTCATCATGCTGCCGCAGCACTTCAGCCAACTGCTGCTCTATTCTTTTTTTTTGCTGAATCTCTTTCTTTAACTGGGTCTTACTTTCCTGCAATGTTGCAGCACTAATAAACATCAACAAAAAGAACATAATAAAACTTAATTCATTTAGCGTAACACCCAATAAAAAAGCTCGTCGTCCTTCACCTGAAGCCATGCTCAGCCTTTATCTTGCTTATCAGCAGCATTGCTTTCAGCCAAAACTAAAGTTTGTTGCATAAGCAACACATTATCTCTTGATTGTTGCAATATTTTCGCCATTTCAATTTGATGCTGTTTAGCCAAATTAATATCCACTTGAGCCACCTGCCCCATATTCTGCAAAAGTTCAGTATGCTGCTCAATAAGCTGATTAAAAGTCTCCAATCGCTTAAAACTAGAAATCACATGCACACTAAAATCTGATATTTCTTTTACTGTTTCCCGAGTATTGGATAAAGCCTGCGCAATATCCAGAAGATCTTGGCCAATTTTAGTCCCTGACTGAGTATGCTCCCCCAGCGTTTGAAAAACGGCAGACACTTGAGCTGAAGATGCTGTCAATCTATTGCTCATTTTTTCCATATCGTCGGGCAAAGTATCGACTGCAACAGCCAGGCGTGAGAAATTATTTAACACTAAAGCTGATTGCTCTGATTGTTGCACTAGGTTTTCAGAAATTTGTGCCGTATTTTTTGATAACGACGACATTTCTTTAACTACTTTGACAAAGTCATCATTAAGCTGGGTACTGTTATTTAATTTATTATTAAACAAATTAATTGACTGTGACAATATATCGACTTCTGTCACCGTTTTCCCCATGCTTTCAACTATCCCTTGAGTACTTTGCGAGATACTACTTTGCTGTACATTTAGCTCTTTTAACAGTATTTGAGATTCATTCAAGCGTTGCGTCAAGCGATCCAGTGGTGGATTAAACTGCTCGGCAAATATTTCATCAGGCAACTTTATATTCAGCAAATTTGCTTCAAAAGTGATTAGTGCATTTTCTGCTGTTTTATTCATCGCCAACATATTTTTATGTAACGATTCTGCGCTTGATTTAGCATATTTATCAACTGTTAAAGCTGTCTGATGCATTCCCTCTGCCGCATGTTCAACCGATGCTCTAATGGCTGACTGAGTTTCTTGATGCGAAACATCAAGCTGCATGGAAATCAGCTTGGCTTTTTTAACCAACTCATTTGCGGCCTGCTCAACGCCTGACATAATATGCCTTTCAGCACCTCGTACTTCAATTTGAAAATTATTAATAAAAATCCTAACGGCAAGACCAAATATAGTGGTCAACAAAGCCAAACTAAAATTTGCGACCAACAGCCCGGAATCCAGGGTATCCTCTTGATAAAAATATAAGGAGACCACCAGAGCAACCAGGGTTAATAAAAAGCCTAAATAATAGACACTGTCAGCAAACTGTTCTAAAAAAGGGCTATCAACACTGCGTGCATACCCAAACCCCGCATATAAAACCATAAATCCTAAGGGCAAAAACACTGCAAGCAAGGGGGAATTAAAATACTGCGGTAAACAAACGCCTAACACTCCACCCACAAGCGTTAAAACAAACATTCTCCGTATGCCTAGCAATGCGCTCTGTTTTATTCTACTGTCAGACATATTTCATCCATCAACTTTTTCAATCAAACTGACTCGCCCACCGATAGAGCCTATATAGTCCGCCCAAAAAAAAGCATGTCTTTTATTTTGTACTTTTTCCATGCCCTCTCGCCGTATATATAAAATTTTAACTTCTGCATTCTGCAAGTCAGTATTTAGCCGCTGGTAATAAGCAGTACCTTGTAATAAAGAAAACGCCATTTGTCCCCGGTAGTGCGACCACTCCGGGGTATGATGCAACATATCCGAGATCAAAATAATCTGCTTATCAGCCACCGTCTTTAGCGCAGGAAAAGCACTCAACGCTACTGCTTGCAAGGTTTCCATAATGGGTGAAAAATCAGATTTCCCAGCCTGCATAAAACCATCAATGACCTTATCTAAAGGCTGTTCAAATTGCTGTTGCCAACGCTGCCGAATTTGCCTTGGGTTTTCATAGAAAGCATTGGCATCATCCCCTGTTCGGGGCGCACAGATGACTAAATCAGGAGACAACGTATCCTTTTTCAGCTCATCGATCACATAGATTGATATTTGCGTCCCCGCAATTAACTGGCTTTTAAACTCAGTAAAAAAACGCTGCAGAAAACGTTGCTGAACCGCATTATAGGTATCACTCTTATCAAAAACTAATGCCACATATTTTGGAATAGAGCTTGATATCGGACATAATGTAACGGGATCAAGCGGCACCTGCTTTTGTTTCTGCGTATAGTGTAAATAAGCTAATACACCAATAACAACAAGCACACAGAAAATAATAAAAATTCCAATTAAATTTTTATTTCTAGACGCCTTTTTACGATGACGGAATCTAGTCATTAGGGCTAGCTTTATAGTCTGGATCTATTTCTTGCAATTGCTGCAAAAAATGTACATATAGTTTTTCAATCTCATTTAGTCTCTGCTGACAATAACCAGGAAAGTCATTAAACAACTGCTTTTGCTGCTCTACCTGAGCTATATCGTCGTACCCTCCGCGCACCTTATACTGATTAGAGGAATTCCAGTCTTGTGAAAAATAAGCGGGTGCAGAATCTTGACGGTAACTCATATTAAAATCACGATATCGATAAATTAAAGTATTCGCTGCGGCTATAAAGTTTGCCATTCCCTGCTCATACTCAGCAACAAAAGCCTGCTTATCTTCAACTAAATGTACCAGCCGAGTATGTTTTAACAATACAGCCTGCTTCATATCTTCCAGCTTATGTAAAAACATCTCCCGCACATCACCAATTTCAGTGACAACATAATCCCTATGCTCTTCATATTCTTCATTCAAAGACTGTAAGCGCCTGTGCAACCTACCATACCCTGGATAGATATCGTCTCTCTTGTAGCCATCAACAAAAGCAAAAACAGCAAATAACAGCCCCATAAGGAATAACATCCAGGAATTGAATTCTGACAAACTCAAAGGTGTATCAATAAACCGTTGAACAGCCAAAACACCCGCTTGCTCGGGATCAACTGCAAAAAAATCTCGATAATGGGCCACTAATAAATTAAAAGCAAAAGCACAACTTATATAAATAGCCAAGCCTGCAAAAGCAATCACTTGTTTCCACACTAAATAATGATTTTTATATCTGAATAACCAGCCGATAAAAAAGAAAGCGGTTGAAATATTAATGGCTGCAATAATCACAGCTTGTCCAACACCACCGAGCAAACCTAAAGCTGATCCCTCAGCAAAGAAATAGCCATTACCCGCTGATTCCAATAACCAGAATATTAGAATAATTGAAAAATACAGTACTTGCGATTGGGGGTAATGAGCTGTTCTGCTCAAGTTATTTTGCTGTTGAAAAGCAGAATATTCCTGTTGTAAATCATCCAGTTCTTGTTTTAGTTGCTTGAGCGATCTAAATTCACGGGCAACCAGACTTTTTAATGATAACTTTGAATGTTCAGTATGATTACTGATCAGTGCCCGTTCATCTTCAAGGTTAGTATCTGTAATAGAAGTATTACGCAGACTAAGTTCATCATTAACAATACGATTAATCGCAGCCATTCTATTTTCAAAATAACTTTGAATTTCCCTTTCCGTACTGTTTGCCTTGCTAGCATCAGAGGCTGGCAAACCATAACCCGCATCAGACGCTGCTTTTTGTTTTATTTCTAATTGTTCAGCTATCTGATCCAGATTAATATTACATTCATCAGTAAGGCCCGATTTCCCCTGATAAACAAAGTTTTTTTTAATCTTATCAGCCCAATTCATATTATTCATTTTTAAAAGCGAATGGTTTCATTGTGGATAATTGGGCTGCATGCAAAATCATTCCTTATTCAGGTCTGACTCATAACCCGCTTTTGCATCATCATCCATGGTATCACCAGACTCAGAAAAAGCATCTCCCCAATCGGGCTCAGCCTCTTCTTCCGTTCCCCCCGATTCATTCTTAAGTTCAGCGTCAAAACCAGCTTTTGCATCATCATCCATGGCATCGCCAGACTCAGAAAAAGCATCTCCCCAATCAGGTTCTGGCTCTTCTTCTGTTCCCCCCGATTCATTCTTAAGTTCAGCGTCAAAACCAGCTTTTGCATCATCATCCATGGTATCGCCAGACTCAGAAAAAGCATCTCCCCAGTCTGGCTCAGGCTCAGCTTTTGTAGCTTGCTGGAGTGTTTCCTGCTCATTTGCAACCCTATTATCAACTAAAGAACCGTCATCACTGTTTTCTAATTTATCCGTTTGAATATTGCTGTCCTTGCTGTTAGCTTTTCCATAGCTATTAAAAGAGTTTGCCTCAACAACTTCTTTTTCTTGTTCAACAAGTTCTTTTTCAGATTCCGAAAATGGTCCTGCGACCATCAAACCATGTACAGGCTGTGACCTCAGAGCCGCGTTGCCCTGCATCATGCCTGCGGCATGTTCTGTTTTGGTGGTGTGATCAATTACGAGCCGCTCATTGAAGACAATTCTACCTTCACGCCATATTTGCCATGATTGATTGACACTTCCCACGTCAAACTTTATCTCGTTTGCGGGTAAGCCAAAACAAGTAACATCCCAGCCGATGAAGGAAGCATCTTTATCGATATCAATACGCGTATTCATGCGCGCATGTGAGTCTGGGAATAATATGGTCTCAAGTGGAAACCACTCCATTGTCGACCCGGTTTCTACTGAAAAACTAAGGTTTTGCTGCTGCACGCCGAATTGATCTCGCGCTTTATAAATCCGCCCTGCACCTGGCGTCGTCAGTAAAGCGTGTGTATCAGCTTGTGCTCGTACATTTATCGATAACGTGTCGCCTGTCACCAATCCACCAGGAGGGTGAAGTAAATAAATGTGCGCGCAATCTGGACCTTCTGGGTAAAATGCTTTTTGAACGTAAAGTGGCCCTTCATGCTCATTGTTAATCAATCGAACACCGCGCAAACGTTTGGCGAATTCGAGTTTCAGGTAGGCGTTCCATTTGGAGCTTGACGCTTGAGCCACCGAAGAATCGAGGGGCTTAGCTTGATTGACTTCAAGTTGTACTGGAGCGTTCATTAGCAAATCACACCGACAAATATTGTTTAATCAAATCATCACTCAAATTGTCCATGCTGTCATTGGCAACGACGCGCCCTTTATCCATCAACCTAAATGACTGTCCAATTCGGCGAGCAAAGGCCAACTTCTGCTCTACTAGAATAACGGTTAACCCTTCTTCTTCATTGAGTTTTAATATGACATCGCCAATTTGCTTTACGATGTTTGGTTGAATTCCTTCATTGGGCTCATCCAGAATCAGTACGTCGGGCTCCATCACCAAGGCGCGACCAATTGCTAGTTGTTGTTGCTGGCCACCCGATAAGTCTCCACCTCGACGTTGCATCATTTCTGCGAGTACCGGGAACAGATCAAATATTTTCTGAGGAATTTCATCGTTACCTGCCGTATTTGGCAAGCGAGTCTTACGAATTGGCAAACCCAGGCACAAATTTTCTTCTACAGTTAGCAGTGGAAAAATTTCTCGCCCTTGCGGTACATAGGCGATTCCTAATGGTGCGCGGACCTCGGCAACTTGACCTTGTATCTCCTTGCCATCCATTAAAATTTGGCCTGTTGATACAGGAAGTAGGCCCATAAGACACTTTAACAAAGTTGTCTTCCCTACTCCGTTTCGGCCCATAATACAGGTACGAGAACCCGGTTCGATATTCATATCAAGGTCCCACAGAATTTGTGTTCCTCCATAAAACTGGTTGGCCTTATTGATCGATATCATGCGTCTTCCCCCAAATACACTTCGCGCACATCGCTGTTATTCTGTATCTCATCCATAGACCCTTCTGCCAAAACGGACCCTTGATGAAGTACCGTGACAGTACGAGCGATAGAACGAACAAATTCCATATCATGTTCAACCACCACCACTGTGTGGTCTCCTGCTAACGACGTAAGCAACTCTGCCGTTCTTTCTGTTTCTTGAGCAGTCATACCAGCAACTGGTTCGTCGACCAATAAAAGTCGTGGCTCCGATACGAGTAACATGCCAATTTCTAGCCATTGTTTTTGTCCGTGTGACAACGAGCCGGCCAAGAGCATTCTTTGTCCCTTAAGACCAATTATTTCGAGTACCTCGTCTATACGGTCAATTTCAGTCGAGCTTAGGCGCGCAATCAACGTAGCGATAACACCTTTACCAGCTTTTAAAGACAGCTCGAGGTTATCCAATACAGTATGCGCCTCGAAGACTGTTGGCTTTTGAAACTTTCGCCCAATACCAAGTTGGGCAATTTCAGCTTCGTCTTTTTCAAGCAGGTTATGATTTTGTCCAAAGTAGACCGCGCCCTCATCGCATTTAGTTTTTCCGGTCACGACATCCATTAAAGTGGTTTTTCCCGCACCATTCGCGCCGATCAAGCACCGCAGTTCACCTTCATTAATATAAAGGTTCATATCATTAAGTGCTTTAAATCCATCGAAGCTAACAGATAATCCCTCGATATACAGAATCACTTTTTTTGATACGTCGACATGAATATCTTTTGGTTTTAAAAACGACCAAACCTGATCTCGCCGCATAATATCCTGAGTATTTTCAAGCGCACTATCAAGGCCTATCATGACGGTAACTCCTGAAAATTTTTCTGCTTTGCTTTTTCACTTCGCGCCTTTAACTGTTCAACAATGCCCATCAACCCTTTTGGTAAATACAAGGTCACAAGTACGAATAACGCGCCGAGTGCGAATAACCAAACTTCGGGCAATACAGCAGTAAACCGCGTCTTGGCGTAATTCACTAACAAAGCACCGATCACTGCGCCAACTAACGTCCCACGGCCGCCAATGGCAACCCATATCACGATTTCTATTGAGCTGATTGGCGAAAATTCTCCAGGGTTGATAATACCCACTTGCGGAACATACAAAGCCCCAGCCACGGCCGCTATCACCGCGGAGTATACGAACAACCAAACTTTATATCGCTCGGTTCGATAGCCCATAAATCGAGCACGATCTTCGCTGTCTCGAATGGCAATAATAACCTTTCCAAATCTCGATTTAAAAATAGCCTGGCTAAGCAGCATTACCAGGGTCAAAATAACAGCCGTCGTGACAAAGAGGAAGATTCTCGTACTATCATCTTGAAGGTTGAAGCCAAGAATGTCTTTGAAGTCCGTCAGACCATTATTGCCACCAAAGCCCATTTCGTTTCTAAAAAAGGCCAGCAGCAATGCGTAAGTCAGTGCTTGGGTTATGATCGATAGATAAACCCCGGTTACACGTGAGCGAAAGGCTAACCAACCAAATACAAATGCAAGCAAGCCTGGCACCAGCGCCACCATGATCATGGCAAACCAAAATTGATCCATTCCTTGCCAATACCACGGAAGCTCAGTCCAGTTTAGAAAAACCATAAAGTCAGGTAAGTCAGGGTTTCCATATACGCCTCGATCACCAATTTGACGCATAAGGTACATACCCATGGCATACCCTCCTAGCGCGAAAAATGCACCATGCCCCAAACTCAATATGCCGCAATAACCCCAGACGACATCAACCGCTAAAGCTAACATCGCAAAGCATAAATATTTCCCTAACAAGGTAATGGTATACGTGCTGACGTAAAATACCGATTCAGCGGGAACAAGCAGATTACAGATTGACGCAAGTACCGTCACCGACATCAGTAGAATAACAAACGGCATTGTTCGACTGCCTGCCTGATCGCCCCGGTCGAAGATTTTTGACAAAACGCTCATTCAGCGGCCCTCCCTTTTTGAGGAAACAACCCTTTGGGACGCTTCTGAATAAATAGAATAATAAAGACCAAGACCAAGATACTGGCCAGCACCGCACCAGTGATAGGCTCAATAAATTTGTTCGCTAAGCCTAAACTGAAACCGGCAACAAGTGTACCCCACAGATTCCCAACTCCACCAAATACAACCACCATGAACGAGTCGATAATGTAAGATTGCCCCAAGTTCGGCCCTACGTTAGTTAACTGACTCAATGCGACGCCTGCCATACCTGCCACACCTGAACCTAAGCCGAAGGTTAATGCGTCAACTCGATCTGTTCGAACACCCATCGCTTTGGCCATATTTCTGTTCTGCGCCACAGCTCTTACATTCAAACCAAGAGAAGTTTTATTTAGGATAATAAGCAGAAGCCCAAAAACCAAAAAGGCGAATGCCAAAATATATAGACGATTGAGGGTCAGAGACAACACTGGGTTAATATCTAAACTTCCACTCATCCACGTTGGCGATTCGACTTGTCGGTTAAGCGGAGAAAAAACGGTTCTTACCAATTGCTGTAGAATTAAGCTGATGCCGAACGTTGCCAATAGTGTTTCAAGTGGTCTGCCATGAAGATGCCGAATAACCAATCGTTCGATTAATACCCCCATGCTACCCGACACCAAAAATGCCATGGGAATAGCCACCCAAAGTGAATAATCGATAGCGTTCGGCATTAATAGCTGAACAACATAGGTTGTATAGGCGCCTAACATGATCATTTCACCATGCGCCATATTGATCACCCCCATCACACCAAAGGTAATCGCAAGACCAATCGCAGCGAGCAAGAGTACAGAACCCAGACTCAAACCAAAAAATACTTTGTTAACAAACTGATAGTTTGCAGCACGCTGTTCTATTAGGCGCAATGCGGCCGTAATTGCAGATTTCACCTTTTGATCTTGTTCTTCTATTTCCATTTTCACCAACAGGTTTCTAACATCTACTTCCAATCTGTCGGATAGTATTTGAATAGACGCCAGCCTCTGACCAGCATCACTATTATTCTTAAGGGTATCCATCGCGATCGCCACGTTCATAATATCTATGACGGATTCGTTATCCTCAGTTTGTTTAAGCTGAATGATGGTTTTGATTGTGTCTTGATCAAGGTCTGACAACAAAGACAATATGGCTTTTTCTCTCGACTCTGGGTCTGGTGACGAAAGTTTAATTCGAGAAATAGCGTCTCTTAGAAAGCGTCTAATTTTGTTGTTAACTCGAACTTTTTTAGTCGCTTTTTTGGGAAGTGATTCGATCACCTCTCCACTGAAAACTTGAGAGTGTTGCTTTTGGCCGTCGATAGTTTTGATCGCGACAAGCTCTCTATTTTTCTTGATATAGTAGAGTTGGCCTTCAAGCATATTCTGAAATAGTGGCAGCATCGATTCACCACCTTCGGCTTCGATTTGCTCCAAGACAGGTATGACTTTTTTTAGCTTTACCTTAGTCAACTTGGTCAGTAAGTCTTGCGTGTTTTGCACTGGTGTTGCGAATGAAAAACTCGATACCAGGCAAAAGAAACAAGCAATAAAAAAAACACTGGATCGCACTGAATTGCTCCACATAAGGTGTATCAAGATGAGAATTGAAGTACACCCTTGCTCATTAGCATGACCAAGGGTGTGATTTTAACAGAGGACTCTTTTTATTTTAGTGTCACTCAGCTAACACTCAAAGCTAGAAATTCTGCCCTGAGCACTTTGCAGTTTTAGTATTGAAGTTTCCACAGCTAACAGGCTTAGTCCAGTTAGCAATAAGGTCTTTAGAACCTGGTAGGAAGTTAGACCATGCGTCACCAATTACAACACCGCTTGTCTCCCAAACAACTTCAAACTGACCGTCGTCCTGGATTTCACCAATCAATACCGGCTTGCTCAAGTGATGATTCTTATTCATAACAGCAGTACCACCAGTTAGGT
>ENA-OSET01003740-OSET01003740.1-sediment-metagenome-genome-assembly--contig:-NODE-3740-length-13784-cov-4.022762_pt1 | contig 13784 bp, 10 predicted proteins | sample MGYA00237882_ERZ534229 | MGnify/ENA primary metagenome ERZ534229 (study PRJEB26408, sample SAMN06266212) | sediment metagenome | isolation source: Hudson Canyon methane seep mesocosm | place...
TTACTTCATTCATTTGTTGGGTGTCGTATTAGAAAGGGATAAGAAGATGCCGCTAGTGAAACATTAGCATTTTGGCTATTTGATCAGTAAATTATCTGGGGGGATTCTATACGAAGACGGCTAACAAAAATAGCTGATTACAAAACATGCAGGCACGGGTCACAAAAAACGTCAACCAAACCCCTCGTCAACCCGCGTATTGCTCAGTGATTGCGCTAATCCAACAAAACTATAGTAATAATACGCCTGTTGCAGACAGGCTGCACAAGTAAACTTCCTTAGGAAAGTCTATTGAATTTATACAAACCATCAGAGTTTCTCAGCAACATAATTAGTCACTTAACCTCTTGAGCGATTTGACTAAAAAGTTCCATATTCCAGACATCAGATGATGAAGAGTTTAGATCCTGATGGCGTCAGAATAACAATATTGTTGAATATGTTACTTAGAAGCACAGAAATTAAAACGCCTTATGTCGCTTTGTTGTGCCTATTTCCTATAGATGTAATGACCGATGTCGAAGAGGCTCTATCTTTAGTCACTAAAGTGGAGTTATTCAACATATTACTATCTGGTTAAATATCTAGAGTTTCTTAGCCGTATTAATTCACATGCTACCGTATCTGCATGTAGTTCAGTGTTAACTATTTATCTTAGGTAGGTACACACTTTAATAAGGCTTGTTCAATTACATTTGAACTTAAGATATAAATAGTTATTTTCAAAACCAGGTCATATTCTCTAAATGATCATCAATATATTCATGTTTTTTTCTAACGCAATATCTCATTGTTAACGTGAAAGATGTAAAGAGCAGGCAGGAAAACCGGTTACCCAAGTAAAACCAGGTAGGGTTGTAACGGTTATTGTTTAATCAAATCAAACTAAATCATTAAATAGGAATAGGGACTTTCAAATGAAAAGAAATTTTGTACATATCTTGGCGCCATTGGCGTTTTTGTGTCTGAGCGGCATTGCTCAGGCGAATAGCGAACCTGCTGTCAATTACGTCTCTTCTGCTGGAACAATCTCTACTAAGATTGTTGGCGGGAATCAAGCTAGTTCTGGAGAGTACCCCTTTATCGTATCGTTACAGGATAGTATTGGGCACTTTTGCGGTGCATCCGTGATTAGCCCCACTTTTGTGATGTCAGCTGCACACTGCTCTGGGGCGAATATGGATGCGGTGATTGGCTTACATGATCAAAACAAGCCAGGTAAATCTCAAAGAATTTCAGTTAAGAAGCAGATTAATCACCCAAAATATGGCAACGGTTACGATATTGCGGTATATGAGCTAAGCGAACCAATTGATCCTTCTCTTTATTCACCCGTCCAGCTAGGTAGTAGCAGTGATGTAAGTGTAGGCACCATGTCGACGGTTATTGGCTGGGGACTCTTAGATCAAAACGACAATGATTTACCTAATAAATTACAAGAAGTACAAGTGCCAATTGTGTCGCATTCTCAGTGCGCTGATGCTTATGCGGCAGAAGGTGAGTCTATTAATAAAACTTCTGAGATTTGTGCCGGATATTCAAAAGGCGGTAAAGATTCATGTCAGGGAGATTCTGGCGGACCACTGGTGATTAAGAAAAACGGTCAGTTCGTTCAATTAGGAGTCGTAAGTTGGGGGCTTGGGTGCGCTGAACCAAACTTTTATGGTGTTTATGCTCATGTAGCTAACCTAAAAAGCTGGATACAAAGCCAAGTGCCTAATTTAGGTGATGACGGTGGTGATACGGGTGGCGGAGATACCGGCGACAGCTGTTACTCGAATAATGTCACTCTCAAACTAGAGATGGATCAATACGGTAATGAAACTTCTTGGGAGATCCGTAATAAGAGCGGAAACAAAGTTGCTTCTGGCAATGGCTACGATGATTATCAGGTTGTGAGTAAATCGATTGACTTATCTGATGGCGATTATACCTTCACGATTTTCGATACCTATGGTGACGGAATGACCGTGGGTAATGGCAGTTATAAGCTAAGTGATACTAAAGGAAATGTCATTAAGTCAGGTGGAGACTTTGGTAAGTCCGAATCAGTCTCATTCTGTACTGTTGGTAGTAATACTGGGGGCGGAGATACAGGTGGTGGAGATACAGGTGGCGACTGTTTCAAAAGTAAGGTTAAACTTATATTGCAAATCGATGACCAAGGTTATGAAACAGATTGGGAAATTTCTGATAACTCAGGTAAGGCAATCTATTCGGGTGGAGACTACAAAGCAAATAAGCGTATAAAGAAACGTATGAGCTTATCAAATGGTAACTATAAATTCTCAATTTATGATGCCTATGGGGATGGATTAACTTCAGGTAAAGGCAGCTTTAAGTTGAAAGATGATAATAAAGAGATGATCATTAAAGGTAGTAGTTTTGGAAAGGAAGTTTCCAAGAACTTCTGCATATCAAATTAGACTGAAATACTTCTAGAAAAACGATAAAGCCAGAGCAATTGATTGCTCTGGCTTTTTGCTTATTATTGGTTATAAGTTTTTCCGTCGAGTTGCAGGTGACTAATAAAAAATGTTGGCTTTTGCTTAAAAAAAGTATTCACTCAGTATGTAAACTGGCTAAATTTTCTTATCGAAATATGAACTGTGAGTGTCTGCTTTGATCAGTTGAAACCACACGCAGATTAAGCCACTTAACTCGTTGGAAAACTAAATCAAAAGTACAAACTGCCGACAACCATTGATTAGGTTTAAGTTACCTTAAAAATAGAACAGTCAGCCTGTCAAGCGTAGAACTTGACATCTGTTCAGGTGTTTAAAAAAGTCATGATGTATGCGACGAAATATTACTCTTGCCTAGATTATTTTCTTATGTTGTTTTTCTTGGGCTGGTTAAAAAACAACTCCTCTGACCCGGTTTATCTACACGAACCTTCCGGCCAGCAGGTCTTACGGATGAAATATACTGCTAACAATTGTAATAGTAGTACGCAGCGATCTTAACTTTCTCTTAAAACGGGGTAAGTTCTGTATAATGTATGAAGGGAAATAAAATATGAAGTGTTCTGTTTACATAGCAACAAGTGCAGATGGCTATATTGCAACCTTAGATGGTGGTGTTGATTGGTTGCATACCTCAGGTAATTTAGACGTTGATATGGGTTCTGAAGATATGGGGTTTCAATCATATATAAACTCTGTAGATTGTATGATTATGGGGCGAAAATGTATGGACATGATTTCCAGTATGAATTTAAGTCCTGAGCAATGGCCATACGGAGATATACGCATTGTTGTGTTAAGCAATACAATTAATGAGCCACCTAAAAACCTGCTCGGAAAAGTTGAAATGTATTCATTCAAGATTTAATTATAAAGCTAGAAAAAAATGACTTTAAACATGCATATATAGACGGAGGCTCAATCATTACCTCATTCCTTAACCTTGAACTCATCAATGAAATGACAATCACAAAAGCCCCCATTCTTTTAGGTAATGGTGTTCCACTTTTTGGCCAACTCAATAAGCCAATAAAGCTCACCAAAGCCAAGTCTGTAGTCTACCCAAATCAGTTCATACAAATGAATTACGGCATACAATACTCATGACTAGCGTTGATACACTTGCAACCTTAGGCTGGCAGCCTTTTTTTCAACAACAGCTATCACTTGATGAGTGGGACTCAGCTGTTCCTGGTAGAATTATTGAACAGCATAAATCTGAAATATTAGTGTCTACAGCGTCGGGTGTTGTCAATATCAACTTGGTACCCTCTATGCCTCAAATGGTTGTAGGTGACTGGATACTTATAGATAGCAACCAACATTTTATACGACTGCTGGATCGAAAGACGTGCTTCTCTCGGAAAGCAGCGGGAAGCAAAATTAAGCGACAACTAATTTCAGCTAATATTGATACGGCGTTTATCGTTTCTTCAATGAATGAAGACTTCAACCTTAATAGAATTGAACGATTTTTAGCTTTGGTTAATGACGCCGGTGCAGATCCTGTTCTGATTTTAACTAAGAATGATCAAACACAAACACCAAATTACTTTATTGATCAGGCGCACTCTCTTGATTCAAATTTAGTGATTGAATCTATTAATAGCCTTGATAAAGAAAGTGTGGCCAAACTCCAGCCGTGGGTTAAAAAAGGCAATACTATTGTTATGTTGGGGTCGTCTGGCGTAGGCAAATCTACATTAACCAATACACTTTTAGAAGATCCTCTGCAAACAACGTCGGAGATCAGAGTCGACGATGCCAAAGGTCGTCATACGACAACAAGTCGTTCGTTAATCAGCTTGAGAAAAGGTGGGTTAATATTAGATACACCCGGCATGAGAGAAATTCAAATTGCTGATTGTAAAGAAGGACTTGCTAGTACTTTTGCAGACATTGAACAATATGCAAGGAAATGTCGGTTCAATGACTGCCTGCACAATAATGAACCTGGCTGCGCTGTTCAACTAGCTATTGATAGTGAAGAATTAAATCAAAGACGGCTTATGAATTATAAAAAATTACTACGAGAAAATGCACTTAACTCTGCCAGTCTTTCAGAAAAACGGGCCAACGATAAAGCGCTATCAAAGTATTACGAGACGACACAAAGCCAATCATTAAAACTAAAGGGTCGGTAGAGTAAATTACCACTTTTGCTTACTTTCATTAATTATCATGAATTTGAAACTGGCTAAATCACCCTCATCAACATCAGTCCTGTGAGCGTATATTAAGTCGCAGAACTTGCCACTTAAAAAGTCCTCAACTTTCACATTAAAAATCAAGATAATATAGCCAATTAAGCGACAGTCATTTATGCCTGATTAACGATTTTGTTGCCTCTCGAATAAATCAAAAAGTGGCTAGCACTTAATATTAATGTAAGGTGAACACTTGAGTTAAGTATATCGCACCTGTTTGAAGGAGGGGGGAAATGCTCACGCTCCGCACAATTCAGTACTCACAGTTACAGTAATACCTATCTCAATCATAAAATACAAACGGACCTTCCCTTGATTCTACCCATACTTCTTACCGAGCTTGCCGATGTGGTTAGTTTTAGGTTTTTTGGCCTTTTTTACGCCCCCATTATGTATACCTATATTAGTCGCCGTTGCAGTGGGTAGACCTTCAGCCAACCTCTTGTTTCTTTGCTTCACTATTTTCGGTAACGTGACACCTCTTTGGTAAGCAAACATTATGGGAAATCCTTGTATTCCCGCTGCCTCTGCGTGAGAGATAGCTGGGTTTTGGCCGACAGCCGTTCTTACGAACTCAATAGTCCCGGGCTCTAGAATGAGTGATATCATGGACACATTCCGTTTAAGATTCGTAGAGTCGTGGTAGTCGTAAGCTGCGTCCAATGCGAACTGGTTAATATACATTGAGCGATCTGGCTCAGGCATGGTTTTGCCCAAATTGAATTGTTTTGAAAACACATGCCCCTTCGTATTGAGCATCATAACCGCTTGATCAAACAGTAACTCTGTAATAATCGTACTCGGATCGAGCATCTCTTTAAAAACACGAATTGAATATGCATCAGGAATTCTAGGGTCGGTCCAATCCCTCAATTGGTTACCTTGGAATTCTGCATATGCTGTATCATGACTTTCCTCAACTCCGACTCTGTTGTAGGCAACTTCTATAAGAACAATCGCATCCTCATAGAGGGCATTGTCTAAATCAATTTCCATCTGACGCCACTCCCCGTTTGCTTTTCCTTGCCAGTCTTCGAATTGTGGGACAACGTTGTAAGGAGAATCAGTGCCACCGACTTCAAGGCCAAGAATATGCCCCTTAGCGAAAGGCAAATAAGCCGTATCGTAACCATTGGCACACGCAGGCGGAGACGCACGTTTGCCCGTCACCCTACGTTTTATAAGCCCTAAGACTGCGGTGGTATTGTCACCGGTTAGTTTCATGCAGATATTACTGGTGACGCCACCTAAGTTAAAAGTATTATCATGTTTGATCATTGGGTTTGGCTTCCATTGTGCGCGAAAAGTGCATGTGTTTGTGATATATCGAGGATAACCCAGCCTTGGCCAACTACGCAGCGAACCAACCTAATCCAAATGCTATAGGACTGGCTTCGCTTACACATTAATGACCATTAACAGCAACTTAAACTGTGATATGCCCAAACGAGCCTGTAGAACAACCATCAAATTGACAGCTTCACGCCACGCTTTTTCTTATTTTTTGATTTGCCAAACACAATGCCTGAACTTCTTAATCTCAGCAAGCGAGAATGTCCGTTTAGTTTAATCTAAGGGTCTAATCTAAGGGTCAGAGTAATCTAAGGGTCAGAGTAATTGATTCCCTTATCGAGGTAATATTCAAACAAATATTTTCATTTAAAAATTAAAATATTTAAGTCAATATGACGAACTAAATTCGTCCTAGCGAATAACTTTTCCTTAGTAACTAATTGAGGGCCTCAATTTTATCTGAGGTTAAAGGAGTCGAAAAAAAAGACACTCAGGTATTGAGCTTCAATGTGAAAAACTTATAAAGCGTCAGAGGGTGTTCTTTAATCATAACCAGGTATTTACGAATGGAATACTTTTGATGAGAGCTTTCTAATTAAAGTTTCCTGCTAATTCAACCTCAACAGTTTTCCACCTCAAAAACTATCCCTTCCTGACCGACACTAACTATAGTTAAAGAGCCGAAAGAATAAATATGTTAGTCGTAACTTAACCACCTGTATTTATGTCTGGTCAACTAAATTCAGCTACACTCTCATCAACACAACTTTAAATGTAATAAAATATGAGTATTCGCCGAATCCCTCCCTTTCAATCTTTAATCGCTTTCGAGGCGGCCGGGCGCTTACTCAGCTTTAAAGATGCTGCGGACGAGTTATTTCTAACACCTCCCGCCATGACTTATAGGATCAAAGAGTTAGAATCCATGCTCGGATTCGCGTTGTTCAATCGAACTTCTAGAGGGGTTGAGTTAACAGAGGTCGGTAAACAGTACTACTTTGATATTTCGAAAACGCTGATTGACATACAAACTGCGACGAAGAATACAATGACAAGTCAACACAGTAAGCCTCTAAAGGTACAAATGCTGCCATTTATGGCAACAGAAATAGTGATACCGGAACTTAGTGATTTCTATGCAAAATACCCTGATATCGATATACAAATCGATACTAAATACGCCATGGCAGACTTTCAAACAGAAGACGTCGATGTAGCGATAAGATTTGGCTCTGGGAAGTGGGACGACCTGATCTGTAAGAAAATAATGCCAGTCTCTGTTTCTATTGTGTGTTCTGAGAAATACGCAGAAGAACATCAAATTAAACGTCTCGAAGACATTAATCAATGCACTTTAATTTGCCTCGCCAATGACAAATATAATTGGGAGGTATTTGCAAAACAAGCAGGTTTAAAAGCTATAAAACCTCAGCGTGAAGTCCATTTCAATGACTATACCTTATGCCTTAGAGCCGCTGAAAATCATTCAGGCCTCACCATCGGCGTATTCCCATTAATAGACCAATGGATAAATTCAAGACGATTAATATGCCCTATTGATCTATCCTTAGACATGCAACAAGCATATTATTTTGCCTACCAGGAGAAAAGCGACAAAGCAGAGAAAATACAAACGTTTTATACATGGCTAACAGAAATACTGGTCTCAAAGTGACAAACATTTTAAGCGTCAATTCAATATCATTTAAGAGGGCTTCAAATCATTTAAATTGATCAATAATGTGCAGCATCTCATACTGTTTCTTACTAACAAAGAGGTAACAGAATATGCTCGGCATCTACATGGATACACTCCCCCTCGGGTTTAATCACAAACAACGTATCAATAAAGCCAAAGCCTGGAGTCAAAATGATATCCATTTTTTTGATTTGCCTTCAGTGACCTTGCGTTACCGTTTTGTTGAGTCAAATTCAAATCTAAAACAACTTCCCACCTTGGTTATTATCCCTGATCCGCCGGTAATGATAGAGCACTATACAAGCCTCGTTGAATCCCTTCGAAATCATTGCAATATTTTATTATTTGAAATGCCAGGTTTCGGGTTCTCATTACCAAAACGAAACTTCAAAATGGATTCAGATGACCTGAACGAAATATACGCCATATTTCTTAAGTCAATCAACAAAGGTCCTTACATTTTAAATTTCCCATGCCTATCAGGGCTCAGCGCAGCTTATTTAATCCACAATCACCCTGAGCTGGCCTGTGGGTTGATACTAACGCAAACGGCAACTAAGACTCATAGTATTAATTGGCGTAAAACCGTTGATCCAAAAAATATCCTGGGAACGCCTGTACTAGGACAGTTACTTCTTCGGTCTCAACGGAGAAACATCACTAGAGGCTGGCTTAAAACCGTCTTGCACAACAAAGAACTACTCAACCCCTATTCGGATGCTTGTAATGAAGCTTACAATCATGGAGCCTGCTTTTGTCTTGCTAGTGGTCTTCAAGGGCTTGTGACGCCTAAACTTCCTGAGCATGAACCCGTGGATACTCCCGCATTAGTTATTTGGGGAATGCATGACAAAACACATAAAAAAACCGTAAAGGAAGACACATTAAAATTGGCAAAGCACGCACAACTAGAAGAATTTGAACATTCTGGGCACTTCCCTGACCTTGAAGAACCGGACAAGTTCACTGAAAGCATCGCTAAATTTATACACCATGTATAAAAAGTACTAAGACTAGGTATGAGGGGGCTGGAGACAGCCCCTCCGCTAAAGAGTCTCCGCTCTGCGGGCTATAGAGAAGGGTAACAACTTCCAATTCCTGCTTATTTTCAGTCGCTGACTTCAGCAAGCATTTCTAGACGATTTTGCTGTCGAATTCTATATATAACAAGCGGTATAAAACAGAGTGTAATAAAACTCACCCAGCCAATATGTTCCATTCCAGTCAACATGCCTGACTCAATAGACAAAAATGGCAGACTCCATAATCCGCCTAATCCCATCGCCACGTTGGCCACAATCATATTCATCGATAATAGACGACCTCGTAACTGAGCTGACGACAAGTTACTTAATATAGTTTGCAATGCAGGCACCCTGATAGAGCCACCAAACATGGTTAAGGCAAAACCCAAGCCAATTAACTGTGCGTGAAATACTTCCATTGTCAGTAAAAGTAAAGTGAAAGCCGTAATTAAAGACCCGAACACAATCAAGCTTTCAGTATAATTCTGTTGCAACAGCCTACGTGCTATCAAATTTCCAAGAATGGCGCCAACACCACCTTGCATATAGCACAACCCAATCTCAGTGGTACTCATTTGAAAATTCAGACTTAACCATGCACCAATCTGCGGAACAAAAGCGAAAAGACCAATAAGCATTAAAAATTGGACTGTAAAAATCCCACGTATCTTTCGGTCTTTCCAGAGCAATAACAATTCAAGATACTGCGTGATAATATTTTTATCTTGGCAACCCTCTATATTTTTAAACCTAAGAATAAATAATCCACCAACAAAACTTAACGCGGCAATCACCAAAAATGGCACTCGCCAAGAGGTCATATCACTCACCCATGCGCCAAGTGGAACGCCTAATACTGAGGCAATCGGAAAAGAAAGTGTGAGCGTGGTTATCGCGCGAATTTTGTTTTTCCCGTCGAAAATATCGCTGACAAATGCAAGCGCATTTGGAATGATGATCCCTCCAAATACCCCCGATAGAATTCGAAAAAAAAACATACTATCTGCCGTATTGGCGAGACCACAACCAACCGAAGACAGACAAAATCCGGCAATCAGAAAAACAAGCATTTTCTTACGCCCCACTCGGTCTGAATACGGCGAAAAAATAAACGCAGATAATGCTGCTGCAATCGGATAGATAGAAATTAACAAGCCAGTATGTGTTAAAGATATTCCCGTATCCGTTGCAATGCTGACAGTCAGAGGCACCATGATCAAATGATCTGCCTGGACCAGAAAAGCGATCACAAATAAAGGCACAACAGAGAAACGTTCCACAGTACTCTTTGCATTACTAGAGGGCATATTTCAAACGCTCACCAAGATAATGATACAAATCATTTTCTTGCTCTAAAATACTACCGATTTGTGCATGGCATTGCTGCCACTCTTGGTCATTACCCTCTTTAAGTAATTGGTTTAACTGTTCAGATAATAAGGTCCACTCACTTGCTAATTGACGCGTCATGGCAATACTATGCTCATCCACTACTTCAGGTATATGTTGTTGTGCACTTTCAAGAAAGCCAGCATACATTTTTCTGAAATTACCTCCTCCCGTGCCATACCGTTCAAAGCAGTTTGAGGTATATTTAACAATGGTCTTCCAATCGATTTCATTACGCCATGAAATAAAGTCTTCATGGAATTTGCCTATACCTTCAATGCCCGTTGCAATGCTAACGGGATAATTACCTGTAAAAGCTCTCAGTAGTTTTTTGGGACTGGTATCAAAACCCAGCATCCTTTGTACGGTTCGGTTTATTGCATATAAGCAAGCTTCTCTCATCGTACGTTTGACATCAGTATTATGAAACTTTCCCCAAAGGTTATAAGTACTTATTGGGCTAGGCGGGTTTCGACTTGATGTCAAAGCATCATAAGAGCACTCTTCAAGAGAAGTATCGATACGATCAGCCACAATTGCTTTCTGTCGCTCATCATCGAAGCCAAGCAATACAAAACGGTGGGCAGGAAAATGATGGCCACCAAACCCTCGATAATCCAGATAGTATGTATCACCTGATAACATCGTAGGCCGCCCCGCGAGCACTTCCTTTTTTACAAGCTCCCAAGCACGCTCATTATCTAGTTCTGGTATTTCCCGATAATCAACACCTAAAGACATAGCAACATCAATTTCCATAGAACGACTACGACCTAAGGTTAGTATCTTAGGTTCATTGAGTTCACTTTTGATGTAAATAAAATCAGTGGCAGACCCAAGCCCAATCACTTCATCTTCTGAAAGTTGCAAATCACAGTAATGCGCTAATAGATTCATCATCGCTGTACTGCCACAGTGTTCACCCGGCTTTGTCTTATAGTTTTCAATAAGTGTTTTCATAATTTATTACTCCGAATTTCGTATTATTCTTGTCCACGATTAACCAAAATACCTTGAAGCGTTAGTTGTATGATCGTGTTCAAGTATTCCTCATCGGCTTTTCTAGGAGAAATTTCTAAGTCAGGTCGGCTCGGATTACGCCCTTATGCTGAGCTTCCGATATTCGTGAAACTGCCAGACGCGTCACTTCCATTTCCAACATATCATCTTGAGATTTTTCTAGCCCTTGAGATTGCTTATCGAGGGCCTTCCAACCAAGTAGTCGAGTCAGACTGGGGTTGTCTTGTAAGGTTCTAAAATAAAGCGTGATTATCTAGGAAATTACATTCTCGCTAGCAGTTTGTTCCAATAGCTGTTTCTGCTTAGAAAAACAAGCATTTAAGCGCCTACGTTTCACCTCATTCCATAAATTTTTTTATTGATAAAGTGATAATTTCACCAATTACATCTGTACTTACAGACTTAGCAGAAAATAATAGGTCTGCATTTTCTACTGCTTATTCTCTCGACTTAAACTCAAACATTGATAATGGCGTCCTCTCAACAAACAACTTTGATGCCAATACAAATTACGCCATGGCAGCCTTACAAAAGGTTGTAGATATCTTCACTTATACTTTAGATGAACACTACCAAACTTTAACGAAACAACCGCCTATGTATCCCAACACTTCTAGCCATTTAATATACAGAGCTATTATAGAAATCGTTGGCGCCGGAGATCAGTTAAACACGTCTAACCTTGAACGAATATTTGATCAAATAGAAAGCTTAGTCATAGACCGTTATCTTCAACAAAATGAAGAATTAGAGTCGTATGTTGATTCAAACCAAAAATATAGTGCAATTACCACTGCGACGAAAGTCTTGAGTTTAATCAATTCAATTCTTTCCAACTCTGGACCTAATCAAATAACTAGCGTCAATGCCAAGGCGCGTATGATTATTGTTGAACTTATTGTACATAAGTTTTTAGAAGAACAAAGTGAAGCTGAAATTGATGCTACCCTAGCTTATGCGAACAATATAGACAGCCAACTAAACACCTTTGTAGAACACTACCTAAATCTTGATGGCTATATTGATTTTTACAGCCTCGTTAATGTTAACTTTCTTGAGCTTGATTATTACTCCATCCTTAATGTCACCAGTATTGAACCTTTACCTGAACTAGCAGGCAAACAATTGTACCTTCATGATGAGTTGAACCAGATGGCTTTCTGGTTCTTTTTTGACGGCGAAAGTGATTCAGGTGATATGACTATGTGCTTTCGACATGAGGAGGGTGATGATGACAATTATTTAAATGGTTTAGAAACAAGCGGTTTTTTATTTGAAGGGAGTTGGTTCAGTATTAGAAATAAATACCTTCACTTAAATTTTGATACATTGCCTTCCAATTCATTAACTAATTATCTACTTCCAGACCAGAACAGAATCACACAGTTCAATTTTATCTACGAAAATTTGCCAGCCCACATAAATGAATATGGTTTTATTGAAAATGATTCCGAATTCAGCAAAGTGAAACCTGAGAACTCAGCAGACTGCGTAGCAATACTAAACGAATAAATAACGCTAATTTAGCCCATACACTGTGTAACTTGAAATAGCACAATGTGCCAATTGCGGACGTCAGGTATTTAAATTCTTGATATTTTAAAGACAATTTAGCGACCTAAATTTGCCTAAAAAATGACTTCTCGTTAGCAACCTGAAGCAGACATCATTTTATCTAAGGCAAAACTGCCCCCCACTGGGAAGCCATCAATTAAGCACCTCAATCTAGCACTTAGGAGTTACTGGTGTTAAATACTAATTTTCTTAATGTCAGTTGTTACGAAACGATCTAACTAAAAATAGGATATGGGCCGATTAATTAAGTCCTCCTTTTGGCAATTGCATATATGTTTGAGTAGAATAGCCTCATAATTTTAAGGACGGTATTCAAATGGATGTTTTATTAAAGCTTGCTCCACTAATGTTTTTTATTATTAGTCCTTATTTACAAGCCGATTCTGTTGTCATAACTGAAAACGAAGCTTTAGTAGTTTCCGCAACTAAATCAAACCAAACTTTGACACTCTCCTTAACGCCCAAAAAGAAAGATTCAATTCCCCTTGACCCAGGAATCACTATAACGACCTCAAATATATCTAAATCAAACTGGATGCCTAAGCTACCAACTAAATTTGCTAAATCTGAGTCTTATATGAACTCTGAAGAAATTATTGAACTTATTAATTCTGATATTTCTTCTGCTCAAAGCTTAATTCTTAGACATGCCTACTGCCCGTCTGAACATATTTGCAAATTTTTAGATCTAGAAATTGAAATTCCAGCAATACTCTAATTGAGAAACATATGTATCGAATATTAATTATTATCCTTTGCTCACTATACTTGGCGTCTTGCGCAGTGTCCCCTGATGTATGGCAGCCATACCCCTCCGCAAGCGATATTTCCATTTCGGTTGAAGGGTGGAACGAAGGTGAGAAAATGCCGAATATTAAATTTAAAGATACTGACGGCGAACTTAAAACAGTAACCGACCTAAGAGGTAAAGTAGTTTTTGTGCATTTCTGGGGTAGTTGGTGCCGCCCATGTAAAAAAGAAATACCCAATATTCAGAGACTTTTTGACCAAACAAATCATAGTGACATTGAATTTGTCCTTTTGAATATTTGGGAAGAATTTGAAGATAGTGAAGACTGGATGAAGGAAAAGGGTTTCACACTTCCTTTGT
>ENA-OSET01003741-OSET01003741.1-sediment-metagenome-genome-assembly--contig:-NODE-3741-length-13780-cov-8.420784_pt1 | contig 13780 bp, 12 predicted proteins | sample MGYA00237882_ERZ534229 | MGnify/ENA primary metagenome ERZ534229 (study PRJEB26408, sample SAMN06266212) | sediment metagenome | isolation source: Hudson Canyon methane seep mesocosm | place...
GAACATATTATGAGTCTGGTTAATCCTCAAGGTCAGATAGTGTTATCAGGTATTTTAGAAGAGCAAGCCGCCTCAGTGCAGCAAGTGTATGCTCAACAATTTACTATGCAAGCTATTAGCCAACAACAAGAATGGTGTCGTTTAAATGGATTGAAAAAATAGCTTATTTTTTTCAATCCTCATCGCTAAACTATTAATGTGCATTATCGTGATACCATTTTGGCATCATCACAATACTATTTGGGTTTAAACCTTGGTCTTTAAAGGTATCAATGCTCATTTTTACGCTATTATTTTTTAAATCAATCACCGTAATCGAACCATCACTCATACCCGCTAAATTCAATAGGTTATTTTGTACAAATGCATAGCGTTCATCAGGTGAAAATACCACATGATGTGAACCTTCGGCGGTAGGAATTGATGTTTCAAGTCTTGGTTTAGCTGGGTTTTTAATATCAAAAATATTGAAATAACCAGGACTCGCTGATGTGATATACATTTTATCTAGATTATGATTGAAATAAATTTCTAACGGAACGCCTTGTTTCAAAGAGTTAAAATCAAAAACTTGTGAAAAACTAAAATTTTGACTCATGCTATTCCAAACACCCGTCCATAAGGTATTGCCAAACATGGTATTAATATAAACGCGTGCTGGATGGGCTTTAGGTAAAAATACCGCTTCCACGGGTGCAGAGCCTGAAGGCGAGGCTTTTTCTGACATTTTATGTGTCGATAAGACTTTACCGCTACGTGCATTTAGCACAGTGACGGTTTCTTCAGCAATACTAAAATCAGTTGGATGCACCGTATTTGCAACCACAATCCGATTAATTTCATCATTAATACCAATACCATGAGGATGACTAATCAGTTTTTTTCTTGATCCTGTTTGAGTCGTAGGGGTAGCAATCACTTTAATTTGTTTATCAGTGCGTGCATTACCCATAATGACATTATTAGACCCCATACACGTCACAAACCACCTTTCACCATCACCAGAAAAAACAAGATCTTCAGCAACCTGACATGCAGGCACATCAATCGTTTTCATAGTATAGGATGAGTTAGTCATATCCATTACTTGTAAAGGATTACTACCTAAAGCAGCAATATAAGCTTTTGTTAAATCCTTATTATAAAAAATATGATGTACCACTAAATCTGTTGGCAAAGGGATATCTTTAACAATTTTACCAAAATTTTTCGACTCAAAATCTAAATCGATAATGGCTAGCCCTTCACGCTTAAGTGTTTGATCGGGTTTACTCTGATAATTAACTAAGGCTAATATTTCAGCCTGTGCCATTAAAGGACAAAGTAAGCTTAGCGTAAGCAGTGATTTTTTTAATAGCGGTATTTTTTTTTGAGTTTTCATTTTATTGTTCCTTTATTATTTTTCAGCCGTTGTTGGATTAATCATAGTTTTAATTTCCTCAATGGAATTTGCAGGAAATTCTCCACGCTCAGCATGTTCTCTAATACTTGCTTCATCTGGTGAAATATAAATACAATAGATTTTATTACTGGTCACGTAGCTTTCTAACCACTGAACCTTATCTTTCATTTCTTTCAAGATACAACACGATTTTGCTGAAATTTGTTGAAGTTCGGTTGTCGTTAATTCACCTGCATCAGGAATTTCACGTTCAATAATATATTTAGGCATCATCTTTATCTCTAATTATATGACCAGTCATCTTTGAATGGTCGTTACAAAATGACATAACAATAATACGTTACATCAATTAGGTTCTATTCTTTAAGCGAATCGCTATGATGGAATACTAAGTCCTAATTCGGCTGCTTTCCAAGCATTTAGACCGCCATTAATATTCTTAATATTGGTAAAGCCCATCTCTTGCAAGATAACAGTTGCCATTGCAGAGCGTCCTGAGCTGGCACAGAATACTAGCCATTTTTTATCACGATTCATTAATTCTTCACGACGACCAGCATAGTTACGGTCTGCTGCTGGCTCTAATATGCCGCGTGGTACATTTAATGCACCTTCAATAGTGCCAGCTATAAATTCAGCGGGTTCCCTGACATCTAGCACTTGATAGCCCGCATCTAATAGACTATTAACCGCTAACACATCAATTTCTTCTATTTGTGATTTTGCGTGTTTAACAAAATCCATTAAGGTTTTTTCTTCACTCATATTAAAATCCCGTTACTTAATATTTATCTGGTCATTAAAAGGACAGCAGTAATTAATAACTGCATCCTATATAGGTTTTGTTACTTAATAATAAACTAAGTAACAAAATAATCATTCAGTAAAGTGTCGCTAAACTCTTGTAAAGGCTGTATAGATTGTTCAAGTTTCATGCGTAATAATGCTCCCTGCCAATTATTAACTAATAAATTGGCCATTGCGTCTGCACTTTTATCGGTGCGTACTGTGCCATTTTTTTGAGCTTGCAACAAAGCTTTGTATTGCAAGGTTTTATAACGCTCTACTGCTGATTTTAAAGCCTGATTACAAGTTTCACTGGTATCACCAATTTCACCCATTAAGTTACCTAATAAACAGCCGCCCTTATAACCATTTTTTTCCACGCCCACAATAAGTTCTGCGTAGTAATTTTTTAAAGCGGTCAGCGGTTCAACACCGGCACGTTGTACATGGCTTTCTAGTAATTTAATAAACGGCTCAATATAATGGCTAATCGCTTGTGCCGCAAAGTCTTCTTTACTCTCGAAATAACTATAAAATGAGCCTTTAGGCACCTTCACAGCATTCACAATTTCATTAACCCCTGTGGCATGATAGCCTTGGTTGGTTAATAAATAGACCCCCTGGTCCAGTAATTTTAAGCGTTTTATCTCTTTATTTGTCATAATGCTTATATAAAATACGACTGGTCATATAATTTGTCAAGTGAAATATCATTTATGGGTCTCAGTAGATTGTATCTTTGACATCCTCCCCTCCCTAAAGGAAGGGGATTCCTGATTTAACTCAGGAGAAGGCGTATATCACTATTACCTTCTGGTTTCTGCTGCTGGCGACATGACTGCATCACTCACTTCACAGACTAGCCCCGTCTACCCGACGGTTATTTTTACTTTTTAATCATTTTTTAGAGACTTCACACTTAATTGCTTGGTTTTCGCTAAAAGTGATATTGAAATCTTTAATTTTAAATCTTAATGCCGTTGTAGAGCGAGCCTAAGCTTTCTCTGGTAGCAATTGAGATTAATTTTAACACAATATAGGTATTCTATATCTGTGGTAATTCTTGTGTGTAAGGAGATAGCGTCGACCCCAAGTGAAGCTAGGATTTGTAAAAACGTAGTACCTCTGTAGAGTTCGTATTGTAAGGCTTACAGTGCGTTAAGCGAAAAATATCGTGTTTATGAAAAATATCTCTTATCGGGGAAGAACTTTTTCATGATTTTTTCCACCATTCACTAAACAAATAATGGACCGATACTCACCCCTAATTTACGCTGCGTACTAACCGCTAACTGCTCAATATTGTCATAAATCAAATCTACCAATTCTTCACCCTCGATAATCATAATATCGAGCTTATCAGCTTCTTCCTTAACCACGCCTGATACAGTGCCCGTTGTAATTAATATTTTATGTAGATTCTTCTTGCTTACACCTGAAATATCATATGCATCGATTTGTTTAATACCATGCTGACTGGTTTCACCTCGATGATGTTTAACCTGTATATAAAGAGACTCCTCATCTAACCCTAATACAGTCTCCCGTGTTGCAATAATGTCTGCATCTGCAATTCCTGTAATGCCTTTTTTAGGCTGAATTTTTGCTGCATAACCTTTAATCACTAAAATCTCTTGTATTAATTTCTCAAGTCCATACCCCCCTGACTCCATAGCGATCCCTTTACCACTCTTTAAACGCTTTAAAAGTTCTGCTTTAAAGTCTTTTTCATTTTTAGCTTCTCGTTCCTGCATACTGACATCCCAAGTCAATATTTTTCCTGACTCCAGTGCAACAACTTGTTTTTCTATTTCCTCACTAAATCCTGTTAAATCAGTGTTACTCATACGTATCTTAAGCCTACTTTGCAGTGCTGTTGAAAAGCATGTTCTAGGGGTCAACGCAGAATTCGGAACATAAACCCCGTTAAGGATTTTTTAGCAATTTATTCCCACTTTCTCGAAGCGATCCATCTGGCGAAACATACCGGTAAAGCGTTTGCCGTGTAACACCTAATTCTTTACATAAATCACTGACCTTTGTTTCAGGATGTTGCATAGATGCTGCAGCTAAACGGACTTTAGCTGGTGTCATTTTAAAAGAAGCACCGCCAGTTCTACCACGAGCACGCGCAGAAGCTAAACCTGCTTTAGTACGTTCAGAAATTAAATCACGCTCAAACTCAGCTAATGCAGCAAAAATACCAAACACTAATTTACCCTGTGAGGTGGTGGTATCAATTTGTGCGCCTTGCCCTGTCAATACTTTGAAACCAATGCCTTTGCTGGATAAGTTATACACCGTGTTGACTAAGTGACGTAAGTTACGTCCTAGACGATCCAGTTTCCAAACAATGAGTGTATCGCCTTCACGTAAGGCTTTTAGACAAGTCATAAGCCCTTGTCGTTCATCCTTAGTACCTGAAGCAAAATCTTCGTAAAGATGATCAGGTAAAATCCCTGCCTGTAATAATGCATCCTTCTGTAAATCCAAGGCCTGAGATCCATCAGACTTAGATACACGCATATAACCCATCAACATAGTGTCACCTAAACGATCGTTTATGTGACACTTCAATAACCCCATAAAAAACGGTTATTTTGTGTCACTTAACCCGTAAAATAATCTATGTATTATAAACGTAAATATTTTTAGGTGATAACCTCTTATGGCACGCAAATCACTTCTTTCTGTCTTTGACCGCAATGCGCTTATTGCTTTTCCATCCAGCGATGATTTAATTCAGCATTACACCTTCAATGAAACAGATTTAGCACTTATCTCACAGCATCGCGGATCAGAAAATCGATTAGGTTTTGCTATTCAACTTTGTTATATGCGTTACCCAGGCATCATGCTAGGAGAAAGTGATAGTCCAAATCCCGACATCATTGAATTTATTGCTGATCAGCTAACCATATCTCCGAAAAAGTGGCCGCTGTATGGAAGCAGAAAAAATACGCTTCATGAGCATCGCATAGAGTTACAAGCTGTTTTTGGCTTTAAATCATTCACGATAGCTACTTATGATGAATACCTAAGATCCCTAGAAAAATTAGCCCTGCAAACAGACAAAGGTTTTTTATTGGCCACTCAGTTAATTGAGCTGATGCGTAGTCAATTAATCTTATTGCCCTCCATTAATGTCATCGAAAAACTATGCGCTGAAGCCATTATTAAAGCCAATCGAAAGATATACCAAACGTTAACAGACTCTCTGTTAACGGAGCATTATCTAAAGCTTGATGAGCTACTCAAACTAAAACCTGACAGTAAAATCACTTGGTTAGTCTGGTTACGGCAATCTCCTAGTAGACCTAGCTCAGTACAAATGTTGGGGCATATTGAGCGCCTTAGGGTATTGCAAGAAATGAATCTTCCAGAACAAATAATATCTTCTGGAATTCATCAGAATAGATTGCTTAAAATTGCGCGAGAAGGTTCACAAATGACACCTCAGGATCTAGCCAAATTTAAATCAGTACGCAGGTACGCGACCTTAGTGGCTCTTACCTTAGAAAGCATGGCAACCATTACTGATGAAGTCATTGATTTGCATGATCGCATTATTGGTAAATTATTCAATACGGCTAAAAACAAACATCAAAAGCGATTTCAGCAATCGGGTAAGGATATAAATAACAAACTTCTGCTATATGGAAAAATAGGTGAAGCATTACTGAGTGCAAAACAAAATGAGACAGATGCTTTTTCAGCCATTGAATCTGTTATCTCTTGGGAGGAATTTGAGGCGAGTATTCTAGAGACGCAAAAAGTGGCACAACCAGAAAGTTTTGATTTCTTGCCTTTAATTGGTGATAGCTACAGCACCTTACGCCGCTATACACCTGCATTTTTGGAGGTACTGAAAGTTCAAGCAACCCCAGCCTCTCAAGATATTGTTGATGCGATTGAAATAGTACGCCAATTAAATATCGATAATAGTCGCAAGATACCCGCTAATGCGCCTACCAGTTTTATCCGAAAGCGGTGGCAAGATTTAGTCATCAAAGAAGAGGGTATTGATCGCAAATATTATGAATTATGCCTCTTATCGGAATTAAAAAACGTTTTACGTTCCGGTGACGCTTGGGTTCAGGGCTCCCGCCAATTTAAAAATTTTAATACCTACCTTATTGCTCCAGAAAAGTTTGCTCTACTGAAAAAAGACAATGTATTGCCATTAACGATTCCCATTGATTGCGATCAGTATTTACAGGAGCGTCTGGCATTATTAAGCAATCAACTAGAGACAACCAACCAGTTAGCGGCGGCTGATGAACTACCTGATGCCATTATTAACGAGTCCGGCCTAAAAATAACACCGCTTGACCCTGTTATTCCTGAAAATGCAAAAAAATTCATTAACCAAGCAACCGCATTGCTTCCTCATGTAAAAATTACTGAGTTGTTACTGGAAGTTGATCAATGGACTCAATTTAGTGATCATTTTACCCACCTAAAAAGTAGTGAACATGCCAAAGATAAAACGCTATTACTAACAACCATACTCGCTGATGCGATTAATCTTGGCTTAGGGAAAATGTCGGAGTCTTGTCCTGGAACAACGTATTCTAAATTGGCTTGGTTACAAGCGTGGCATATTCGTGACGAGACCTATTCATCCGCGTTAGCTACGCTGACTAATGCTCAATTAAAACACCCTTTTGCCGCTAACTGGGGCGATGGAACCACCTCTTCATCAGACGCTCAAAGATTCCGAGTAGGCGGTGGTAGTCAAGGCACGGGGCAAGTAAATCCCAAATATGGTTCTGATCCAGGGCGACAATTTTACACGCATATATCTGATCAATATTCTCCCTTTAGTGCTCGCGTGATTAATGTTGGTGTGCGTGATGCCACTTATGTACTGGATGGTTTGCTATATCACGAGTCAGATTTACGTATTGAGGAGCACTATACTGATACCGCCGGTTTTACAGATCAAGTCTTTGGCATGATGCATTTACTTGGCTTTAAGCTTGCTCCCAGAATTAGAAATTTAGGTGAGACTAAACTCTTTGTGCCGCCAGGAAAACTAAAAAATTATCCCGCATTACAATCCATGCTAGGCGAGGAATTAAAAATCAATTGTATAAAAGCACATTGGGATGACATTTTAAGTTTAGCCACCTCAATACAACAGGGAACCGCCACCGCCTCATTACTTTTAAGAAAGTTGAGCAGTTATCCCCGTCAGAATGGCTTAGCTATTGCGCTACGGGAATTAGGCCGTATTGAGCGCACACTTTTTATTTTAGAGTGGCTGCAAAGTGTTGATTTTCGTCACCGAGTAACGGCTGGGCTGAATAAAGGAGAATCTCGAAATGCTTTAGCGAGAGCCGTCTTTCTTAATCGCTTAGGTGAAATTCGTGATCGAAGTTATGAGCAACAACGCCATAGAGCCGGCGGATTAACGCTTGTAACATCAGCCATTGTATTGTGGAATACAGTTTATATGGAGCGAGCAACCGATGCTCTAAACAAAGAGAATAAAGAACTTAATGCAGATTGGTACGAATATTTATCACCATTAGGATGGGAGCACATTAATTTAACGGGAGATTACATTTGGCATGAAGACAAAAAGGTACAGCAGGGTAAATTCAGGCCTTTGCGCACTAAGAAAAATCCTTAACGGGGTTTATGTTCCGAATTCTGCGTTGACCCCAATTTAAGGTATTTTAGGGATAAATTTAGGTTTTTTAAAAACACAGTACCTCTGTATGAGCTGTATTAAAAGACTTACAGAGCATTAGGCGAATAATATGCTGTTTATGCACAATACCCCAATTTGGCAGAAAATGTACGGTAGATAAAAAGAAAATACAGCAGCTACATGATCAAGGCATGGGAGCCATAAAAATTGCTAAAGAACTAGGAATTGGCAGGTCAACCGTTTACAAGGCTTTAAAAAAGTCAAATTAATTTAAGCCACTCATTATAGAGACTATCGTACGTTTTCGTCCCGTTGCGCTTCAAACCCCGTAGCCGACACTTTCTTAATGTTCCCCTCACTTTTAATTGCACCCAAATTTAGGAGTGCCATAATTTACTCAAAGCCTGATTAACTATGACGTTATAAAAAATCCTATGGGACTTTAGTGTCGTTTGTTTAAACATACCCAATGATATAAAGCTAATAATTTAGAAGCTTTACGTTTATATTAGATTGCTTTAAAAAATCATTGGTTAAAGGAGACTGTGCTTCGATTAACTTTTGTAATTCATCATACCAATACCCCTTAGCTAGTTTCTTTGATGTTAATAATGGAGTGGGTATCGATTTGTATTGAAATATTGCACTGGCCATATTAGTTTTTTTAGTACCACTATCTATAATAGTAACTGACCAATAATATTCCTCGCCTTCGTTTAGGAATATACCATAATCACGTAAGTTTAGGCTTTGTAACTTAGTTTTTGTGTTAGATAATAATTTTTTTTCTAATAAAGGTTGAATGCTTCCTTCTCTAAATAGGGTGAACTTCACTATTTTTTGCTTTTCTTGTACTAAATACCAGTAAAATTTTGGCTGTGATTGACTTGTGAAAGCTATGTACTGTGGTGCTATTAATGTAATGTTGAATATATCTATATCAATTCCTCGTGTTCCGCCACCTAAGCGTCCAGATGGAGCTCCTGATTTAGGAGGAGTGTAGGTAAATAAGCTTTCTGCATGTGCAAATGAGTACAGTGTTGACAAAAAAAAAATGATACTTATTTTATACATTTTAGTGCCTTTTGTTTTTTTATTGGCCTCAATTGCCAGTTTAAAACTATGAACTTTCAGTACAAGGCTTTAGCTTTTAATTAAGTCGTTTTTAAGAAACCTATGGACTTTCAGTCCATAGTGGTTGAGTTATCAAGACTTTATTATGACATGATAAATATTTATTTTCTTTTTTTTACCTTTTAACAAGCATTCATTAAGTGGTTGCATTTCGTAAAGGTGGTTAGTGTAATTGAAAGTTGTTTCACTTATCAAAATTCTACAAGGGTATTTATTATTTGGTTTAGCGAAGTTATTATCAAAACTTTCCAAACGTGAGGCTATATTTACGGCATCACCAATTACTGTATATTCCATACGAGCTGAACTCCCAAGGCTACCGGCAATTACAGCTCCTGTGTGAATGCCTACACGCATAGTGGTTGTAGGCAGTCCTTGGGATTTCCATTGTTCATTAAGTTTGAATAAATGGAGATTAAAATTTACTGCACATAATAATGCTTGTCTAGCATCCTGTGCAATATCTTCCTCTTTTATGCGTTTTATAGGGGCACCAAATACTACCATAATTGAGTCACCAATAAACTTGTTAACCATACCCCCATGTTCCATGGCAATACCACTCATTTTATTCATATATTGATTAAGCCAGCTCATAAGAATTAAAGGATCTGTATTTTCTGATATGTTAGTAAAATTACTAAGATCAGTAAATAATATGGTCGTTGTCAATGTATCAGTATTGATGTACCCATTATAAAAAAATTGCTTTCTGACTGACCATAATTGTGTTGCGACATCTGGAGAGACATGACTGGAAAATAGTTGCATTAATTGGGTGCGCTCGATATGTTCTCGTCTAAACAAGTAAAGTGTACTCAGCAAAAATGAACTTGACCAGCCAACTATTGGTGCAATTACAGGAATCCAATAATTTTGATTAATTATTAGACTACTACAGTATAGTAATAACAAGAGTTCGAGACTAATCCATATAAATAGTTTAAATAAATTGCCTTTATGTGAGCTAGTAAATATCCCAATTACGCACCATAATAAAACCCAAACGAACTCGCTCATATTCGACCACGAACGTAAAGGAGCGACTCTATTGATGGCAGTATTGAGTAGTTGGCTAGTTAAGTAGGCGTGATACTCTACACCTAATCGTCTTTTTTTATTTGGAAATAGTCTAAAGTCTAGTAGGCTAGGTGCTGAGCTACCTAGAATAACAATTTTGTCTTGTATTTTGGATACATTTATTTTTCCATCTAGTAATTCTGATAAGGTAAAAGAACTAAATGGTTGAGGTAAGCCTGGGTAATTTAGCATAATTTGATAGCCGCTCGAATCAACTTCTTGGTAAGCACCAAAATCGCTCTTAATTGGTGGCAAACTAATTCCATTAAGGCTGAGGTAACCTGCAGAATCACTTTTGGGATTAATATTTTCTGTTGTTAGATAGTGTAAGGCCAGTAATAATGGAAAAGCGTAGTAACTAGTATTATCAATATCCAAAAACAGTAAGCCACGTCGTACTACACCATCAGAGTCTTCAATAATATCATTAAAACCTACACGTTGAATCATAGTCGATAGTATTTTTGGTGAGGCGATAGCATCTTGTTTTGTATTCCCTGAGAAAAAAATCCAGATAATATTCTTATTTTTTTGTAGTGTAGATCTTAGAGCCTTTGTTCCAGGAGGGATAGAAGTGTCTCTATACTTATCAATCCCAATAACTCTAGCACCAGCTTGTTCTAATATATAAATTGCGTCAGTAAGAACCTGGTCTGAGAGGGGGTGTCCATAGCGACGAATATCTGCTTCTGTTTCTCCAATTATAACAATGTGGTGATCAACCTTTGTGATTGGTCGGTTAAGTAAAAGTTTATCAAAAGCACTCAATTCTAAGCTTTGTAAAAGACCAGTATACTGTAAAGTGCTACAAATTATTATTGATGCAATTACAAGTAATGTGTTTATGATGGATTGATTCATCCTGCTTTCTTATGTTTTTTAGTTATTGTTTTTAGAATATTTGCTAATATTCAGCGAATTTTATGTCATTTAACCCGTAATATTATCTATGTATCACAAAGAGGTCCTGTGGAAGAACCCTCAAAAGTGTTCGTTCTGAGCTATATGGGGTTGTAAGCCCAAACCCCAGAAATTTTGGAATTTATTAAAATTCAATAGTTTAACCTGAGTTCGGGATAAAAAAATTATAGATATCATGATCTTATAATTATATTTAAGTATTTAATGATAATAAGAATATGAATTTAACACTCAGGATTCCTATTTTGAGTAATGTATTACATTGATTTCACTACAAAATACCGATAAAAATATAAAACCCTTTAAAATCAATAACTATTATCCCGAACTCAGGTTAATTTAGGGTATTTTTTAGCTTTTAGCTTATACTAGCCTTCAATATGGAAATTTATTGAGTATTCTAAAGCTTGCTAAACCCCGTCTACTTTGAAAGACGTAGTTAATGGAGTTCTGTTTGTCGAACTATTTTAAACTAAAATCCTGATCTTTAAAGCCATATTTTTAAGAGCTTTAAGATAAATGCAAGCAATCAAAATATGAAATTTAAAAAGTACGTATTTCAAATTAGCAAAAGAAATGCTCAATGATTGGCAGGCTATTTTTCAGATACTTGATCAGCCTGATCATCCGTTGACTAATAATGAAGCCGAACGTGCGTTAAGGCATTGGGTGATTTTGCGGGGCATTTGTTATGGTACTCGTACTGAAGAAGGCTCTCGTGTGTTTGCTATGTTAATCAGTGTGATTGAAACTTGCCGAAAAAGAAATCAATCTCCTTGGCTTTATTTGGCGACTGTGATTATAAATCAACGGTCAGGATTGGCGGTGCCTTTATTGCCAAATGTTAAGGGGGTCTGAATATTTACCTCATACATGTAATACCTTCGCCAATCATAATTTTTATAAAAAATTCTGTTTTTAAGCCTATATGGACATCCTCCCCCACCTTGCTTCGCACCCTTCGCAAGCTCAGGGAAAGGAAGGGGTTTCCATTAGCAGTTATTTTATACTGGCTCTTCGAGCCAGTGCTGCTCTATATCCCCTCCGTAAACGAAGGGGTTTTGAGCGAACGCTATTTTGATAAAACTTGAAAAAGGCAAAGAAGCCCTCTATAAGCAGAATAGTTTATTCTCACTCTGAAGCTATACATACGGCTTGGCCCGTAATTCGAGCCCTTTGAGGGCGTCCTCTAATACCCCCCCGGCTATGCCGGTGGTACTTTAATTTTTGTCTTGAATAGTGTAACCACATCAGAAAGACTTTTACGTTTATGGACTTTCAGTCTATAGTGGTTGAGTGAAGAAATCTTTACCGTCTCCTAAGATATCTTCAATTTGTTGCCTGAAATTTCTAGGGGATTATTATAACTATTACTATTATGAAGAATTTTTTTTTATTTTTGATTGCTATTTCAATAACTTTTTCTTCCTATATTGCATTTGCTAGTGGGCCGTTAGATGGTATTTACACATGTGATTTTTTTTCAACTGGAGGGGATAATGTCGGACAAGTTTTTATCACATTTAATAGTAATGAGAGTACATCTGTAATAACAATACCAAATATAACTGGTGTTATTTTTCAAGGGTATTTTATAGGTGGAGCCGCTTCTGATACAGATTTTAATGGAACCTCAGATCGTGGAGAAACTTTTAAGGCGACAGCAACAGGATTTATTGGTGAAAAAAAGTTATTTCTTGAGGGCTCTGTGTACATACCTCCATTTGGTTCTACTGAGGGTACTGGAGAGTGTTTACAAGTAATATGATTTATGAAGGTAGTAAAAAACTATATTCAGAATGACTCGCTCGCTCCTAATCTATTGAATAGGCAGTTTAACATTGATACACCCAATACCTGTTTTTTATACTTGATGTTCTAGTTTTTAAAGTAATGAAATAGAAAACTTGGCATGAAAATTAATAAATCAAGGTTTAAAAAATTTAATAATAATTTTGACAGGATTTTAATTCCTATAACTAATAGACGATTAAAAATGAAAATATCTAATTTGAAGTTTTTAAATATTTCGTTATTTTATATAGGGAAAACTTTAATCGTCGTAGCATTTTCGTTTATTTATGGTTCAGTAAGCTTTGCTGAATCACGTAAGGTACCTTTGAAGAGTGAAGGTGGCAGTGATAGTTTTTCTTTGCCACCAGTAGAAAAGGTACTATTATCAGGAGCTATTTTATATTTAGAGAAAGTTCAGTTTAGCGGGCATACGGTGTTTAATGAAATGGAGTTGCAGGCTATTGCAACTCCATTTATTAGTAAGAATATTAATTACAATGATTTAGAGAACTTGCGCTTTCTTGTTAGTCAGTATTACAGCAAACACGGTTATGTTATTTCAGGTGCTATTTTACCTGATCAAAATTTACATGACGGTGTTTTAGAAATAAAAATTATAGAAGGAAAACTTACAAAAATTAATGTCAACGGAGAAGGCTGGTTGCACCCTGATTATATTAGGGGACGTTTATTAGACCAGCGGGTATTGAATGTGAATGATTTGCAGGAAAGTTACTTAATGTTGATTAATAATCCGTTGATTGACAAACTCAATGGTAATTTAAAACCTACTAATATTTTAGGAGAAAGTCAATTAGATTTAGATGTTTCATTAGCAACTCCTTATGGTTTATCTATTCACGGAAATAACTATCGTGCTCCTAGTATTGGTGCTGAACATTTTTTAGTTAATGGTTGGGTTCGTAACTTAACTCGATGGGGAGATTTGATTAATTTTGATTTTGGTTTGAGTGAGGGATCAACGATTTATGCTGGTGGTATTG
>ENA-OSET01003743-OSET01003743.1-sediment-metagenome-genome-assembly--contig:-NODE-3743-length-13770-cov-3.894910_pt1 | contig 13770 bp, 15 predicted proteins | sample MGYA00237882_ERZ534229 | MGnify/ENA primary metagenome ERZ534229 (study PRJEB26408, sample SAMN06266212) | sediment metagenome | isolation source: Hudson Canyon methane seep mesocosm | place...
GCTGATATCTGCGAAAAATAGACATGCTAAGGCGATGAATACGAAACTGAGTGAGAGTCTTCGGATGCCTGTTCGGATAGTTCTAGTTTGCGACGGGAGGTTCACGTTAGTCCTGGTAAAGCGATCTGAGTTGAGCGGAGGAAATATCTTTAACCAGGCTGTCTAACTCAATTACGCCATGACGAAGCCCTATTATTCGGTCACAGAAGCGTAGTGCTATATCAACATTATGTAGCGTGAGTATAGTGGTATGGTGGCGGCTCATAATGAACTGTATGAGTTTTTCAGCTTGCACTTCATCTACGGATGAAACGGGTTCGTCTCCAATAAATATGGATTTTTTTTGAAATAAAGCCCGACCTAATGCAACCCGTTGTTGTTGTCCTCCAGATAGCCTTTCGGCTGATTTAAATAAAACGTCAGTGAGTTCAAGTTGATTCGTTAGCGAGGTTACGGCGCAGATTTCTTTTTTGAATGGCCGAAGTAAGTTGGCAAAGTTATAAATAAAATGGTGTTTATCTAATTGCCCCATATAAATGTTATGGAATACCGATAGCGAAGGCACTAGCCCGTATTCTTGACCGCACAAAGCCACTTTTTCAGGGGCTTGTTGATGCAGTGCCCGAATAAGAGTGGTTTTCCCTGAACCGCTTTTTCCAATAATGGCGACTTTTTCGCCCTCATAAATATTAAGGTCTAGCTCACCCAGCACGCATTGCTGCCCCCAGCCTAAAGACTGTGCTTGCAAGTTAAAAAGAGGAGTAGGGGCAGACATTTTATTTCTCGGTTTTATTCACTTGGTTTTATTCAAAGGTCATTCTATGATGCCTATACTTTTGGCCGTATTAAGTATTGGGTCATAATCTTCATTGCTTGCGGGTATGAATCCTTGGCGGGGGAAGCTGTTGAGTAGTTCTGGGTCTTTAATATTAAGCAGTGCTTGTTGCACTTTTTGAGAGAAGCCCTCACCCCATTGAACACTTACATCACCGCGAATAGTCCATTGGTAGTCAGGGTATTCGGGAGTTTCCCATATGATAGATACTTTGGATAAATCAATTTCACCCTTTGCAAGCGCGCTATCCCATACTTTGAAGTTAAGTGCTCCAAGTTGGTACGTGCCTGATTGAACCAAAGTAAGCGTACGAGAGTGGTCGCCACTAAAACCAACACTTCTAAACAGATCATTCGGTGATTTTTTGAAATGCTCACGAATATAAAACTCCGGCATTAATCGGCCAGACGTTGAGCCTTTTGAACCAAAAGTGAAGGTCATATTCGCCATTTGTTCAGGCAGTGTGTCTTGTTTTTTTAAGTGACTTGAATGGTGAGCGATAAAATAAGTCTTAAAGTGCTGATCTTCCACTCCCTGTGCAATAGCTATTGAGCCGGGCACCAAACGTCTTGCCTGAACCCCAGAGAGACCACCGAACCAAGCTAACTGAACCTGGTTGTTCCTAAAAGCAGAAACGGCTGCGGTGTATGACTTAACTGGGATATATTTCACCTCTACATTAAGCGCTTGTTCTAGGTAGTTGGCTACCTTATTAAAGCGTTGCTGAAGCTGGGTTTCGTCTTGATCAGGTATGGCAGTAAATACAAAGGGTTTTGCATTAAGAGTAGAGGCCGCTAATGTTAATACTGTGGTTAATAAGGTGAGGCTTATAATTTTCATCATGAAGATACTTTGTTTCTCAATGTACAGTTTTAAGGTGATTTAGCTTAGGCTGTTTTTTCTATCCACTCTAGAATACTGTTCTTATCGCCTTTAAAGATAATGCGCTCAGCTTTTTTACTTAACTGATAATCGTACATAGGGTCGTAATAGTCTGATAAGAGTATTTGTATCCATTCTTTATGAGGCTCCAAACTTTTTGCCTCTAAATTTCCTGCGGCTTTTTGCATATTGAGTGCGTTATGCATGATACCTTCAAGATGCTTGGTTTGCTCTCCGCCCAGTCTTTTTGAAATTCTGGAAACACTGCTCAGCAGGTATTCTGAAAACAAGGTAAACCCTGCTTCATCGCCTGCATTTGACTGATAAGCCTGAGTCATGTCGATGACATAGTCTTGTAGAACAATGTCCATTCTTTCATCTAGAGGCGCTTCTAAAACAATAATGTCACTGATGGTTGATACATCACGGAACGCCTGAGGAATGGCGCTTCTACCTATCAGCCGACTTTCATCTTCAATATAGACGGGGCCACTACGGAGGTGGAGGGATTTTAGAAGTTCAATAGATAGCGTGTTTTCAAAATCGATTTGGCCGGGTTGAGGGGTTAATTGCCTGCCAAAGCTTGAGCCTCTGTGGTTGGCTAGGCCTTCTAAATCAATAAAATTAGGGGTGAGTTTAAGTAGTCGGGTTTTGCCTGTACCCGTTCGACCACTAATGACTCTGAAATTGAGTGCTTTGACTGATGTTTCTAATTCGTCAATTAAGAAGCGACGCATCGCTTTGTAGCCGCCAGTGACGAGAGGGTAATCTACCCCTGAGTCTTTAATCCATTGCTGAGTGGTTCTGGAGCGAAGGCCTCCACGAAAGCAATAAAGATAACCCTCAGGGTTTTGCTCTGTAAATTCCAACCAACGGGCAATGCGTTGTGTTTTGGTTTCTCCGAAAACTAATTCATTACCTAGCTCAATGGCGCTGTCTTGTCCCTTTTTCTTATAACGAATTCCCACTAAATGACGCTCTTCATCATTCATTAATGGCTCATTAACCGTATTAGGAAATGCGCCTTTTGAGTACTCAATGGGCGCACGAACATCCATCATAGGGACATCGTTTAGAAAAAGTGCAAGAAAGTCATCGGTATTAGGACGAATAGTCATAGCTAGCCATTGTTTGAGCAAAAGGGGAAGTATAAAGAAAATGAAGGTGATAACCTAGTGCTAGCCTTATCCAATATGAAAATACCTATGACCAAAGATACGCTAATACAAAATATTCAAAAAACCTTATCAAAAGGCGATATCGCAGTCACTCAGCCTGCGGGTTGTAAGGATATATCGCTATATTTATTTAATCCCGAAGTGCTCGAAGGGCCTTTAAGTCATGATGAGGCGCAAGCGGTTGTGGCTGAGCCCGCTTACTGGTCATTTTGCTGGGCGAGCGGACAAGCTTTAGGGCAATATATTTTGCAGCATCCTGAGTTAGTAGCAGGGAAAAATGTACTGGATTTTGGTGCAGGTTCGGCCATTGTAGCTATCGCTGCTGCCAAAGCGGGGGCGAAACGTGCCATTGCTTGTGATATAGACCCTGATGCATTAGATGCCGCTTTGGCTAATGCAAAATTAAATGATGTTGAAATAGAAATATCAGATGATTTGGATAAAGCTCTGAGCGATATTGATGTGATTGTAGCGGCAGATGTGCTCTATGATAGCGAGAATATGCCCTTTCTCGCTCGCTTTAAAGAGGCAGCCCCGCTTATTATTCTTGCAGATTCCCGCGTTAAATATTTAGGTGATGATGCTTATGAATTACAAGAAGTGGTTACTTGCAGAACCTGGCCAGACTTAAACGAATTTGAAGAGTTTAACCAAGTGAGGGTTTATCATGCTGCTGGTACTGCAGATAGGTAAATCCCAGACAAAATAAAAGGGCTCACCCTTACGGTTGCCCTTGCGTTGGAACAGGTCTGTTTCAATCATCCGTGATTCGGCTGTCGCCACCTTTATTTTAGGTTTTATAAGTCCTTAAAGTCCCTATAGTTTTCTACCTTGAAAACTCACTGATCCTTCAGTGTGCCAATGCAATCCTGCTTATCCTTTGGCTTCCTGCCCATCCTGGGTGTCCAACGTTTTAATATCCGTATTATTCCTTTAATCCAAACAGTCCTTGTTTCCTGTTAGCCTGCCGTGGCCTGTCCTATTCCTGATATCAATCCCTGATGTAATTCCTTTTAATCCTATTCCTATGAGCCAGGTTATCTCCTTGCTCTAAATGAAGCGACCTTGCTTCACGTCCTGAATTCATCCCTTAAGCTAATAGATTCCATCTATTCCTTGCTTCCCTTCGTATCCTTACGAAGAAACCATCCTGGTTAAATCCTTGTTCCCGGTCGGCCTTGACTGAGGTAAATATAGCAGCTGGTTATAGGTGTCTATGTGACGTAGTTCCGTTTTTATAAGCAAGAATATTTGGCTTATTTAGTAAGTTTAATAAAAACAATGAGTTAGTGGTTTTGCGGAGGTTTGTAGGAGAAGGATTACAGTAATTAAGGGAGATATCCTACACGCTTGTAAGAGATCTCGCACAAAGAGAATGGACAATGTCCTACACGGCTATTTTCTCAATTATTGAATAACTCACTATTGGGCCTTATCAAGGGTTTGTTTTACTAAGAGTTGATCAAAAAACGTCCAAAAAATAATAAGGTAAGCGATAATACCTACGGAATCTGTAGCGAGATCAAGTAGTGAAAATTCACGATAGGGCAAAAAGTACTGAACAGCTTCAATAAGTAGTCCATAGAAAAATAAAGCAGTAGCCCATTTAAGCTTTTTCACCTTAGGGTAGGCAATATGAGCTAGAAAAGAGAGCACAATAAAGGCAATTAAGTGATTAAATTTGTCGTTAAAGGTTGATTGAACTGTGTGGTCTACGGAGGTGGTTGCCAGATAGGAAATGGCAATAACGGCACACCATAGTGCTGTTTGATGAAGTTTCGACCATTTTGTGTTAAATAACGCGCTAAATAATGCGTTAAAACTCTGCCGGATATTGGTAAACACACCATTCTCCTGTGCTTGGGTGGTTAAAACCTAACTCAAGGGCATGAAGTAGCATACGAGGAGATTTTTCCAGGCATTGTTCAGTGCCGTAAAGGCTATCACCTAGAATAGGGTGACCTAGTGATAGCATATGAACCCTTAATTGATGGGTGCGTCCGGTTATGGGTATGAGTTCTATCCGGGTTTCGCTATTTGTATGACTTAATACTTTATAAAGGGTTTGGGCTGACTTGCCCTGTTCGTAGTCGATTTTTTGTTTTGGGCGGTTTGGCCAGTCTTTCATTAAGGGAACATCTATTTTTCCTTCACCCTCAGAGACTAAGCCATCAACAATCGCAATATAACGTTTTTGGGTTTCTCTATCATGAAACTGCCGACTGAGTTCTCGCTGGCTTTCTTTATTGCAGGCCAGTACGACTAACCCAGAGGTTTCACAATCAAGTCTATGCACGGTAAGTGCTTCTGGGCGGTCTTGTTGAATTCGACTAATAAGGCAATCTTTGTGTTCTGGGGCTCTACCGGGTACGGAAAGCAGGCCGTTAGGTTTAACGGCAACAATTACATGGTCGTCTTGATAAACAATGGGTATCTGATTTATATCCATAGTGCCTTTATATTGTGTTGGTATCTGTATTGGTAAGAAAGGAGAACTTTATACCGCGGATTGATATTAATTGCGACTGTCGATTTAACTCTTGATATAACTGTTGTTTTAAAACGGGTATAGTTTGGCGTGTAAGTGCATCTCAACTTAATATTTAAAGGTGTTTTGTGAGTCTGTTTTTTTATTGTGATGATATGGGGCTAACGTGGTTAAGAGAAGGGCGACTTCCTTTTGTTGATGCGGTGTCTTTGCAAGATCCATTTATCTTCAATTGTTCTGTTAAAGAGCCTGATCAGGTTGTTCCTGTTTCCGATGAGGAGTTTCGTGCTGAGTTGAGTGACCAATATCGTGCCTTGCCTGAATCTTTATCTAGCATGATGACATTTGAGTATTTTCTGGCTCAGGCAGTGCAGAAACGAGCTTCAATAGAAACCGGTATTCGTCAGCGCTCGCAACCTGAACCTTTGGTTATATCTGAAAAAACCAGAAAGAATCTGACGTTTATTAGTTTATATGAGCGTGCTGATAACCCGATGTTATGGCAGCATTATGGGGCCAAGCACCAAGGTTTTGTTATTGAACTAGACCAAACCCATGATTTTTTTACTGCCGCAAAGTATCATGGTGACCCGCAATTATTTAAACCCGTGAAATACGGTCAGGAGCGGCCACTAAAATTAAAACAGACACATCCTTTTTCACCTCTTTTTTATCGAAGTGAGCACTATGCCACTGAGCGTGAGTGGCGTGTATTAAGGCCTGTTTCTGTAGCTGATAAGTCGATTGATAAAGCGGGCTGCCGTTTCTATTTACACCGTATGCCAGCGAGTATTATTAAATCAGTTACGCTGGGGGCGATGATCACTGATGAACTCAAAAATACCTTGCTGAACCTATTGAAAACGGATTTACGATACCGTCATATACCTATATTCGAATCTCGTCTTGATTCCACCCAATATATAATTCATCGAATTGAACTAAAAGGATAATTAATGAACAACAAGGTTGCTCAAAATATCAATGCTACTGGTGGCTTAGCTTATTTTTCAGAAGGTTTTCGTTTAATAAAACAACCGGGTCTAAGATTGTTTGTAATAGCCCCTATGATTCTAAACACCTTGATATTTTATTGGATGGTGACGGCCAGTTATGACTTGTTCGGTGGTTGGATGGCGTCATTAATGAGCTATTTACCCGACTGGTTAGGTTTTTTGGAGTGGCTCTTCTGGCCTTTGTATGCCGTGGCGATTGTTATGATTCTGGCCTACTGCTTTGTAGCGGTTGCTAACCTTATAGGCTCTCCTTTTTACGGTTTACTGTCTGAAAAAGTAGAGCGAGAGTTAACGGGGCAGGCCGCAGAGAGTGATGATGGGTGGCGTGAGCTTGTGGCTATTATTCCTCGTAGTATTGGCCGAGAGCTTCGTAAGCTGCTTTATTATCTGCCTAGAGCTATTCTATTGTTGATTCTAGGGCTTATTCCCGGTGTTAATTTAATTGCAGGCGTAGCCTGGTTTCTTTTTTCCAGTTGGATGATGACCTTACAGTATGTGGACTACCCGGCTGACAATAACAAAATGTCATTTCCTGAGCTGAAACGATTTGCAGCAGAGCGTCGATGGTCTTCGCTCTCATTTGGAATGCTGGTCTATGTGGTTGCCATGATACCGTTAGTTAACTTGGTGGCGGTGCCTGCTGCGGTGTGTGGTGCTACGGCTTTCTGGGTTAAGGAGCGTCAGAGGCAATTAGAATCATAAAGTTAGGTGAATTATCAACGCAAACTGTCAGCACTCATCTATGCTATAAAGATGCATGTAACATATAAATCGAAAATATAGAGTATTCAATTTTTGGGGAGGCGAAATATATGGCCAACATTAAGGCATTAGTTGTGGATGATGCCAGTTTCGTTCGGGACTTAGTGAAGCGTACCGTTCGTAACAGTTTCCCCAATATTGATATGGAAGAAGCGATCAATGGGAAAAAAGCTCAGAGTATGATGAGTCATGTTTCTTTTGATCTGATTTTGTGTGACTGGGAAATGCCAGAAATGAATGGTCTTGAGCTGCTTCGTTGGGCTCGACAAAATGATGATTATAAGAAAACGCCATTTATTATGATCACCAGTCGAGGAGATCGGGATCATGTAATTGAGGCAGTAAAAGAAGGCGTTTCCGGATACCTTGGAAAACCTTTCAGTCCTGAACAACTCTCTGGTCGTATAGTAAAAGCATTGGGTTCTAAGCTAAAAGGTGCAGCCCAAGTACAAGGCTCCCCCTTACAAGATGCGTTTAAAAGCTCCGCTAATTTGTTAACCGGAGGACAGGCTTCTGCTCCGAAAGCGAAACCTTCTGCATCGGCAAGCCAGTCGGCATCCTTGTTAGCAGGGTCTACGCCTGCTATGGATCAGATGAAGAAAACGGCTAAAAAGTCAGGGGCGTCTCAAGGTGCAGGAAAGGGCATTGCAGAAGTTCGTTTTGCGGAGAGCACCCTAAAATGTGTGATAAAAGCCATAAGCCTGACTGAAATTAAAGTAATCTCGGCGAGAGAGCAGAATTTTCCCGGGATTCTTGATTCAGCAGTAGTTGATTTGGAGTTAGAAGGGGAGGTGGCGCGTCTGAATGGATATGTTCATCAACTGCAAGCGGTTGATAAACGAATGGATACTGACTTTATTAGTATCATTATCCGCTTTGTGGACGAGGACCCTCAGAAAATGGAGCATCTTTCCAAATATATGGCTAAATTTTAAATAAAAAGATAGCTAGTATTCATCCTGAAACAACTGTCATTCCCGCGAAGGCGGGAATCCATGGTTCGAAACTGCGCTAAAACACTGGATCCCCGCCTTCGCGAGAATGACAAGAAAGTACAATTATGGTGTTTCTGGGTGAATACTCGCTAGGTTCAATGCTTAATATCTTCTCTGTGACGGTGTGGCGGGAAATGACAAATAAACTCACTACCCGCGCCTAACTCACTCTTTATCTCAAGCTGGCCGTCATGGTTAAGTAAAACGTGTTTAACTATAGCCAACCCTAAACCTGAACCTCCGGTTTCTTTATGTCGACTGGGGTCTGCCCGATAAAAGCGTTCAGTTAGGCGAGGGATATGTATTGGGTCGAAACCCGCCCCTGTATCTTTAACCGATAGGTGCACACCTGCACCATCTGACCACCAGTGAATATCAACTTCTCCTTCGGCAGGCGTGTACTTAACTGCATTAAATATAATATTTGAGAATGCGCTTCTAAGCTGACTTTCATCGCCAAGAAATGATCCATCGGTGTTGTTCACAATATTAATCTTATGTTGTTTGTTGCCACTGAATGCCAGTGCATCGCTACGAATGGTTTCAAGTAAGCGGTTTATAGATGTTTCTTGCTGTGCCTGGCTTTGGTCTGATGTTTCAAATTTCGCAAGTAACAGCAGGTCGCTGATTAATTTCTCCATCCTGTCTGCTTGTTGAGTCATGGTATTTAATGCTCGCTTCCACCCCCTTGGCAAGTCATCACTATTGTCTATGAATGTTTCAAGATAACCGCTGATAACAGTGAGTGGCGTGCGTAGTTCGTGAGAAACATTACTGACAAAATCTTTCCTCATTTGCTCAAGGTTGTGAACGCGGGTAATGTCTTGGGCAATGATTAATCGATCATCTTCACCAAATAGGGTGATATGAAATCGCAGCATAATATGAGGCTTGGCGGGAGAGCATAGTTCTATAGGCTCATCATAATTCTTATTTTCGAAATATCGTTTAAAAACGGGAGTTCGAATCAGGTTGTAAATAGGCTGCCCATGATCTGTCTGCTCAATAAACCCCAGGTAATCGGTGGCAGAATTATTCCACCACTCCATTGAGCCACGAGCATTGGTCATAATAACAGCATCGTTCAGCGCGTTAGTTGACTCTTGAACACGGTTAATAAGTGTTTTCAAGCGGCTTTGAGTGACTCTGTGTCGTTCTTGAAGTTGGTGAATACCATCGAATAAGTCACCCCAAAGACCATGGCTTTCGGGCGGTGTTTTTTGATGGTCTGTAGAATAAAGCCAGCGGTGTAGTTTAACGGCCTGTACCAAGGTCCAGGCAACATAGGTTCCTAGCCCTAGAATCAGAACCACGCTAACCGAGCCTGTTATAAGGCCAGCAATTATCAATATAACCAGGGCAGAAATAACGCGCTGGATGTAGCCTTGCCAGTTTTTTCTCATTATCTTTCTTATTCAGAAGGAGCAGTCAAAAGCAAAGTAATTAAGCCGCCTTAGTAGAAAAACGATAACCTGCACCTCTTACGGTTTGAATGAGGTGCTCATGGCGTTCACCTAATGCTTTTCTTAAGCGTCTGATATGAACATCTACAGTACGCTCTTCAACATAGACATTACCACCCCATACGTGGTCTAGCAATTGTGTTCGGGTATAAACTCTGTCTTGATGGGTCATGAAAAACTGTAATAAATTATATTCGGTAGGCCCCATGCTTAAGGCCTCGTCATTAGAACTCACCCTGTGACAGATGGGGTCTAGTGTTAAACCTTCGATGGTAATTGGAGATTCTTTTCCCGGAGGGCTTGCTCGCCTTAATACAGCTTTTAAACGAGCAACCAGCTCTCGTGGTGAGAAGGGTTTGGTGATGTAATCGTCAGCACCTATCTCCAAACCTTGAATCTTATTATCTTCTTCTGTTTTTGCGGTTAGCATAATGATGGGGATTTCAGATGTTCCTTCATCCTTTTTAAGACGGCGTGCTAGTTCAATGCCACTGGTGCCGGGGAGCATCCAGTCTAGTAATATCAAGTCGGGGCTGTGATCAATAACCAGCGAGTGAGCCTCCCGTGCATTACTGGCTTCAAGACAGTGATAATCTGCCATCTCAAGCGCGACGGCAATCATTTCACGGATGGGCGCTTCGTCATCAACAATGAGTACTGTTTTTCCTGTCATACCTTCTGACCCGCTAACTTTCTGAATAGTTTAAGTAGCCACTATTACAACGGTAATATGTTACAAGTATATGACAGTGCAGCTTTAATCGTTAAATATATTCTAAGACCACACCAACAAAAATGGCCAAACCAACCCAGTGATTGTTAAGAAAGGCCTTGAAACACGCCTCTCTTTCTCTATTTCGAATAAGGTGTTGTTGGTAAACAAAAAGTGTTGCTGCAACCGTCACAGCTAAAAAGAAAAAACTTCCCAGGTCAGCCTGCGTACCCACAATGCAGAGCGCCACAATAACTAATGCTTGAAGCCCTGCGATGACTAGTCTATCTGCGTCGCCAAATAATATGGCGGTAGATTTTACACCAACTTTTATATCGTCATCACGGTCAACCATCGCGTACATGGTGTCGTAAGCGACTGTCCACAGCACAGTGATAAGGTAAAGTAACCATACCTGCTTATGCAATTCCCCCGTTTCTGCGGTGTAAGCCATGGGGACTGACCATGCAAAGGCGGCTCCCAGAACCACTTGAGGCAGGTAGGTGTGACGTTTCATAAAGGGGTAGGTGGCCGCTAGAGCAAGTCCGCCAAAGGCTAGATAGATAGTTAGGGTATTAGTGAAAAGTACTAGTACAAAAGCGCTTAAACAAATGACTCCAAAGAGGATGAGAGCTTCTTTTGAGGAAACCTTACCGGCAGGAAGAGGACGATCTTTGGTTCTTTTAATATGGCCGTCAATTTTTCGATCTGCAAAGTCATTGATTACACATCCCGCCGAACGCATAAGTACAACGCCTACGATGAAAATAAAGAGTACTTTTAACGAGGGGATACCTGAAGCCGCAAACCACAAGGCCCAGAGTGTTGGCCATAGAAGAAGGTAAATACCTATAGGGCGATCCAGACGTGTTAGCTGAATATAATAAGGAAGTTGCGTTTTAAAGTTATAAGGCTGAAGAGAAGGGCTGCTCATTATTGTGTTTGTCCTGGTTGTTCAGATAGCCCTGAAAGTGCGGCGGGCATAAATAACTCGCTTACCAGCAAAGGTTTACCGTGAAGAAAGAATAGCGAACGTCGCCCCCAAAGAGGGTCTCGTAGAGTTTGGCCTGCTTGCATTGAAAGGAATTCAGGTGAGGTTTTGCTTACTTGTAACGGGCCTCGCTTCATTGCACGTGATTTAAACAAGAATGCACCTAGCGGACGATTTCCCAATACGCTTAGCTGGCGTTCAGCACCTGTTAATGTAGTACTGGGTATAACACTGCGAGCAACAACCCATACTTCGCCATGGCAGAGAAGTTCTACTTCACGAATTAGTGCAAGTGACTGCATTGGGCAGCCTAGTAATAATGCTTCATCTCTGTTTGGTTGAAGCCATTGTTGGCGAACAACGTTAACAGAAAAGTGTCCATTGCTTGCATGAATTAACCGCTGTGTCAGAGAGCCTCTATCTAGTACCCAGTCACGCCACTCATGGGGAAGATAAAAAGACGGAACACGCCTGAATGTATGCCAACGTTGGTTAAGGCTCATATTGATATATTGTTGTGAGCATGAATGGCGTTAGTCATGAAAATTTACCTGAATGAATGACGCGAGTTGTTAGTTATAGCGTTTTTAGTTCTTCTTTAGTAGTACAGGGCGGCATTATAGCCCAGTTTAGGCTTATGTCGTAAAAAATTGAAAACAGCTGAGCTGCATCAAAGCGAGGCTCGTTTTGGGTGCTATATTTAATGTATATATCGTTGTTTATCTAAAAAGGTGCTACTGCTATGAAAAAGTATTCTGAAATTCGCTCACAACTTTTAGATCGGCGTTCTGAGTTGGAGGTTCGCTTAGGGAGTATTAAAAAAGATATTTCCAAGCCCCTTGATCATGATTTTGCAGAGCAAGCAGTGGAGTTGGAAAATGGAGAGGTCCTTGATGCTTTGGGCTCTGGCACTGAGACGGAAATACATAAAATTAACAGTGCGTTAGTTCGAATGGATGAAGGACGGTATGGTGATTGTGTCGCTTGCGGGGTTAGTATTCCTGCTGAAAGACTAGAAATAAGGCCTTTTTCATCTCGTTGCGTGGGCTGTGCAGAAAAAGAAGAAGCTCACTAGCTAAGCTTGAAATGCAAAAAAGAGTTAAAAGTCGTGTAATTCTCTGTAAAGTTCTGTAACAGTTTGTAATAATAGGCATTCCGCAAAACAAGAAGGCGTTAGCAAGGCGTTTTCTTAGAATGTCTATTCAGAGAGAAAGTATGACCCGTTTTTTGATGCCTGCCAAAGCAAAAGTATTATCTGATAAAAAACCTTCGAAAGACCATAAAAGTGACCTTGAGAAAAGCGGAACGTCAATGGGCTCGTGGGAAATGAGCGCTAGAGACGCATTACGAGTAAACTTTCTAACATCTGAAGCACGCTAGCTAAAAAGAGTACTCTGCCTCAACTGTAATTCGGTAGTTATCACTATTGAGTGGGTTTTCATCGTAGTTTTTTCCATTTCTTTCCGCTTCATTAAACCACCTTTTCTCTTCTGATATTCTGACTGCTTCACGCTCATCGGTAATATAAGGTGTTTTATCCGATGAAATAACCGGCGCTTTAACGCTCCAGCCTTCATCCGTTGGTGTGTGTCGTTTTTCGTTGGTCAATGCTTTGACTGGTTGTTTTTCAACTACACTTACAGACTGTTTAGGCGTGATTCCTGGCTCAGTATGTGTTGCTGTTGGGGCATCAAGGTCTGGGTCATAGCGGAGGTCCATTGCTCCCACTATTCCAGGTACGGAAAACAGAACAATAGCCACAATATTGAAGGTTTGTCGTTTATGTTTGTTTTTCATAATTAACTCCCTCTGTTCTGCTTAACATAATATATGTCATTCATAATAGTCGCTATAGGGGTTTACCGAAATGCTAGGGTTTATGTAAGAATTAGCAATTGAATTATCTTATTTACTCTTGTTACCCTTATTTGCTTGTTATTCGATGAATAAATAGAGCTATGTCCAAGTAGAACTATGCTGAAACAGAGAGCAGGGAAAAATGCATGACAGAAGTACTTGAAAAGTTAATAGAGCTGTTACAGTTAGAGCCCGTTGATGAATTGAATTTTAGAGGTTCCAGCGAAGATTTGGGTTTTAGAAATGTATTTGGTGGGCAAGTGCTTGGGCAGGCCATAATGGCCGCTAGCAAAACTGTTGAAGGCAAACTCGCTCATTCCATGCACGGTTATTTTTTACGTCCAGGTGACCACTCATGCCCCATTGACTATGAGGTTCAGGTTATTCGAAATGGCTCAGGATTTTCTACACGGCGCGTTATTGGGCGACAGCATAGCAAGGAAATATTTACGCTTAATGCGTCTTTTCAGGTAGAAGAAGAAGGTTATGATCACCAGTTTGATATGCCTGATACCCGTGGACCTGAAGAGATTACGTCTGAGCTTGAAATGAGGCGTAAATACAGTGATTTTATTCCGGAAAAAGTAAGAG
>ENA-OSET01003744-OSET01003744.1-sediment-metagenome-genome-assembly--contig:-NODE-3744-length-13767-cov-77.289920_pt1 | contig 13767 bp, 13 predicted proteins | sample MGYA00237882_ERZ534229 | MGnify/ENA primary metagenome ERZ534229 (study PRJEB26408, sample SAMN06266212) | sediment metagenome | isolation source: Hudson Canyon methane seep mesocosm | place...
GTTGATTCTATATAAAGATCAATATCTCCGCCTTTTTTTTGGTCATCAACGCGCGAATCAAATAACCAGAGATGCACTTGAGAGCCAAAATATTTTTCTGCATTCTCGCAAATTGTTTTTAATTGAAATGGGTTAAGTCGCATGGCTTTAATAACTCTCTTTCTGTTTAGCTCTTTAATTGCATGTTTACGAAGATTAATTTTTTTTCAAATAATCATCAAAAGAAACTACACTTTCATGCCGCGTCTCATTCAACCATTTCAAATCATCAAACTCAGTTTTAACGGTGCTTTTTAAGCCTTCACTTTTGGTTAATGCTTGATTCATATTTAATCCGATCGCCCCTACGTTATGTTCAATAAAATCAAATTGGCCGCCCCCTTGAAAATATTTTTTAGGTTTAGGTGCAATCCCTTTTAATTGCTTAATAGAATGATGAAGTGTTTTTTTTGTTGGCTCTTCCTCGGCAATCACAATGACTTTTATTTTATTTGCAGAGGGTTTCTCACCTAACCAATCTAAATGTCCGTTATCATAGATGGCTTCATAACTTTTTAACATTATCTTGCACCATTATCTAATTAAACATTAATCATAGCATTAGCCGCATTATCTATATATAAATAGTAAAACCTAAAGCTGTAACTTAAGTATCCTCTTTACTTACTGAACTCTAAATTAAATCAATTCAAGCGAAACTTTTCAGCCAATAACTGACAAGCAAAAAGCCAAACAAATCTAGGGTTATGTTTTCTAGTTCCCATGCTCCGCGTGGGAATTCATGGATAAACGCTCCAGCGTTTCGAGACGCTAACTGAGGCTCAAGGCTGAATATGTCAACGAAAGACCTGACCCTATTTTTTTCTAACTTACAATAACTGATGTTACGCAAAATAGCTACGCAATAGAGAGGCTCTTATCTGAAAATGCAGAGCTTTAGTCTATTTTTGAAAAGACGGACTAAGGTCAGCGCTCCAATATTTGGGGCGAAGGCTTTAGCCTTCACGTAAAGACTAAAGAGGCTGTGAAAGTATTCAATAATAACCCTAAAACAAATTTCGTAGGTTGTGGCTGAGCTTGCGAAGCCCAACAATCAATGGCTTATCTAGCATCAAATGTTGGGCTTCATGCTTCAGCCCAATCTACGAGCTAGGAACGATGAAAATACAACTTTGCCGGACTCACGGCTTCAGCCGTGCCTACCCCAATCTACCCAACTTTGTTTTTAATAATTGTAAGGTAAAGAAGTAAACAAACCGAGGGTTATGTTTTAAGTATCGTTTCCATAAACGTCTAGGCTCTGAAGCAAGTCGAAATAGCCATTCCATACCAATAGACTGTACCCAGCGTGGGGCTTCTTTTTTATTGCCACTCAAAAAGTCAAAGACCGCTCCCACACCTAACATCACTGCGTTAATCTGTCCTTTATGTGTCGCCATCCAGCGCTCTTGTTTTGGACACCCTAAACCTACAAATAAAATTTGCACTTTCGCCTGATTAATCTGCGCCACAATATCAGCATCTTCTTGAGCGGATAATTCACGAAAAGGCGGAGAAATAGCACAGCCAATGTTAATGTCAGGAAATTTCGATTTAAGAAAACGAGAAAAATCAGCTAACACCGCTTCTTCACCACCATATAAACCAATCACCAAACCTTTTTTCACTGCCATTTCACATAAAGTCAGGGTAATATCTGCCCCTCTTACTTGGGACGCTTCTGTATGCCCCAATAACTTTAAACCCAGTGCAATAGGCTTACCGTCAGGAATCACCTTATCAGCGGCATTAACAACATCCGAAAAATCGGAGTCGTCATAAACCTCCATACACATATGCACATTAGAGACACAAACATAAGCACTTTGATAGGCTTTTGCCCATTGTTCAACTTTATTAGATGCTTGTGCTAAAGAGGTGATATTAACGTTCATGGTTAAGACGGGTTTGCGGTTCATCAATCGCCTCCTAGTAAATAGGCACTACACATTATTTTTAGTTTCCTTAGTAAATGTAAGGCTAACCAATTCATTAAAATTAAGTGCAAATTGTTGCCTTTGTTGCTTATTAATTTGTGCGGCAACTTGCTCTGTATCAAGTCGTGGGCCAGCGGGTAATTTACTCCATTGTTGCTCAAGAACTTTTGCAATACTCTCTGGATTATGCGCATCAAAAAACATAGCAACATCTTCCGCTTGTTCGCGGTGAATAGGCAAATCAGACAGTAGCAAGGGAGCGCCAACAGCTTTTGCTTCTTCAACAGTAGTACTCCACCCTTCAAAAAATGATGGGTTCACAACGCCCGCAGAAAGCCTCATCAAAGGAAGAATATGTTGAAATGGAATTAAACCAAGAAAAATAAATTTATCTTCTAAATCATAACGTTTAACTAGCTCAAGAACTCGATCTGGGTGCTCAGGGTTTCTGCCATCCTTAGGGTTGCCACTCACTACAATCACAACATCATTACCTGATTGCTTTATTATTTTTAATGCTTCAATAACATTAATATGATTTTTATGTCGCCAGAACTGATTAGGTAAAAAATAAAATTTCTCAGGCAAGTTATGCTCGGCACATATACTTTTTAACTCTGCATCACCAATACTTTTACCCATTTTCACTGCAAAAGGAACAGCAGTAACACGCCCAACTGCCTTAGGGTAAAAAGTCTCACAATCCCGTTTGGCATCTTGACTACTTACCATCAAGCGGGTGGCACAATGACTTAGGGCCCAATAACCAACATCACGCCAATAATAATTCAATTTGCTAAACATAGTAGGAAGGCGCTTGTGCTGAAAGTCTGCAATCCAAGCCAAAGTAGGAATGCCGAAACAACAGCCGTACCATGCTGCATGTTGAAATACCGTATCAATTTTAGCTTTTTTAAATTCACGTTTCGCCATGTAATCACACTGCAAACCAAAACCTAAAAACAACCTCAACATACGCATTGGCTTATTATCATTCCAAACAGTACTAAGGATAGGTGCCTCAAAAAGGTAAGGAGAGAGTCGCGCAATAACTTTAGGGTCTGCATCTGTTCCTGCAAAGAGAATAGCTTGTATATTGCACTCGGGCTGTTCATTCAGCGCAGATAATAAATTTTCCAGATAATTAATGCCTCCCGTCCAGCCAGCTCCACCAATTAAAGTAAAAGCAACTCTCATGATAACTTCCCTATATTTATATTTATATTTTTAAACCATGTCACGTAATCAGCAATGCCTTCTTGCCAGCTCATTTTGGATGTAAAGCCTAGTGAGGTCGCTTTAGTTGCATTCGATACCAAATATTGAGGATCACCTTCACGGCTCTTTCCGCTAAATTCAATACTGGTAGATTCTCCCCAAGCCATACATAATTGTTCAGCAATTTGACTTACTGTAACAGCTACCCCAGTACCTCCGTTAACAATATAGCCATCATGGCAAGCACTGGCTGCGCTTAATAAAAGTAGTTGAACTGCATCTGAAATATGTAACCAGTCACGCATCTCATTCCCCGAACCACCAAGTTGCAAACGACTTGCATCCTTAGATAATCGCCCGCACACATCCCATAATAATTGTTTTTTAAGTTCTGGCCCGTAAATAGAAAAGAGTCGAACGATAGCGGTATTTAAGCCAAAGTTTTTACCATACGATTCAAACAACTCTTCAGCGATGCGCTTATGATAACCGTAAGGAGAATAAGGGGCTAAAGCATTCGTTTCCTGAATAGGGGTGTTATGTCCAGCACCGTACACCGCAGCACTAGAGGCTAATACCAAGCGAACATCTGGCGTTGCCAATCTTGCCCATTCTAGTAACTCAGCAGCCGATATGACTGATCGTCGAAAATCCTCTTCCGGTGCAGCCAGTGATGGGCCGACAGAGCTTCCGCCAGCAAGGTGAAAGACGACATCAGGTTGACCGAAATCAGCCTGAATAATATCTAAGTTACGCTTGGTAATGTCGCCATTCAACCAATAATCGACACCCCAAGTGCTACACTCTACTTCTGGCCATGCCCCATGCCCAATACCACAAACTTTAAAACCCTGTTTATGAAGAGTTTTTGCTAAATGACGGCCAATAAAACCTCGTGCGCCAGTAATTAATGCTAATTTCATATATCTCCTAAAGCAGATCGTGCGGCAGAAATTGGCAATGGATAATATCCCACTTCTTTACGCATATTGGCTAAATATTCCTGTTCACTGAGCAACGGTTCTTCAACATAGTCCGCAACAGCAACCCAACAATTTTTAGCGAGTGAAAAACGTTTAATAACTCGACCAGGGTTACCAATCACAACAGAAAGCGGCGGAATATCTTTTAAGACTACAGCCCCTGCACCAATAACCGAGCCGTAGCCAATACTGACAGAACCCAAAACCATTGCGCCATAACCAAAAAAACAATTAGCACCAATGTGTATTTCTGAATCAGTATCAACCCCTGTGGAAACATAAGGCTGCCTAGGGTCAGTAATGTTATGTGAAGCGCCAATAAAAGAACAATGACTAGTGGTTAAGCAGTAGTCGCCAATTATAATTCGCTGCCCAACGGTCATAAAATTATTCTGTCCAATAAAACAGTTTTCACCAATGAGTAATGTAGGTACTGTGCCTTTTCGGTCATTAACATTAAGCCATGTACCAGCAGCTATAACGGAATTTAAACCAATGGCAATATGCGACCAACCTGTGACTTTAACGCTACTATCGACATAGCAGTGCATTGTTTGTAGCAAACGCCAACGCAAGGCAATAAGCCCTTGAGCAATGGAATTTATGCGAGAAAACCAAAGGCATAATAGAGGGTGTCTAGTTAAATATTTTTTAAGTTGCTGCTTCATGTTGTGTAACGAGCCCATATTGCCCCCACATATTTTACTAATTTACGTACAATAAATTGTTCTCTACGTAAAAAAAGTTTTATTTTATCAAAAGACTGCTCATCCACTGTCACTGGTGGAAATTTTACAATCGCCTCATGTCGTAACACTTCTGTTCTTAGTTGCGGTGTTTTACAGTTTGACCCTGAACCATCAAAGCCTTCATTTAGCACCAATGTTTGCTTAGGAAAAAGGACTACTCCATTTTGCAGAAAAACAGATAAATACCATCGAATTGCCCATGAATCAACTGTGCCAGCTTTCTGCTGTTTAAGCATTTTAAAGTATGGATAACTACTGTCTAAATCAAAACGTTGACGCAACGCTTGGCTAAGATCTAATGTATTGTAGCCTTGCATATCAGGATCGAAAGACTGCCATGCACGACTCCAAGTAGCCCAACCCCAAGAGGTGGTAAAAGGCAGCATAATAGCATCTGTTTGCGCTTGAATTTCTACAGGGAACATGTGTGCTGAGATTTGCATGACCTTTGGTTCATCGGCATAACGTACAAGTCCAGTATTTAAATAATTAAGAAATGCTGGAGAAACAATAAGGTCATCTTCAACCACGATCACGCTACCAAATCGCTCACATAAATCACTTACGCCCGTAATGACGGAGTTAGCCAAACCCCAATTGTGATCTCGTTCAATAATGGTTTTATTAGGGTGCTGCCAGTCACGAATCAATTGTCGCGTTTCTTCAACGACACTTTTCTCTTCATTATTTCTAGCGCCATCGCAATAAATAAAAAAAGGGCTAGCTAAAAACTCTGGGTTTTTAGCTAAAGACTCAAGTGTATGTAGTGTATGCTTTGGACGCTTAAAGGTAAATAAAGCAATGGGGGTAAGATAAGGCATTTTTTTAATTAGAAGGGTTGTGTAAATTAAAGTTAGGATAATTGCTGATACATTTGTTCTAACTTTTTCGTTTGTGCTTGAATATTAAACAAATCACAAACCATTTCTCGTCCACGGCTGCCCATTGCTGATGCTAATTCTCTATCATTTAATAGCACAGAAATCTTTTCAGCTAATTCATCTACATTTTCTGATTCAACGATAAAACCAGTTTCACCATGTAGTACTGCTTCTGGGATACCGCCTGCTCTTGTTCCAATGCAGGGAACACCGCAGGCAGAAGCTTCCGTTAGGACTAGTCCAAAGGCCTCTTCGGCACCTGATAATGCTTGCCTGCTAGATAAGACAAGGGCCTTACAAGCTTGAAGGTAACTCAAAACTTCTGCTGGCATTCTAGCTCCTAAGAAGTCAACTTTTTTCTCAATTCCTAATTGAATAGCGAGTTCTTTTAGCTCTTGTGTTAGCGTACCACTGCCAATTTGTACTAAGCGAAATTCAGGGTGTGCGTGAATAACACGTGCAAATGCTTTTAGTAAAACATCAATACCTTTTACCTCTGTATGTCTCGCTATAGACAAGATAAAGTTATTACCTCCGATTGCAGGCGATATACCTTTACATGGAGTTAACCTTGAAGTATCCACCCCTACGTAATGTTTAATGATTTTTTTAGCAGGATAACCTTGCTGAATCATTGATTTACGCAAAAAATCTGACACAGCAATAAATAAGGATGCTTCATGCATCAGTTTATTTCGCGATGCCAAGTATCGCCAATTAGTGAGTCGTCCACTTTTAAGTTGGAAGCTATCTGAAACTAAGATATCAGAACCGTGACATGTTGAGATAAGTGGGATTCCGAGTTTTCTAGCCAAAGGTAATGCTAATACAGCATCTGGAGCAAAGTGAGCATGAATCAACTTAATATCCTTTAATGCAGGATGATTACTGAAAGCATGGGTTGTTCCAAAAGCAGTAAAGCCAAGTTTATTAATTCGTCGAAAACGCTTATTTAAAGTGACAACATCAAACTCTTCAGTCTCACTCATTAAATCACGACAAATCACTACTGGTTCATATTGAGAGTATGAACGCATCTGTTCAGAAATGAATGTTTCTGAACATAAAGGGTAAGCCGTTCTATAGATACCAATTTTAGGTTTAATCATACATTAGCCATTTTACTTCTTCCAACTCGATGCTTCATTGTCCTAGCAGGATTCCCCGCCACCACTATATAATTAGGAATGCTTTTTGTAACAACTGAATATGCTCCGATAACTACACCTCTGCCAACCTTACGCGGAGCACTATTGTGTAACACATTTCTATCTATAAATCACCTTGAAAAATTTTTCAAGTGCTTTACAACGGCCTTACATATACCGCCTATAACAGGCAGGTTCTTTACAAAACTTTTTGCAAGTGAAAAATGAATAGTTCGTATGGTTTTATCTTTTAGAGTCGCTCCATGACTCAGCAACAACGCTTTTCTTTCCGTTAATAATATTGTGTCACCTGTTGATGTTTTGGTCCCCCCCCATTCGCGATAACTTGCAATAGGCTTACTTCCTAAATTGATACAGCGCCCAATTGTTAACAATCGTAACCATAAGTCTAAATCCATTGAGAATTGCAGTGAATCATTAAAATAATCTACTTTTATTAAAGCATCCTTTTTATAAAATGAACCTGGCTGAACTAACTTAGGGGAATGGCGTAGTAGTTGATCTTTATCTAAAACAGGTACGTCAACTAGGTTGTTGAATGATCCATCCTCAGAAATAATATTAATTTTAGAGTTGTAAAATAAAACAGCTTCAGGGGTATGTTGATATGCATTAACGATTTTTTCAATGCAATCTGGGTAAAGAATATCATCGGAATTAATCCACCCAACTAATTCTCCTTTAGACAGTTTAAAACCTTTGACAATGGCATCACTTTGCCCTTTATCTTTCTCTCGGATAATATTTGTTATTTTGTCGCTATAGCGATCCAATATTGTAGCAGTATTATCAGTGGACATAGCATCAAGAATAATATATTCAATATTTTGGTAGGTTTGTGCAAGTACAGATTTAATGGTTTCTTCAATAAACTGCCCTTGGTTGAAAGTAGGGGTGATAATTGTTACTAGTGGTTTATTTGTCATATTTTTTTGAGATAAATTCATTTAAGAGCTAGAGGAAAGACGTTTAAGAAGTATTTTTTTTCTTAAATAGTAGTAAGCAAACAAGTCATAACTAATAAATAAAGCAAATGAACGTATATAGCTAAATGTTGCACCGTCAAGGAATGCAGCTAACATAAAAAATATATATATGAAATTAATTTTTGAGTAGGACTCCATATTTAAGGCTTGAAGTTTAAGATTTGTTTTAACCCAAAAAATTATTAATAATAAAAATAAACCTAATCCAATGAAGCCTGTTGTACCAATTAAATTAGAGTAGCCATTATCCGCTGAGCCTCCAAATAAAACACTGGAATGGTACCCTAAGTTAAGCTCTTCAATATGAGTAAATCCAAAACCAAAAAGAGGATTGAAGTCTAACACATTATTTATAATGTTTGAAAATTCATCAGCACGTACAACAAAATTCCCCGCCCCTGTTATACCTGACACGGAGAATTCATCGAAACGAGTAGTCATGACCTCAAATTGCCCCGGAGCAAGGGCAGGAAAAATAGGCAATAGAAAGAATATTATAGTCAGAATGATACTCAGTCTAAGTATGTTTTTTCGACCGTTAAGATTGAGGGTTATTGTTAAACAAATTATCGCAATAGTTAATAACAGCATGCCTCGTGTTAAAGTAAAAAATACACAGGAAGTCAGTAATAACACCCCACCTAAGTTAATTAACTTAAATTGATTGCCCTGTAATAGTGCTGATGTAAATAAAATAATGAAGTAATAAGTAAAAGTAGGAAAACCTGAAAAATTTCGTTTGATATCGCTTGTAATTCCTATTACTTGAAATTCCTCATATGCTATTTTTGGATAAATATTCCAGCCACTTATGTTGTACATTACATACAAAAACCCATAGAGTAATGTAATGATTTTAAGGCTAAAAATAATTTTTTCAAATGCTATAATGGGATTTAATTTTATTAGTTTAAATATAAGGAACATAATTAATCCATAAAAGAATCCCCTACTCATTTTTAAAGGCCATAAAACTTCTTCTTGTAATAAAAAAGAATATATAAGCTCAAAAAAATAATAGGCCCAATAAAGTATAATGATTTTATATAAAGAGCTTTTCTGTACTGACTTTTCGTACTTCAGTGGTTTTTTCTGTTTTGAAATAGTAAACCAGAAAAGCAAAGCTATCGTTATAAGCAGACCGTAATCTTGGAATTTTATTACACCGTGTAATGCAAAATCTTCCCAGTCAAGTAGGCCATTCAAATTTGAATAAATAAGCAAAATCATCGGAATAACATAGACCCTATCTTTCTTTAACAAATAATAAAAAATGCTAATGAAAGACATAAGTACTAGGTATTTATTCATTTAGTGACCTAATTATTTTGCATGGATTACCTGCTGCAATAACGTTTTCAGGTATACTTTTGATAACAATACTACCAGCACCAATGACAGAATTATCACCAATTTTTACTCCTTTTAAAATTAATGAGTTCGCCCCTATAAAAACATTTGAGCCAATATTTACCTCAGCACAGTCAGACATGCTAATTTTTTCGTACAATCGGTTAGTCGATGCTATTGGGTGAAAATCTGTATCCATGATTTTTACATTTGCACCTATTAGCGTTTTATTGCCGACACAGATCTTTTTCATGGCACAAATGCTCACGCCGGACATACCTACCTCATCACCAATAATTATTTCAGCATCAGATGACAATGTACTTAATATACAAGGGTGATTGATACCTAATGAATTCCATTTACTATTTGAACGAAAAGTTACTTTATTTCCAATGTAAACAGATGATTTATGAGTAAAAGATAAAATAGGTAATCCCCAGAAATTAATTTTATTACCTAAGAATAATTTATTCTTATTTTTCTTAGTCAAATAGATAAACTTGATTTTAACTATCCAGAAAAATAACTTTATTGGAAATTTAATCATTTTCCCCCCCCCTAGGTTTTTTTAGTCCACTGAATAATGACTTTTTATATGGATGAAGCCAGAATGCAGTTATGGTTACAGTAATGTAAGCAGTCAGTGATACAGTATTAAAACCAATTGAATTAATCAAGTTGAAGTTGTAATAATTTAAAGCACCAATTATGAACACAGTCAGAGTAACAAATAAAAATAATTTATACTGTTCCAGTGGTAGTACCTTATTAAAGGATACCCCCATTCTTTTTTGAACAATTAATGCAAGCAATAAGTTTGGTAATACCGCAGAAAACATGGCAGATGCAACAACAGCAAAACCGCTGTACAAGCCACCCAAAATAAAGGCCAAGGGTAATAGAATCCCAGTTGAAAGAAGTTGGGATGCTGTATTCCATGCTAGCTTCCCTGTTCCAATATTATGAAAATAAGCTGGTATACCCACTGTGCTCAACATCCACCCTAAACTAAGCAAATATCCAAAACTTATAAAGTTAACTTCAATGTGTCCTATCCATAAGATGGAAATCAATGGTAAAGCAACGATAATACCGACAAAATAAGGAACAGCAATAAAGCTTAATATACGATAAGATTTTAAATAGATACTTATTAACCTCTCGTGATCAGCATCGTCAATATAGGCTATTGCAGGAACCACCGATCGAAATGCTGAAATCAAAACGCCTCGCGCTTTAGCAATTACTTGATTCGCCATTTCATAAAAAGCCACTTCCGATAATCCACCAAATTTTGTCAGCATGAATTTGATTGCAGGATCAAATAACATTGCAGCTAAACCTGAAATTTGAAAATTGATTGCATAGCTAAAAATTTCTTTAAACTTATCTTTCTTCCAACTATAAGGTACCCATGGTAGCGAGGGAAGTTGCTTACGAATAGCTACCCAACTGAGTATTACCATTATAACAGTTTGCCCTAACTGTCCTTTTGCTAGCCCTTCTAGTCCATAGATTGGTACTAGCCAAAAAGCTCCCACTAAATAAATAATATTGCAAACACTTAAAATTATGTTTCGAATATCCATTCGATTGCAGCCATCTAGTGCGGAATTAAAGATACCTGCAATTAAGCCAAACCAAAGAGATAAAAGAGCCCATGGTAAAATTGACAGTGCCAAAATAATTGAATGAGGGGGGATTATTAGAGTAAGCGTGCTTTGTAATAACGGATAGACAGCTATTAACAAGATTGCTAGCACTGCTCCAATTGAAATACTCGCAGTTTGTACCACATGTGCCGCATCTTCGCTCTTTCCTGCGGCTAAACTTTTTGCAACAAATTTTAAAGCAGCACCAGAAAGCCCCATGTCACTTAGCCTTGCTACTGATGTACTAGCAAGTACAACTGCCCATACACCTAGTTGATCAGCACCTAGTGATTGAAGTAAAAAACGATAAAGAAAAAATAATAGCAAGGCAGATACAATTGTCTGTATAACGGAGGATGATGCGTTTTTGAAAATAGTACTGCTCATTTGATAAATATAATTTTTTTCGGATTGGTGATGGGAAGTTTAATTGAAAATGCGAGTAACGGGTGCAGGCTTCTTATTATTACATCAAAGACGGTGGTTCGTTTTGCTCTCATGATTTATCCTTGTTCGTTATGTGCTTTGTGAATCACGAATGATATTTAAAAATCTGTATTCTTCATTGAGCATATTTTTTAGTTTAGTTAAAGCAGCTTCTGAAATTTTCGCTTGATAGTTAGCTTTGCGAATGTGTACCGACTTAAGATTTAAACCAGTTTTCTTATTGAGATCATTAATTCCACTACCAAATGAATCGTTAAAAAAGTAGTGAGAAAGTTGCTTAACATTAGTGGCGGCTTCATCAACATCATAGTTTTTTGAAAACATGTAAAGTTGATTAAGCAAATGTTCTTTAGGAATTCTTTGCAGAAAATCGTCAAACCCTTCACCAAGCCATTTTCCTTCAGTTGCCATACATGGGTGATCGATTTTGTTTACACGAAAATCCATTAACATATTGTAATGTGACACTACACGCTTAACAGGGTCACGGAAGCAAGATACTGTAAATGTCTCTTTAGGAAGGTTAAGTTGGTGTAACGGAATATGAGAAAATGCGTAGAAGTAATTACCTTTATTGATAAGCCTAGCATTCCATCCAACATAAATTAATCCATTACTAAGAATTCTATGCCCGGGTATTTTAGCTAGTCTATTGTATAGGGTGCTCGAATCTTCATTTGATAAAGATAGGAACATATTATTTAATGAAGTGCCTCCTGTTTTACGTATATGGACCAAATAAACTCTTTTATATCCAAGAAAATCATAATTATTAGCTATTTTTTTATATTTTGGTTCTTCAATAATCCCATTAGTTTCACCAATAGCTTTCTGGGTGACTTTTTTAATAAATTGATTGATTTTCATTCGTTCTCCTTAATACAACTATGTCAATTAGCCAAGACTTTTCATAAGTTGTTTTTTATTTCAGTCTCGAAAATATTTATTCTCTTTTTACTCAAGACCAAACTAGCCGATTTCTTGAAATTGTTTTTTTACTTATTACGTGCATTCGATTGCTTATTAATAGTATCAGTTATTTCTAATAAACCAATGGGGTCAGATTCGATTGAAAATTTAACTGGACTGGTGACTTTAGTCGCGAAGAAGCACGAAAAATTAATGTCATTATTTAATCTTCACCAAATAAATCTCGCGTATAAACCTTCTCCAATACATCTTGAATATTATCTGATAAACGATTTGCCACAATGACATCTGATTGTTGTTTAAATAAGTTTAAATCATTCACCACTTTGGAATGATAAAACTCACTTTCTGTCATTTCAGGTTCATAAATAATTACTTCAACACCTTTGGCTTTAATGCGTTTCATAATCCCTTGAATTGAGGAAGCACGAAAATTATCCGAGCCGCTTTTCATAATCAAACGATAAATTCCGACTGTTTTAGGGTTTCTTTTTAGTATGGATTCGGCAATAAAGTCTTTGCGTGTGGTGTTGGAGTCAACAATTGCACCAATAATACTGTTGGGTACGTCTTGGTAATTGGCTCTGAGTTGTTTGGTATCTTTGGGTAAACAGTAGCCGCCATAGCCAAATGAGGGGTTATTGTAGTGGTCGCCTATGCGGGGGTCTAGGCCGACGCCTTGGATAATTTGTTTGGTGTTAAGCCCGTGTTCTTCTGCGTAGCTATCTAATTCGTTAAAGTAAGCAACTCGCATGGCGAGGTAGGTGTTGGAAAACAGTTTTACTGCTTCGGCTTCGGTTGATTCTGTGTAGAGTGTATCAATCTCTTTTTTGATTGCACCTTGTTGCAGTAGTTGTGCAAATTGTTTGGCACGATCTGATTGTTCGCCCACGATAATGCGTGATGGGTGCAGGTTGTCGTATAGGGCTTTGCCTTCTCTTAAAAATTCAGGTGAGAATAGGATATTATCTGTATTCAGTTGTTGTTTTATTTTTTCGGTATAACCCACAGGAACGGTGGATTTAATCACCATTACGGCTTTTGGATGGATGCTTATGACATCGTTTATAACGGATTCTACTGAGGATGTATTGAAGTAGTTGGTTTCTGGGTCGTAATCGGTTGGAGTAGCTATAATAATGAAGTCTGCATTTTTATATGCATCATGCTTATCTAATGTAGCTCTAAAATTGAGTGTTTTGTTTTGTAAAAAGTCTTCAATCTCGGTATCGACAATTGGTGATTTTTTATCATTCAGTAAGTCTATTTTTTCTTTTATTATGTCGAGTGCTACAACTTCATTGTTTTGAGCAAGTAACATAGCATTCGATAAGCCTACGTAACCTGTTCCTGCTATGGCTATTTTCATGCTTTTTTATATCCTTGTTTGTTATTGCTGTGCCAATTCCATGCCGATTGAATA
>ENA-OSET01003745-OSET01003745.1-sediment-metagenome-genome-assembly--contig:-NODE-3745-length-13765-cov-29.462887_pt1 | contig 13765 bp, 11 predicted proteins | sample MGYA00237882_ERZ534229 | MGnify/ENA primary metagenome ERZ534229 (study PRJEB26408, sample SAMN06266212) | sediment metagenome | isolation source: Hudson Canyon methane seep mesocosm | place...
TGTTTTTCACATAGTCAGTCCAGTTTTTATCCAACTCTTTTTCAAACCAAGCACTTAACTGCTCGCTATATCGAGACCATGATAAAAGCGGGTCAACCGCCGGGTAAAATCTTTTATAAGCTCTGTCCGCACTTAAGCCCAAAAACGTTTTAACCGTACCTAGCGTTGACTGGGTGACGGGTTCTTCAAAATTCCCTCCTGCGGGAGAAACCGTTCCAATCATAGTTAAACTGCCTTGTGAACCGTCAGCAGTACGAATAACACCTGCCCGCTCATAAATACTTTTAACGGCCGAGTCTAAATAGGCTGGAAACGCCTCTTCGCCTGGAATTTCCTCAAGCCTTCCCGATGTTTCCCTCATAGCCTGTGCCCAACGGGAGGTTGAATCCGCAAGTAACAAGACATTTAAGCCCATTTGCCGATAATACTCGCCCAATGTGATACCGGTATAAATAGAGGCTTCTCTCGCAGCAACCGGCATGGATGACGTATTACAAATAATAATAGTTCTATCCATTAATGAGCCCCCGGTTTTAGGGTCACTCATCTGGGGTAATTCGGTTATCGTTTCAACAACCTCCCCAGCCCTTTCTCCACAGGCCACCACGATAACAACATCAACATCGGAGTTTCTCGATATCAAGGTTTGCAACACCGTTTTCCCTGCACCAAAAGGCCCAGGAATACATGCTGTACCGCCTTTAGCAATAGGAAAAAAGGTATCAATTAAGCGTAAATGCGTAATCAACGGTTCCGCAGGATATTGCCGTTGAACAATATTATTTTTTAATAACTGTTGAGGGATTTGTTGACGTACAGGCCATCGTTGACGCAGCGTCACTGTTCGTTCTTTACCATTTTTTAAGATAATTTTTGCAACAGGCTCCTCAACTGTCACACTACCTTCCTGTATCCAGCTGACTTCAACCTCACCCTGAATATCAAAAGGAATCATAATTTTATGAGTAAAGCTTCTTTCTACAACCGTTCCTATGACGGAACTTGCTTTCAAGGTAGCACCTGTTTGCACACTAGGAGTAAATGCCCACTGTGTATTAATATCCAATGCGGGTAAATCAACACCTCTAGGCAGAAAAAAACCAAAACCAGAGGCTAAAACATCCAGTGGATTTTGCAGACCATCATAAACCTGCCCTAATAAACCAGGGCCTAATTCAACTGATAGCAATTCACCTGTTTGCTCAACTGGATCACCTATTCCAACACCGGATGTACTTTCATAAACTTGCGCATCAGCAGTTTTACCATTAATACGCAACACCTCGGCTTTCAATCGTTCTGTATGTTGAACAGTACTTCGAGTCGGTAAAATATAAACCACTTCATTTTTAGTCAGCGGCCTTGATGAAGCGTCTATCGATTCAATAGATACAATATCATCTTGAACAGAAATGACTTTGGCAGTTGCCTTGTTTTCAATCATTATAAATCTACCTTTTGTAGTCCTTTATCAACCAAATCATTAAAGCGTTTTACAGCGACTTCTTTATCATTACTATACCAACGAGAAACAATATCCCAGCGCAAAACGTATATAATCACCGCTTCAAAATTAAAATAGTGGCCAAAATTTTGTCGGTGGTAGTGCTCCCAAACCATTTTTAACAGTAACTTTTCTAATTGCAAACTCTGATTTGCTAACATAAAAGCATTTGCTTCGACTAACCAGGGACACTGTTTTCCTAAGCCAAAGTCAGGCTCATTCCAATAGTGTGAAATGTAATAATGCCAACAATCAAAACCCAATATTTTTTTTGCAGGAGCCTGCTTGCTTCCCTGCTGCCTAATTCGTAGGGCTGCCAAAATAATTCGCACTTCCAGTCGCCAAATAACAATATCTTTTATAAATTGATTATCTATCGATTCTATAGATGCCAATGTTGATTTAACAAACTGTTGGTCTATATCATTTTTCATCTGTGACCAATGCAATAAACCTTCAATGCGCAATAAATCAGCGGCATCTTTTTCATCCAGCAATTTCAATCGCTTATTAAGCTGAATTCGAGAAATCGGTACAATATTTTCATCAAACAAGCGCGTCTTATGAGGAGGTAAACTCGTCATTAAAAGTGTATATTTACAACTGGATGGATAGATCACTATTTCACGATCCCTTGTAACAAGGCTCTAAAGCGAGGTTGAATATGCTCTAATAACAAGGCAGCAACCGTTTCATCTGTAAAATCAACAACCATTGCTTCATCCACCAACCGAATACTTAAGCCTGCATTGATATTTTCATCCACTTCAAAAGAAACCCCTGCCCTTAACAAATTAGCGGCAATTGAAGCGGTGTAATGCGTTAAATTACCTTGCTTAAGCTCTTCCGGGTTTTGACGCAACTCATCTACTCCAATAATATCTTCAGGTAAACGGATGACAATTTTATGACTATCATCTAATCCTGCCTTTTCCCGCACCGTCCCTGCTAATGTCAGGATTAATTGTTCCGTCAATGTTTTATCAGTCATTTGCTCACCGACGACACGCATGACTTCATCACTAAAACTGCCTAACAAGGTATCACGCAGCTTCAAAAATGCATCTCTTGCAGCCAGTTGTAACGCATCTACCCCTGCAGATTTTAAGTCAGCTTCTTGTTTTCGTGCTTGATCCAGGATTTCCTTTGCTTCTAACTCAGCTGTTTCAATAATCCATTCAGCACGCTTTTGCGCATTAGCGACAATACTTTCAGCTTTTTCCTGGCCAGCATTGACACCTTCATTTTTTAAACGCTCCAAAAGCGCTTCTACGCCTGATGAGGCAATAGGTTGAGTATCTGTCATAGTGTTGTTTGAGGAATATCGCCGCTAATAACCAGCGCAAAAATAAATGCAAATACTGCAAAGCCTTCTACAATTGCAGCAGGTGCAACCGATAAACCAAAAATCTCAGGTTTTGCTTTAGAAGCATGAATAGCAGATGCACAACATTGCCCTTGATAAATAGCACTAAACATTAATGCAATTCCGCACAAAACACCTACACCAAAAATTCCCGGTGAATTTTCAAGAGTTATCGTTCTGTTTAGGGTAAACATCATCACAATACCGTAAATAACTTGCGAAGAAGGCATTGCAGATACACCTACATAACGACCATAACCACTTTCAGTGTCCAACATAGCACCAATAGCCGCCTGACCGGCAATAGCACAGCCAATAATGCTACCCACTGCACCCAGCGCCATGGGTGCATATAACCCAAACCATCCAAATATTAAAATCAAATCAGACATCATTCTGCTCCTTAAATCATCTATTTTTAAATTTTAAGCCATTACCCAAGCTCACTGTAAACCTTCAATCGGGGTGTTCATAAAGGATATTATCGTAAAACAACCCTCATCATTCACTAGTTAAAGCCTACACCCCACTAATACTGACCCTACTTTCTAATCAAGCTTTCTTTTTTTGGCAAACATTTTAAATGCATACCCTTCATCAGAAACGCTCCAGCTATAAAACTCAATAAAGTTAAGCCTTAAACCATGCACAACACCACTCATTAAACACAGTATTAGATTTAAAGAATGTCCAATAATTAAAATTAAAATACTTAACAATAAGCCTAAGCCTGTGACAGAACTATAAACCTGCTCAGCGAGCTGATTAAATGTTAATGCTAAAGAAGCACTGGCTAATCCTAAAGCAAACAATCGCATATAACTAAGAATGTCACCAAAAATTTTGGTAATACCAGTCATACTTTTTAAGCCATCAAATAATTGCCATAGATAATCAATGGGCTTACTCATTTGTCGCTCACTACTAAAAAATAGTAACAAAAGACCACCAACAGCCAGCAAAGCATAAGCGATGTACAGAGTTCCCTCGAGTGACAACCACAATAGAAAACCACCCACAACCAAAAACACCCATGCCAATGCAGCTAAAGCCGTTCTTCGCCCCTTTAATTGGTAAGCTTTTATTAAATTAGCGAGCACAATATGTACCACGCCCACCGTTATTGACAAGGTCATCATGCTATCAAAATCATTTAAATCCAGAATTTTAAATAGGCCCGCAATTGATTCAGCTTGAGGACTATAACCAAAGTAGCCACCAGTTAAAACACCCCATATCAATGAAAAACTCAGTGTTATAGCAGCCAGCATACGCAAACGTGTGCCTTGTATTGACTTACCTAATTTATTCCATTTGAATGCTAATATCATTGCAAATACAGCCGAATAACCCGCATCAGAAAGAATCATTGCAAAGAAAAAAGCAAAAGAAAAAAACACCACGATTGAAGGGTCCCAGGAATTATAAGCGGGCGTTTGATAAAACTGAATAAGCTCTTCCCCTCCGGCCAACATATCAGGGTTACGCAATAATGTAGGCGGCGCATCCTGCTCAACCACCTCTTCTATTAATAAAGCCAAGCCATTATCTGTTGCAAACATCTCAAATATAGCCACTTGATCTGCTGCCACCCAGGCCTGTATTGCAAATAACGCCTGCTGATCTAAAGTTAAGGAACTAGCGACTTTTAACATGGCATTATCTTCATAATCTGCCAAGCTTAAAGTGATTAGAGTTATCCAGCGAGTCAAAGACTCCCTTTCTGCCTGGCTATCTTCCAATGCTAATTCAACGGATTGTAAATTCTTATTCAACTCTGATAAAGGAATGCTACCGGTATGAGTTCTAGGAACCGGAACACTATTTGCCGGTGGCTCACTTTCGGCTAACACAACCACATAGCAATGAATATTATCCTCATAAACAACCTGATAAATCAGCTCATTCTGTAGTTTTTTCATTAACCCTTTAGGTATGATATAAAACCAGGATTTTATACCCCCTATTTCTGCTGCATCCAGCAAAGAAAAATCACCCCAAGGCGTCACTTCCTCAATTCGATTAATTAGGAAATCACGCTGATCAGACAACTCCCTTATTTTCTGTTTTACATTCAGAACTTGCTCAACAATACCACCTAAATTAAAACTGTTTTTATCGTTGGTCTGATGTCTTTTATTGGCACACTGATTCAGATATTTAAGTGCATGAAGCACTTTATCGGTATGTTTTTGAGTGGCTGTTTCACTGGAAAAATGTAACTGATTTAGGGAAATTAAATGTGTGCCACCTAACAGTTGTAGTTTTTTAAGTACCTCTGTTTTTTCAGCCTTTAAACCACATAAAGTCAGTTTTTTTAATTTCACAATAGCCATTTAAATCACTTCCTTTAGTCTTTTCTGCTTAGTGATTTTAGCTCTAACAACCGCAGCTCTTTCTGCATCTGAAAGAAATATTCTGATTTTTGCTATATTTTGCTGAGCACGAGGGATCAAAACTTTATCAAATAAATTGACCCGTTGAGTCACTTTCTTTACTGCCGCTTGTAACAGATCAACACGATTTTGACTCAATTTAAGCTGAACCTGCAATTCCAGCATTTGTTTTAATTGTAAAACAAGCTGATCTACCCAGTGAGGTTTAGTCAATAGTGAATAGGGTTTATATTGCAATTCAATCTGCTGCAGGCAGGGTAATTTAATACCTACTACATTTTCTTCAGTAATAACGAGCTGCTTGATAGTCACCAAGTCAGTTAAATCAACATTATCATCAGATAGCATGGGTAGTTGCTGCTCAACATACGCTTTACAAAGTGCTATTTGTTCAGTTACATCAGCTAATTGGGCAAGCCCTTTAGTCCGTTCTGCTATTAATTGTTGGCGTTTTAGGTCTAAAGACGGCAGGTATTGCCGATAACGCTTTAACTGTGCACCTTCCTTATGCAAAGAAGCCTTACTAAAGGACAACCTAGCCATGTTCAGTCACAGCTTCTTTATGAGGAAAGTATTTGTCGATGAGCGCTTGTTTCATTAACAATTCACTCTCATCAAAACATTCTGCCAGTGTTTGCCAGCTTAAATCAAGCGCCTCTTCCAAAGGCAATGACACATTAATATCCATAAAACGTTGTCTAAATAACCTCCCAAACGTCAGTAATTTTTCATCAAACGAGGATAGCTCAAATGCCATTGCTTGTTTTTGTTCCGCTTCGTTTGCGCCAGAATAAAAACGAATCATGGTATTCATTACTTGAGAATGATCTTCTCGAGTCACCTTACCAATGACATGTTGTTTTAAACGAGACAATGAGCCAAAAGGATCCAGCATTTTATCGTGCAAATAAAACTGCCCTTCTGTTATATAACCTGTATTATCCGGCACAGGATGAGTTACATCTCCCCCCGGCATGGTTGTTACGCTTAAAATGGTTACCGACCCCGCACCATTGTAATCACAGGCTTTTTCATAACGCTTAGCTAATTGCGAATATAAATCCCCCATATAGCCACGGTTTGATGGCACATGCTCCATAGAAATACCGACTTCTTTCATAGCATCAGCGTAGGCCGTCATATCCGTCATTAATACTAACACCCGTTTTCCTTCTTCTACGGCAAATCGTTCGGCTACCGTCAATGCCATATCGGGTACTAATAAACGTTCAACGATAGGATCAGACGCCTGATTACAAAACATCACTGTTCTGGCAAAAACACCGGCTTCCTCAAATTGGGTACGGAAAAAATGATAATCATCAAAAATAAGACCAAGACCTGCAAACACCACAATATCTGCATCTGCCTGAATACCAATACGTGCTAAAAATTGATTATACGGCTCACCTGAAACAGAGAAAATAGGAATTTTTTGGCTTTCTACCAGACAATTAAACAAATCAATCATCGGCACATCTGTCCGAATCATTTTTGAGGCCAGCACCCTTTTCATTGGATTAACTGATGCGCTTTCAATGCTTACTTTAGGATCTGGCTGCAAGGAAGAACCTCCATCTAAAGGCTCGCCCGTACCACTAAAAATACGTCCCAATATATTATTGGAATAGGTCACCTTCATAGAATGTCCCAAAAAACGAACTGAGGCATCCGTTGAAACACCTTGGGTTCCCGAGAAAACCTGTAAAGACACTTCACTTCCCTTAATTTTAATTACCTGAGCTAAGGATTGAGAGGCGTTAGTGTCTTCTATACGAGCCAGGTCGCCAAAGCGAGGAGCGATATTTTGTGTTTCATTTGAATGAGAAACATGAACCGTAATTATATTCCCAACTATTGAAATAATATTATGGTGTCTGATTAAGTTTTCAATCATTTACTTATCCAACTTTAGTCACATTAGTTAATAACAGTCTACTTGATTATGTACTAAAAATGTTCTTAATTTACCTTAATCTTTCTATGATTATTACCAACTACTCAATTAACCTATCAGCCACTCTAATCAATTCATCAACAACAGACCTAAGCATTTTTTGCTGATTGTCATCAACCAGCTTACCTTCTGAGTCAAATGCTTTAAATCCGGCAGCTATAGCAATTTGAGGAGGAATAACCGTTACACCAATATTACCCAGCAACATTCTTAAAGCAACAAGCCCCCTTAACCCACCTAATGCTCCAGGGGAAGTCGCACCTAAAGCAGCAACCTTTCCTTTATAAGCACTTAGAGGAAGTTCGTTATCTTTATGGGGCCGAGATAGCCAATCAATTGTATTTTTAAGTAATGCAGAATAAGAACTATTGTATTCAGGAGATGCAATAAAAAAACCATCGTGCTCAATAAAAATTTGCTTTAGTTTCTTAGCATTTTCAGGGAGGCCTTGTTCTTTTTCCAAGTCGCCATTGTATAGTGGCATTTCATAATCTTTTAGATCTATCAGTGTCACATCGGCTCCAGCATCTTCAGCCATATTAGCCGCTAAGCTTGCGAGTGTTTTATTAATCGAACCTTTTCTCACACTGCCTGCTAAAAACAAAATCTTTGCCATTTTCGTTCCTTATTAAAGTATTTTTCACTATCTTAAATGACCATTTCCATAAGCCACCCATTTATATGTTGTTAACTCATCCGGCCCAACGGGTCCACGCGCATGCAGTTTATCAGTGCTAATACCCACTACCGAACCCAAGCCATAGTCACCACCGCCTGATAATCTTGTCGAAGCGTTAATCAATACCGACGCGGAATCAACCTGCTGCTCAAAGAGTTGTGATAGTTTTAGACTTTGAGTCACTATGCCATCCGTATGCCCTGAACCATAATGATTAATATGATCAATCGCTTGTTCAATTCCATTGACAATTTTTATTGATAAAATTGGTGCCAAATATTCACTATGCCAGTCTTCTTCTGTTGCTAAAGCAATGCCTGACACTATTTTTTGGGTTTGTTCACAGCCACGAAGCTCGATATTATTTGAATTTAGTGCTGTCTGTAGCAGAGGTAATATCTGCTCTGCACAATCTTGATCAACTAATAGCGTTTCCAACGCATTACAAACCTGAATACTCTGACATTTAGAGTTTATGATTAACTCAACGGCTTGTGATGGATCAGCATCTTCTGCTATATAAAGATGGCAAATACCATCGTAATGCTTAATAACAGGAATGCGGGTTCCCTCAGCAATACGCTTAATCAAGCCCTTGCCTCCTCGTGGAATCAATACATCGATGTAATCATCCATTTTTAGCAATTCGCCAACCGCCTCATGACCTGGCGTACGGATAATTTGTATGGCATGTTGTGGAAGCCCTGCTTCAACAGCACCTTTAATCATCGCATCCGTTAATAAAGTATTCGTTTGAATCGCTTCCGACCCACCTCTCAAGACAACGGCATTACCACTTTTCACACAGACACCGGCAGCATCAGTGGTTACATTAGGTCGTGATTCATAAATGATACCGATACTGCCAATGGGCACTGATTTTTTGTAGACTTTTAAACCAGCAGGGTTAGTATGTCCTTCCAGCACTCGGTTTAACGGATCAGGTCGTTGAGCTACTTTTTTTAGCCTTGAAAGCATGTATTGAAATACTTTGTCATCAATGGTTAACCGCTTAACCATTGCAGCGGATTGTCCACTTTGTTTGGCTTTAGCAACTTCCTGAGCATTAACATCCAAAACCTGCTGCTTTACCAATTCAAGCGCATTGGCCATATTTAAAAGCGCCAAATTGCGTTGTGCTTCAGAGCTTGACGATAACTGGCGTGATGCAACACGACTTTGTGCGGCTATTTCCTGAACAGTACTGGTATTCATATTTTCAAATATAGCTTATTTTTAAAAACTGTGCCTAACCTAACTAGTCCATCCTTAAAATCAAGATGGAGCCTGTAAATATTAAAAAGAACTATCTATCGATGTTTCACCAAGAGTCGGCCATGCATTCAGTATTGCCTTAACAGCAGTCGCTAAAGGAATCGCAAAAAACACGCCCCAAAAACCCCACATCCCACCAAAAAATAGAATGGCGACAATGATAGCGACTGGATGCAAATTAACCGCTTCAGAAAACAATAACGGTACCAAAACCACACCATCAATTGCTTGGATAATTGAATAAGCAATCGCTACATACATGAACTCATCTGCTGTAAAGCCCCACTGCATAACGGCTACACCAAGCACAGGGAACGTAACCAGCGTTGCACCAACATAAGGAATAACCACTGAAAGCCCCATCAAAACAGACAATAACATGGCATAGTTCAAGCCCAATGCGGTATAAACCACATAACTACATGAGGCCAAAATCATCACTTCAGCAAACTTTCCACGGACATAATTTGCAATTTGGATATCAACTTCTTTCCAAACCCTAATCGTTAAACTTCTATCTCTAGGTAAAAACTGCACAAACCAGTCAATCAAGTTACTTTTATCTTTTAGAAAGAAAAAAACCATCAGAGGAACAAGAAACAAATAAACAATAGCCGTCACAATTCCTAACACTGAAGAGGCTGAATTTGAGATCAATTCATGTCCATATTTTAATAACTCTTCTTGAATAGAAAACATAATATCTCTAATATTATTTTCAGTAACAAACTGCGGATGAAGCTCAGGCAGTCGCATAATTTCAGACTGTGCTTTTTTGATCATTTCTGGAATTTTTTGAACCAACTGTACGGCCTGACTCGAAACCATCGGCATTAGAATAAAAAGAAATGCACCTAAACAGGCCATAAAACCAGAAAACACAATATGTACCGCTGCCAATCTAGGCAGTCTTTTTTCTACTTTACAAACAATCCCTTGCAATAGGTAGGCAAGTACAATCGATGCAAACACTGGCATTAAAATATCTGATAAGGAAAAGATAAGTATAGAGCCAACGATCAAAATCAAAGCTAATGCAACAGCCTGAGAGTTGGGTAAAACGCGCCTAATAAAGTCTCTAAAAAACTGCATATTGGAAAATCTAGTTGGTGAACTCATCAAATAATTTATTTTTTATACTCAGACATTCTACTTGAAGTAATCTGCTAAATATTTCTATGTCCAAATTAATGACTAAGCCAGCTCAAAAATACGAAACTTTCATTCTACAGTATCGATGTTTCTATTGTTTCCCTAATTTAAATTCTTACATTTGCAATTGAATGAAACTCAATAGCTTTCATTCAATTGCAGTTTTAGGGAGCTGGAAATAAACAATCATCCAACCTTAAAACCTAAAATAAAACCCTGCTGACGATCCATTATTTACCCAAGATAAATGATCATCCCTACTAACATAGTTTCCATGACTTCCTCTAGCATGAGTACGGTAGTTACTATATCCTTGCTTATACCTTCTATTTTGAGCATATCTGTCATTATGTTTCAGCCCTCTTATTCTGTCACTCACATGCTCCACTCCTTCGATTAGCGCATGCCTATCTTGATAACTTAATCGACTATGCCTCTTGTAATGTCTAATTTTTTTTGCAAGATGCCTCTGTTCTCTTTTCAATTTTCTTATTTCTCTACGTGTTAATTGCCCTTTATCTATTCCTCTTTGAATACGTGATGCTTGTTTACGCTGACGTTCTTGAATCCCCTGCCAAAAATAACTATTATTTTGCCTGTGACTCTTATCCGTATTGTGTCTTGAATGATTACCCCATTCAGCATAACTAACTAATGGAGTAGCAAATAACACACAAATCAAAATTAACATTTTCATAACTTTCTCCTGGTTTACCACATAATTTAAAAACCAAAACCCCAATATATTCTTCAGTGAATATTTACAAACAAATAAGATTTCGTTGATGTTGGGTTTAGAATAACGGAACAACCATGAATACAAACTGAACATCGTTTAATTAACAAACAATAGGCCTGCAAGCGTCCTGTCGCAGACAAAGCAAACCAGCTAAATCAGGCAAAATGATTTATGATATGACCTAAAATAATCAGCTTATCTTTGATAATGAACGTAACATCAGCCAAACTACCAACCGATCGCAGCCTTTCTCTTATCGTAATTTTTGCCGGTACATTATTCATCAGTGCAACATTGATGTTTGTATTACAACCTTTGTTTGGCAAAATATTATTACCGCTACTTGGAGGATCACCCGCTGTCTGGAATACCTGCATGGTGTTTTATCAGACAATACTCTTTCTTGGGTATCTATACGCTCACTATCTATCTACTAAATTTAATAACCTGCGACAAATTCAAATTCATACGGTTGTGATTGTTTTAAGCTTGATTGCATTACCGGTTGGTTTACCTGAAAACACCATCCCTCCCACAGAAAGCAACCCCACCTTATGGCTGATGTGGACACTGCTTCTTGCCATAGGCTTACCCTTTTTTATCGTTTCAACCACCTCACCGCTACTACAAAAATGGTTTTCAAAAGTCGGCCACCATACCAGTGAAGATCCCTATTATTTGTACGGGGCCAGTAATGCAGGTAGTATGATCGCCCTACTAAGCTACCCTTTTCTACTAGAGCCTAATATTGGTCTCCTGTCTCAGAAAAGTCTATGGAGCATGGGCTTTGGCTTACTCTGCCTGCTCATTTGTGGCTGCGCCTTTCTTTTATGGAGAAATACATCCGACAATATTGATAACAGCCTTCAAAAAGAACACCAAGCTGACCCGACGGCTCAATCAACCCCATTAGCTTTATCAACGAAATTACATTGGTTTGCCTTAGCATTTGTACCCTCCAGCTTACTACTTGGATTGACAAACTTTATCAGCACCGACATCGCGTCTGTGCCTTTATTATGGATTATTCCCCTCACACTCTATTTAATTACCTTTATTCTGGTATTTTCCAAGTGGGCCGATAAAATCCATTCCGTTATGGTGTTCGTTCAGCCTGCTGTCTTATTACCCTTTATTGCCTACGCCTTTGTAGATCCTGCTGCACTACCCTATTGGCTAAACCTACTTTTACACCTGCTGGCATTTTTTCTGGCTGTTATGGTTTGTCATGGCGAATTAGCTAAACACCGACCTCAAACTCAGCATTTAACTGACTTTTATCTCATCATGTCCTTTGCTGGCATGCTGGGCGGGATGTTCAATACATTTGTTGCGCCATTTATTTTTAATGCCGTCTATGAATATCCCTTAATGATTGTCGCAGCTCTATTGCTTCGCCCTGGCTTTTTCTCACAAAAACCCAGTCTTCAATCCATTTTCCCGGTTGTTTTATTTGCCAGTGGCATCGCTATTTATTTATTCAGCGACCAGCTTTCTCAAACATTAGTTTATAGCGCAACCAATGCACTTATTCTATTAACAGGACTCAGTTACGTTTTTCGCTCTCGACCCATTAGCCTGGCACTATTAACTGGTGTTATTTTATTTTTTACATTAGGTATTCAACATCTAATGTCGAATACTATTTATCAGGAACGTAGTTTCTTTGGTGTTTTTTCGGTCAGGGAAAGTGTTTTACTGGATGAAAACAAACAACCTGAAAAATATCATGAATTATTCCATGGCACCACAAAACATGGCGCCCAACGCTTAGCAAGCCATTTACAAACCACGCCACTCACTTATTACAGTCGCCCGGGACCAATGGGGCAACTGTTTAGTGTTTTTGATACTCAAGCCCAAAACTGGGAGATTGGAGCGGTTGGCTTAGGCGCAGGCGCGCTCGTTTGCTATGCTAAAAAACACCAGCACTGGACCTTGTACGAAATTGACCCACTGGTCATAGAAATTGCTAAAAACCCTGACTATTTTAGTTATTTAAGGCATTGCGGTACTCATTCCACATTTACAGTCGGAGATGCACGTTTATCATTAGCGAATGAAAGTGATCAAAAATTTGACCTGCTAATTATGGATGCATTTAGCTCAGACTCAGTCCCAACACATTTACTGACCAGAGAAGCGATCAATCTTTATTTTACAAAACTAAAACCCAATGGTATTTTGGCGTTTCATATTACTAATCGACATTTATCATTAAAGAAAGTGATTGCTGATCACGTTACCCAGTTAAAACTTTCAGCATTGATTCAAGAATTCAAACCACAGAAAGCAATTCCTTTAGTGGTTGCAACCGACTGGGTTGTCATGGCTAAAAATCCTGAGACACTGCTACCCTTAAAACAAAGCCACTTAGGCAATTGGCAAAAATTACCGCTTTATTTTGACATGAAATCATGGACTGATGACTTTTCTAACATAATTGAAATCTGGAAATAATATGACACTCTCACTACAGGAACTGGCACAGCTTTGTGATGCTGAAATACAAGGCAATCATGCTATCGATATTACTGCTGCTGCTGATATTATGACGGCTAACCACGACCAGATAACCGTACTAAGCAGTAACAAGTATGCAAAATACTTAAAGGATACCAAAGCCTCTGCCTGTTTTATTTCTGATCAATTTTCCACTCAAGATGCACCTGAAAGCTTAGCCTTATTACTTTGCAA
>ENA-OSET01003746-OSET01003746.1-sediment-metagenome-genome-assembly--contig:-NODE-3746-length-13757-cov-3.302266_pt1 | contig 13757 bp, 8 predicted proteins | sample MGYA00237882_ERZ534229 | MGnify/ENA primary metagenome ERZ534229 (study PRJEB26408, sample SAMN06266212) | sediment metagenome | isolation source: Hudson Canyon methane seep mesocosm | place: USA:Hudson...
AGGTCTGACGGACCAAATCGTTGGCAGCAATACGGGTTTGTTACCTCTTCAGATCACCCCTGCTTCGGGATCCTATTCTGAAACCATCATGATTGAAATGGCCGTGAATGTTAACCTGACCGATGAAGGTCCGATTTCTTTACAGTGGACTATTTCTGGCGTGGTGTCAGACACTGGTTCGGCGACTCTCGTTACTAATGGCGAATTACGTGACGGACGATTGTACGCGCGTTTTTACCTGGTTAAAAACGGGAACTACTCTATTACCGTTCGTTTATTAAGCTCTGCACAGAATGAAATTACCTCACAGACACTTAACTATAACCTCGCCAGTACTGACCCTGCTGGCGAACGTCGTGATACCGACAAAGATGGTCTTCCCGACTTGGTCGAGCTTGCAATCGGTCTTGACCCCTTAACGAGCGACTGGAAATACGACAGCAACAAAAACGGCTGGAGCGACTTCGACGAATGGTTGCGCTCCGACAGTTTGGGGCAGGATGGTTTACCGCTTGATTCTGATAATGATGGTTGGAGCGATTTTGATGAAGACTTACGCGGCACTGACCCGAACGATCAGGTACAAAACCTGGTTACACTATCCGATTCAAACCCGGCACCGACTGTTGGCACAACCAACTACCAACAAAAACTACAGTTATTTCAAGATATTCCTGCCGCTGCTCGATTATATGAAGTGGAGTATTTGATCGATACCATCGTATCGGAGATTCAAACCGTAACCCAGTGGCATGCGTTCTCAAGTTATGTGCCGGGCAATGGGGTAATTTTTCATAGTGACGAATTATTAACACCTGAAGAAACCTCTTGGGCGGACGCAGGCTTTTCAGCAATTCCAACAAGACGCACAAATCAATTACTGGGTTCACTTGTTCAAAATGACCAGTTCAGCGAGTTACGGCTTCCAGCCAGTCACTCACAAATAATCGATATTCGTGGTTTTAATGGTCAAACAGTGGGTGACGAAGAATCCGGTTTTGTGGAAGAAGTACGCAGTTGGCATTTGCTTCACTGGTTAAAAACGCAGGCAGATTTAAGCCCTCTTGGTTTCGATGCCGGTACCAGTTGGGAAACCGCTGACGACTGGAAAGATGCGTTTATTTCTTACCTAGGTAGTAATCTTGTCGTCACACAAAGCTTACAAATGAATTCCGAGAGCACCACCAGCGTTTCATTGTTATTGAGTGTTTTAGCAACGGAATATGAATTGGCAGGCGGATTGGATCAAGCTATATTTAATCAAAAACACGGTATGAGCCAGCAGATATTTGAAAACCTAAAATTTAGTTTGGCAGCTCGAGAAAATGATCGAACGCTTGATGACGTTTATGTTGATCTACTATCACTGACTGCGCCTGGTCTGTCTTTGGAATCAAGTTTCGCTTATGTACAAGACGCTCTCGAAAATATGCCGTGGGTCAACGATAGCCTGAACTACCTCCCCCAGATATATGGCGCCGACAATGCCGATATACACAAACTCCAGCACCTTGGTCGATTGATGCTGTTTGCCGACGGATTAAGTAAGTTCACGTTAGATGCAACCTTAAGCGAAACAGACACCGATTCGGATTCAGATAGCATCAGTAATCATGACGAAATACTTAGTAGTGTCTTTGCCGACGCACTTTACCCCTGGAAAGATGATTCTGATAACGATGCTTTGTTAGACGCTGCAGATCTATGCCCTTTGGATGCACTGAATCAATGTCGAACACTCACGCCCTTGTTAACATTAAGCGGCCCTGGAAGCTATGAAATTACGCTTGTACGGGACGAAAGCGGCTATGTCGTCGCAACCCTTCAATTAAATAGACCTTTTAGTCTAGAGGTTAGTGTCGATTACGAATTAAGTATACTTGACGGGGATAGTGCTGTTGCAGGTGAAGATTTTGAAGGAATGACTGGCACCTTACTCATTCCTGCAGGAGAAACAAGCGCAACAATTATTATCAATCTCTTACCTCAAAGCACCACACGTAGTAGTCGTTTTCACTTGGTTTTAAAAGACCCTCAAAATGCGACTCTAGCGCAATCAAAATATCCCATTTCAGTTGAGGTTGAATCTGATTCCAACCCGAATCTACAGAACCTGCTAATATCGTCAAGTTCATTGCAGCCTACATTCTCAACAAATAATCAAGTATATGATGTAGATGTAGATGCTGCAGTTGAGAGCTTAGTGGTGACACCAACAGCAGAAAGTTCCAGTGCCACCATTGAGGTAAATAATATTGCAGTCGCTTCCGGCTCAGCATCGCAAGCAATCGCGCTAACAGCAGGCAGCCGAACCAATATCAGTATAAAAGTAACGGCGGATAATGGGCTCCTAAACAGAACGTATTCACTTCGAGTTGATCGCCCAATCCCGGCCAGTAACAATGCTGACTTGAGCGGCCTCAGTCTGTCCACTGGCTCACTTTCACCTACTTTTGATGCCGCCGTAATAAGCTATACCGCATCGGTTGGTTTCACCGCATCATCTCTCACCGTTACACCGATAGCAGCCGATGGAAATGCAAACATCACAGTTGATGGTCGTTCCACATCTTCCGGCAACACTAGCAGTGCCATTGCTTTAACTGAGGGCGAGAACACTATTGAAGTTGTTATGCTCGCCGAAGACGGTGAAACAATTAAGACATATACCATTATTGTGACACGTGAGACGGCAGGTCTGTTTGTTCAGGAAGCTTATATCAAGGCTTCTAGCCCTGACGAAGCCGACTTTTTCGGTTCAGGCAACTACGACAGTGACTATATTGGAAACGGTATCGCCCTTTCGGGTAGTACCCTTGCAATAGGCGTCATTGGTGATGATAGCGATTCATCATGGGATGATGAAAATAACGATGGCAGTAACGTCGGCGCTGTTTATGTTTTTGTTCGAGACAATAACGACAACTGGTCTCAGGAAGCTTACTTAAAAGCCAATAATAGAGAAAGTGGCGATATGTTTGGGAGTAGTGTTGCTCTTGACGGCGACACCTTGGTTATTGGAGCGGTTCGTGAAGCGTCAGGATTTGCAGGTACACCTTCAAACAACAGTGCGAGCAAGTCAGGTGCTGTTTATGTGTTCACTCGAGATGCCGGTAACTGGTCCCAACAGGCTTATTTGAAGGCCTCAAATATCGATGCCTACGACGAGTTTGGTGTCAGTGTTGCTATATCGGGTGACACCCTTGCCGTCGGTGCACTAGAAGACAGTAGTGCCAGAGGCATAAATGGCGACCAGACAAATAACTCAAGATCTGAATCGGGGGCCGTTTATGTCTTCACGCGAGATGCCGGTGACTGGACACAACAGGCATACATAAAAGCCTCCAATGCGTATATCCAAGATCGCTTTGGTACTTCTATTTCATTGGATGGCGACACCCTGGCAGTTGGCGCCAATCAGAAAAATGCTACCAATACGGGGACAGGTACGGCATATATATATACCCGTAGCAATACTACCTGGTCTGAACAAGCCATTATAAAGGCTTCGAACGCTGGCGGCGGCGACCACTTTGGTAAATCCATCAGCGTATACAACGACACCGTTATTGTGGGTGCACCAGGAGAATCTAGCGCCTCAACAACAATTAATGAAGGAGAGGATGACAATACTGCTCTCATAAGTGGTGCGGCATATGTGTTTACGCGAAGTGGCTTAAATTGGACACAACAAGCCTACCTAAAAGCATCTAATGCTGAACAGGGGGACAGTTTTGGAACCAGTGTTTCAATTTCGGCAAACGCCGTTGTGGTCGGTGCTTTATCTGAAGATAGCGCAAGCACAGGAATAAATAATAACCAAACAGACAATAGTGCATCTATTTCAGGCGCGGCCTATGTCTTTATTCGGGACGGTGAAACCTGGGCACAACATGCCTACATAAAGGCATCCAACAATGACGCAGGTGACCTGTTCGGCATTAATGTCGCGATATCGGGTGAAACCATTTCCGTGGGAAGTCGCCAGGAAGATAGTTCAGCAAGCGGCGTTAATGGCAACGAAGGTGATAATTCCTTATCAACTTCAGGGGCCGCCTATGTGTTTCGAATGCCTGCAGACAGTGAATGATAATGCAAAACTTAATGGTGAACTGTGGTGATACCTCTTCTGGAAGTTCAAGTACCATTATTGAACTTGATGAGGGTGAAAATACGATTTATATTACGGTAATAGCTTAGGATAGGGTCGCGTCTCAACCTTATACCACCTCCATTGGTTATTAAAAAACAGCCACACCTAGGTGTTTTACTCTTCATAGAATGTTGAATATGCACTAATAATGAAGAAATCATAAAAAGATATATGTTGTTTGAATATATTGGTGGTTTAAATATTAGTTTGCAGAATTTAGATTATTTATAGTTTAGTTTTCCCGTTAGACCTGTTTTGTTACACTATTATTTCCATAGATATTTAAGGGATAACTTCATGATAAAGCGCTTGATGAATTCATTATTAATCTCACTTGTTGCAATGCCAGCATTTGCTCAAGGACAGCACGGTCCAGCAGGATGTGGACTGGGTACGGAAGTCATCTTCAGAAAAGCCGAGTTATGGCATGAGCATGTTCTAGCCGCGACGATTAACCAATCAGCCAGCCAAACATTCGCTATGATATCTGGAACTTTAGGTTGCGAAGATGCAAATGGTCCATTCAAACATCGAATCATCTCATTTATTGACCACAATATTGACCAATTAGCGGTTGATATATCTATAGGCAAAGGCGAAATGCTAGATGCACTTTCGGAATTGTACGGTATAACAGTAAACGATAAATCTGAATTCAATACTGTCGTTAAAAATAACTTCGATCAGATTTTCACCTCAACGGAACTTACATCAGGAGATGTTTATTCAGAGTTACAAGAGATTATGACTCAAAGCGATGTGTTAAAGAAATATCTATCCTGATCAAATTTAATAAACAACCTCAGATAGTATTTTCGATTTTTAATAATTTCAACAGTTTTCCCGTTACGCTTAAATGCCCTCTTCACCTTTTTGAGATGCACTCATGACCGAACAATTTATAAAATGTAAAGCAGCCATCGCCTGGGAGGCAAACAAGCCACTATCTATTGAAGAAATAGACGTTATGCTACCAAAGGCAGGGGAAGTATTAGTTAAAGTCATAGCGTCTGGTGTGTGTCATACAGATGCATTCACTCTTTCTGGAGAAGATCCTGAAGGTATTTTCCCCTCCATTTTAGGGCATGAGGGCGGTGGAATTGTTGAGCAGATAGGAGAAGGTGTCACCAGTGTTTCTGTCGGTGATCATGTTATTCCCTTATACACACCAGAATGTCGCGAATGTAAATTCTGCCTGTCAGGAAAAACAAACCTTTGTCAAAAAATCAGATCAACTCAAGGCAAAGGTTTAATGCCTGACGGTACTACTCGATTCTTTAAGGACGGCCAACCCATCTATCATTACATGGGTTGCTCAACCTTTTCTGAATATACGGTGTTACCCGAGATATCACTTGCCAAAGTTAACCCAGAAGCAGCGCTTGAAGAAATTTGCCTGCTAGGCTGCGGTGTTACTACTGGCATGGGCGCGGTCATGAATACAGCGAAGGTTGAAGAAGGCGCTAGTGTGGCCATCTTTGGATTGGGCGGAATTGGCCTATCTGCTGTTATAGGCTCAGTCATGGCCAAAGCTAGTCGCATTATTGTGATTGATATTAATGAAAGTAAATTTGAGTTGGCTAAAGAATTAGGCGCAAGCGATTGCATCAACCCTAAGACAATTGATAAGCCTATACAGGACTATATTGTTGAACTTACAGACGGCGGGGTCGACTACTCTTTCGAATGCATAGGCAACGTTGATGTCATGCGCTCAGCACTAGAATGTTGTCATAAAGGGTGGGGAGAATCTGTCATCGTTGGCGTTGCTGGAGCAGGTAAAGAGATCAGTACCCGGCCCTTTCAATTGGTGACAGGGCGAGTCTGGCGTGGAACTGCTTTTGGTGGCGTCAAAGGCCGCACTGAATTACCCAGCTATGTTGAGCGATATATGGCCGGTGAGTTTAAATTATCTGATTTCATCACGCATACAATGAAATTAGAAGATATTAATAGCGCCTTTGACTTAATGCATGAAGGCAAAAGTATTCGCTCTGTCATACATTTCTAATATTAAGTCGAGCTTATTCAATTTTTATCTACTAATTTTACCAGGCCCTTATCTATGACTCTGGAACTTATCAGTAAGAGTAGGATGTTTGATGGATGGAATGAACGTTATCAACATCATTCCGCCGTTTTAAATTGTACCATGCAATTTACGGTTTACTTGCCACCTCAAGCAAGTCAAACCAGGCAAGTACCTGCTTTATATTGGCTGTCAGGCTTAAGCTGTACAGATGAGAACTTTATTCAGAAATCGGGCGCACAACGCATTGCGGCTGAATTAGGAATTGCGCTTGTAGTACCTGATACTAGCCCAAGAGGAAGTGATGTCGCTGATGACCCTGAGGGGGCGTATGACTTAGGTCATGGTGCTGGCTTTTACCTGAATGCCACAGCTAAGCCATGGTCAGATCATTACAATATGTATGATTACATTCTTTCAGAATTGCCCGAATTAATTGAAGCGCACTTTCCAGTCAATTCAAAAAAGTCTATTTCCGGCCACTCTATGGGTGGGCACGGCGCATTAGTATTATCCCTTAGGAATCCGACTAAATATTTGTCTGCCTCTGCATTCAGTCCCATATCAAACCCCATTAATGCACCCTGGGGTGTAAAGGCATTTTCGGCTTATCTCGGCGATAATACTACAGATTGGGATCAATACGATGCCTGCCATTTAATTTCTTCATCCTCTACGTTTATCCCAACAAGAGTTGACCAAGGGCTTGATGATAACTTCATCGAAGAACAGTTAATGCCAGATGCTCTCATTGAAGCTGCTAAAGCCGCAAACTTTCCTCTTATATATAGGGCTCACGCTGGCTATGATCATAGTTACTTTTTTATAGCGAGTTATATTCAAGAACATTTACGCTTTCATGCACAACATCTTTGCTAAGTTGTATCACTTTCGATACGACTTCAAACGAGAAAACAGGCCAATAGGCCTGTTTAATTTTCAACGACAAATACTAATTTATTTAGCTGAAATGGTATAACTTGAGTTTGGATGGTATTTTATATTGGACATATAAATGCTACCCATTGTAGGGCCTGATGTATTCCCCTTCACCCGAATATCTTCAATGCTAATTCTTGCTATTTCAGTTGGCATATACATTTTAATTTTGCCATCTTCATACAATTCTATCTGAGAACGACCTTCTTGGTATTTCAGACCATCTATCGTAATTTTTGCTTCGAGCATGTCTGAAATTGGCCCTATTCCTGCCATGGTGAGCGCCGAGTCTGCAAGCTCATGAGCAATTTGCTCGTCATCTTGCTCTTCATAATCTTCATCTTCTTTATACTTATGCTTTAAACCTGCAGCAAAAGCGTCGGCATTTTTACCGTAGTCAGTGCTCATACCGATTCCCATACCAGGAATCGGGCCGCCAAAGCCTTGTGCATTTATACCGGCCATTTCTTCGTCATCTAAGGCTTGTAAGCCTTGAAAACTACCCATATTCACTGAAGATAACTCGATTTTTTGACTATTAAGCGGAATACCAATCGGGTTTGCAGCCATTGCTAGCATAGGCTGAAAAGGTGCAGAAGCAATCGCTATAAAAGCAGCGGTATATCGATACCGTGATTGTTGTTTAAGTGTTCGCTTTAAATCTCTCTCAGAAATTAGACCTTGATCGATTAAAACCTGCCCAAGCATTTTATTTTCTGATGCTTGAAGTTTAAGAGCCTGGTCTAATTGGTTTTCATTAATATAACCGCGGTTTACTAATATTCGACCTAATCTGGATTTTACTAGTTTCTCATTATGCTTCGTCATGCTACCCCCGAAAAATAAAACTTACTTAAGACACATAACTAAATTATCGTCGCGGCTTTATAAGTTAACTTGGATGAATAATGGACAACAAAAGCCATTTTGTATATTGCAAATTAATGTCTATCAGTAACATCGTGTTATGCTGTGTCTTAAGATGTGAACCTAAAAAAAACTTCACTAACTATTACACTTAAAATTGGTTTATCTTATTGAATATACTAATTATATTTTTCAAGTCATTCATTTACTTTGGGATACATAAAAACAAATGAAAATTTCTAATTTAAAAACTATTTCACTTTTTGTGCGCCATTTAACACTACTTTTTTGTATTAGTGTTTCAAGTGCAAATGCAGATCAAGCACATAATAAAATTGCTCTTATGAAAACAAGTATGGGTGATATTGAAATAGAGTTATTTGAGAAGAGAGCGCCTACATCTGTTAAAAACTTTATTAACTATATCAACTCCGGATTTTACACCAACACTTTATTTCACCGGGTAATACCTAACTTTATGATTCAAGCTGGAGGATTCGATGAGAGCTTTAATAAAAAGAAAACAAATGCACCGATAGTTAACGAAGCGAACGCTTATGTTCCCAATCTACGCGGAACCCTATCCATGGCACGTACTAATGATCCAAATTCAGCCACTTCTCAGTTTTTTATTAATGTCGTCGATAACTCAAGCCTCAATAAGACTACTTCAAACCCAGGTTATGCTGTTTTTGGAAAAGTAGTTAAGGGAATAGAGATTGCTGATAAAATAGCGAAATCCAAAACTAAGACTCAAGGTCGCATGCGTGATGTACCTGCTACGCCGATTGTCATAAAATCCATCGTAATCAAAACACCGATCAAAGCAGCAAGCGAAACATCAAGCAACATACCGAACAAAACACCAGTTAAAGCAGCAAACAAATCACCGATTAAATCACCGATTAAATCACCAATTAAATCAACGAGCAAATCAACGAGCAAATCAACGAGCAAATCAACGAGCAAATCAACGAGCGAATCAACGAGCGAATCACAGAATCGAGAACCAACTTAAATCCTCAAAAAAATTCACTTTTTTCGATTTACATATTAGAGCTATATGCCTCAAAACATACAAATAGAACCTATTAGAGTGGAGTGGGATAAAGGCCTCCCACTATTCTCAACTCATATTGATTTTCACTTTTCAGTAGAAAATGGATTAGCAGAAAGTCAGTATGTTTTTTTAGAGTCGAACAAGCTAGCTGATCGGTTTAAACAAAATGAAACTTCACCCTCTGCGCCATTCACGATAGTTGAAACAGGGTTTGGCACAGGCTTGAACTTCTTGGCTACTTATCAACTTTGGCTTAAAATCCCGTCCTCTAAAAAGCCACTTCATTTTATATCAATTGAAGAAAGCCCCCTATCAAAAATTGATTTAGCTAAGTGCTTAGCGTTTTGGCCAGAATTAAAAACTCAAAGTGACGAACTAATTCACGCTTACCCTGAACTGATTCAGGGCCAGCATCAAATTGACTTAGCCTTTGGAATGGTAAAATTAACGCTTATATTCAGTGATGTGCTAAATGCACTAAAGCAATACACACTGAACTGTGATTGCTGGTTCCTTGATGATTTTTCGCCGACAAAAAAACCGTCAATGTGGTCTAATGCTTTATTTAAAAGTATGGCCATACACTCTAACAAACACACAAGTTTTTCTTCATTTAACGCCATCAGTAACGTTAGAAAAGCACTCATTAGTGCTGGGTTTGATGCCGCCCAAAAGAGTGGTTATGGCAATAAAGGCGAGATACTCTTTGGCATGTATCTTGGTAATGCTAACACTAAACCACACATTGAAAAGTGGCTCCTGCCTAGTAAAGCGCCACGTCAGAAAGGTTTCATTGCCCACCAAACTAATGAAACACCCAGCAGCAATAATATATATGACGTTATTGTTTTGGGCGCGGGGTTAGCTGGCGTATCAACAGCCAAATCTTTAGCCGATCAAGGTTTAAAGGTTGCCATTATTGACCAGAATTCAGCCCCGGTACTTGAAGCAAGTGGCCAAACTCAATTAGCGATGTATGCAAAGCTTTCAATTGATTGGAATAAAACAAACAAGTTTATTACGCACTGCTTAGCCTACAGCCAGCGATACTATCGATGCCTTCAGAAACAGGCAGTTGAAATAAGTCTTTCAAATAACGTTACCAACAACACTTTCTGGCACGCTAGTGGTTTACTTCAAGTCGCCTGGAACGAAAAGGAATTGAGTAAACAGGCGCGCTTTATATCCAATTGCGCCTTCCCAGAGTCATTTATTGAACCGGTTAGCTCCATTAAAGCTTCTGAGCTCAGCGGGCTGAAACTTAACTATCCAGGCTTGTGGTATCCTGAGAGTGGTTGGCTTTCGCCCTCACCTTATGCAAACTTTTGTCTTTCAAGTTCAAATATCAATAGCATCTATAACGCTCAAATTAATGCATTCGACTGGAATGAAACGAGTAAGAGCTGGAAGGTATCCTCAAAAGATCTAAGCTTTAGTGCTACCCATCTAGTCATTGCAAATTCGAATCAAGCCAAATCATTTAAACAACTTGAAAACATCCCCACTAAAGCCATCCGTGGGCAACTTAGTGCCATTAAGAACAAAGCATTGATGCCCTGCAGAGCTGTGATTTGTGGAGAAGGCTATTTATGTCCGAGCACTAATGAATGGTTTAACTTTGGCGCGACATTCGACCTTAATAACAGTAACCTTGATGTCACAGAACATGACCTTGCACTTAACATTAAAAGCCTTAAAACATGGCTACCTGGCTGGTTGAGTGATGAAAATATAGCGTCAAGCCGAGAAGGTAAACTCCTAAAAAATAATGCGGGCTTGCGTTGCTCTACACCTGATTACATGCCAATTGTGGGTCAAGTTCCGATCTATCACGAAATGATTGATCGTTTCGCCAGCTTGCGCAAAGATGCAAACAAGTGCCATGGGACGCATGGTGCGTATTACCCTAACCTTTTTATCAATATTGGTCATGGTTCAAAAGGCGTCTACTCTACCCCCATTGCAGCTGAGCTCATACGCTCACAAATTTGCGGAGGATCTATCCCTGTATCAAATGAGCAAATGAAAATACTTTCACCTGCCAGATTCATCATTAAGCATCTAAAACAACGAAGAATCTGAAGTTTCTTCTAAAATTTATAACAGACCTAGCCTTAAGCTCTGTATTGCTGAAACTGATAAACAATGCACAGTATTAAATATGAAACTATGGTGATAGTACTATTGGCTTAAATACTGTAAGATTCACGCCCGCTAAAAGGCGGCACTTACCCCTTATCCGTTCACGAGATGTATTTATGAGTTTTGCCACCCTTGGTTTATCAGCACCTATTCTTGAAACACTCGAAAAATTAGGATATGAAACTCCTTCGCCAATACAGTTAGAAGCAATTCCAGCCGTTATCTCTGGAAAAGACGTAATGGCAGCTGCTCAAACTGGTACCGGTAAAACAGCTGGCTTTACATTACCTATATTGGAGCGGTTGTCTACTGGGAATCGACCGCACTCAAATCATGTACGCGCACTTATATTAACACCAACACGCGAGCTTGCTGCGCAAGTCGAAGCCAGTGTTCAGGCATATAGTTCCAAATTACAAATTAATTCTACCGTTGTTTTTGGTGGGGTGAAGATCAATCCTCAGATGATGAAGTTACGTAAGGGTTGCGATATTTTAGTTGCAACTCCTGGACGCTTACTTGACCTATTCCAGCAAGGGGCTGTCAAATTCAGCGAATTGGAAATACTAGTCTTAGATGAAGCTGATCGAATGCTCGATATGGGCTTCATTCATGATATTAAGAAGATTTTGGCTCACTTACCTAAAAAACGTCAAAATTTATTATTCTCCGCAACGTTTTCAGACGATATCCGAAAGCTTGCGAAAGGCCTTGTTAATGACCCTGTCGAAATATCTGTAACGCCACGAAACGCAACAGCTGACACTGTCCAACAGTGTATCTACCCGGTTGATAAAGGTCAGAAAGTTGGCTTACTAATACATCTAATAAAAGAGAATGATTGGCAACAAGTCTTGGTGTTTTCTAAAACAAAACACGGCGCTAATAAATTAACCAAAAAGTTAGAAGAGAAAGGAATTACTGCCGCGGCCATACACGGCAATAAAAGTCAGGGAGCACGTACAAAAGCACTTGCTTCGTTCAAGGCTGAAAGTATTCGAGTGCTAGTGGCGACAGATATTGCTGCGCGTGGTATCGATATAGATCAATTACCACATGTTATTAATTTTGACTTACCGAATGTCTCTGAAGACTACGTACATAGAATTGGACGAACTGGCCGAGCAGGAACAAAAGGTGAAGCTGCGTCATTGGTATGCGCTGAAGACTTCAAAGATCTATCTAATATTGAACGCCTCATCAAACAGGTGATTGACAGAAAAATAGTTGAAGGTTTTGAACCGAAACTTCCGCTACCTCAGTCGCGCTTAAATACTAAACCAATGAAAGATAAGAAACCAAAAAAACCGAAAACAGGCCATCATGACGGACAACGTTCCGGTGAAAACGCTAGCGGTCATCGCAGCCCTAGTAACCGAAACAAACGAAATTCAAACTCAAACAGTAACACAAATGAAAACCAGCCAAGACGCAACCCTAGGCGTTCTTAAGCTAACTTCTTGTGTGTTGAAATTATAGCATTTCAACACACCGGCAATAATTCATGCCCTCAAAATTTTTATAGTTGAATATTTATTTTTTTCTATATAACATTCGGTTATCAACTTTGTTGAAAAAACATAAAAATACAACGAAGGCAATCTAGAGTTATACACTTAAGTAATTATAAGATGAGCTTACATGGACGTTCCGCTTGATTTATCGCCGATAAATATCTGTACTTTTATTTACCAATGGTAATTTTAATTCGCCTTCACATAATAAAAATATAAGCAGTTTAAGGAGCATCATCAGCTCAACTAAACCGCTTGCTCTCATTATTACTTAATTAAATCATGAGACTTTGTGAGTGAATGCTATGCCGAATTCAAATAAGACATCTCAAAAAAGAAATTTAATCTTATTATGCTTAGGTTTAATTCCTTGTTTTGTAATATTTCTGAGTTACTTTTTTGAATCTGACCTTGAGCCAACCCCTCTAGTTGTCGTTGCCCCCCCTATACCGGAACCCGTCATTGAAACGATCTTTATTCCTGAGGAAAAAGAAATTGAAATCGTCGAGGCGATTACTGAGCCCATTATCGAACAAGTAGTCGAACCTGTCACATGGACAATATCGGGTAATGTTATTGGCTTGAATGAAGGACAACAGGTACAAATACGCCTCAGGTCAGGTGAAATATTTGAAAAAAGAAGAATTCTTACCGATCAGTTTTCGTTTACTAATGTCATCACTGACCAGAATAATTATTGGGTAAAAATCATTAGCTCACCCGCCGGATTAAATTGTAACACCCTTAATGCTAATGGCATTGCTAAACACAATATCAGTGATATAAAAATTATTTGCAGACCCCCAAAGCCGTCAATTGCGCTAACTAAGTCATTCATAATCACTGAAGGCGAAAAGCAACTCATCACTCCGGAGATCAGCTATTTATCGTCAAAAGAAAATAAATTAAGTTATAAATATTTTCCGATAGAATCTGTTGGAATTTATGTGCCTGGAGGAACAGCCTCTTATCCAAGCACTGTTTTAATGAATGCAATTCCTGCAATTGTTGCCGGTGTAAAAAGAATAGTCATGGTTAATCCAAGAAAAAATG
>ENA-OSET01003747-OSET01003747.1-sediment-metagenome-genome-assembly--contig:-NODE-3747-length-13756-cov-4.121135_pt1 | contig 13756 bp, 7 predicted proteins | sample MGYA00237882_ERZ534229 | MGnify/ENA primary metagenome ERZ534229 (study PRJEB26408, sample SAMN06266212) | sediment metagenome | isolation source: Hudson Canyon methane seep mesocosm | place: USA:Hudson...
GAAGCTTAGAGACCACAAGTCAACTAATGGTGTCAGGGTTGATAAGAAGCTCGTATCAGAGCTTACACTAGAGCACGACACAACGTTTTCACTAGGTCGTGTCGACATTCTGTTCAAGGAAATCATATTGGACCTTTAAATTTTAGTTGATCATCATTTACTAACACGCTGACCAATTAAGACCTAACAAATACGTCAACTAAGAACGACTACTGCCCAATACCTCTTATCGCCTCAACCGAATTTCTTATTAGCCCCGGCCCTTCGTATATGAAGCCCGTATAGATTTGAACCAAACTGGCACCCGCTTTGATCTTGTCAGCCGCCATCGCTCCAGACATAATTCCACCCACACCTATAATGGGAAAAGAACTCGGTAAGGCAGCAGCGAGCAATTCAATGACATGAGTCGACTTATCAGTTAGCGGTGCACCGCTTAACCCTCCTGCCTCATCACAAAACGGATAGCCTTCTATTTTTTTTCGATCCAACGTCGTATTACCCGCGATAACAGCATCGATTTCTCTTTCTGCTAGAGACTTCGCCACCAAGGTAATTTCTTCTTCTGTCATATCTGGCGCTATTTTGATCGCAATGGGCACATATCTCCCATGAATGCCTGCTAACGTATTTTGCTCTTGTTTAATATCGTCTAAAAGAAGGTTAAGCGAGTCACCAAATTGCAGCGATCGCAAACCAGGCGTATTAGGAGATGAGACATTCACGGTTATATAAGTAGCATGAGCATAAACAGCCCTTAAACCCTTTATATAATCTGCATTGGCTTCTTCTACAGGTGTATCGAAGTTCTTTCCTATATTAATGCCAATGGGGCCCGAATACTGCGACTTTTTTACTCTATCAACCAAATGATCAACGCCTTTGTTGTTGAACCCCATTCTGTTAATAATCGCCTTGTTTTCTTTTAGGCGAAATAATCTAGGTTTGGGGTTTCCGGGCTGTGGTCGGGGCGTAACTGTACCAATTTCGATAGAGCCAAAACCCAAGGCTCCTAAGGCATCGATGTGATCACCATTCTTATCCAAGCCCGCAGCCAAGCCAACTTGATTTGGGAAATGTATCCCCATAACTTCAACAGGATTAGATCGAGTATCTTTTATAAAAGGGCTGAGCAACTTGAGTCGATGAGCTGCACTCATCCACTCCATTGAAAGCTCATGGGATGTTTCTGGCGACAGTTGAAAGAGTATATTTCGCAAAATCGAATAAGACATGTCGTTCCTATAATTAAAATAACTATCCGGCAGCATCAGTGGCCAGCATTATATACATTTCCAAATAAAAAATACTAAGTGAGAAAAAAGCCATTTGGAAAACTTAGATTCTTACGTTATATATCGGGAATAAAAAAGCTTAAAAAGCTGCTGAAAGCGATTGACTTTTTTCGAAGAGCTGCATTTAAATTTATACAAAAGTTAAATTTAACTTTTTTGTTATTTTATCCACTAAAACTGTGGATAACTTTGTTGAAAACCTTTTTACAGAAGTCGCTAGCCCTTTGTGTATGCTACTCAGCGACAAAATGATCACTTTTTGATCAGTATTTATTTCCTTAAATATCAACAACATAGAATAATATGAGTAAATTCATTCAATCCTCACTTTAATTTCATGGTTTTCCAATCAACTTTTCTCTTTTGTGCATAAATCTGTCATTTTATTGACATAAGTAATTGTATTTTAAGCAAGCTATTGAATCAGTCGTTGTTTTATTTCAGAAATTTGATCACGAATTGACGCCGCATTTTCAAACTCAAGATCTCGAGCAGCTTGATACATTCTATCTTCCAGCACACTCAACTCTTTTCTTAACTCATCTGGAGTACGAGCGGCCATCTTAACGTCATACTCGCTTTTCTTTTCTGCAATTTTGCTTCGTGAACTTCCTTTTTTCCCGGGCACTAAAACAGCACCTTCCATTATATCGACCACTTTCTTTTCTAGACCCTTTGGCTGCAAGTTATTGAGCTCGTTGTGCTCCATTTGCTTTTGTCTTCTACGCGCCGTCTCATCAATTGCTTTCTTCATTGATCCTGTAATTTTATCTCCATATAAAATCGCACGCCCGTTGACATTTCTAGCAGCTCGACCAATGGTTTGAATTAACGACCTCTCTGAACGTAAAAAACCCTCTTTATCGGCATCCAGAATCGTGACAAGAGCAACTTCGGGCATATCCAAACCTTCTCTCAATAGGTTTATTCCCACCAGAACATCGAAAACCCCTCTTCTGAGATCTTGAATAATTTCGATTCTCTCAACTGTAGCGATATCCGAGTGCAAATACCTCACTTGCACGCCATGCTCCATTAAAAAGTCAGTCAAGTCTTCAGACATTCGTTTCGTGAGTGTCGTAACCAGAACACGTTCTTGTTTCTGTACTGCCATATGAATTTCCGCCAACAAGTCATCAACTTGAGTCGATGCAGGGCGAACTTCTATTTCGGGATCGAGCAAGCTTGTCGGGCGTACAACCTGCTCAACAATCTGAGCCGCATGCTCGGCTTCGTAGTGAGACGGGGTAGCCGAAACGAAAATGGCCTGCGGAGAAATTCTCTCCCACTCTTCAAACCTCATTGGCCGGTTATCTAACGCTGAAGGAAGCCTAAACCCATACTCGACCAATGTTTCCTTTCTAGAGCGGTCTCCCTTGAACATAGCGCCGATCTGAGGAATAGAAACGTGAGACTCATCAATAACCATTAGTGCATTCTCTGGGAGGTAGTCAAACAAAGTCGGCGGGGGCGCCCCCCTATCTCGGCCAGACAAATATCGAGAGTAATTTTCAATACCGTTACAATACCCTAGCTCAGTCATCATCTCTGTATCATATCGGGTACGCTCCTCTAGACGCTGCGCCTCCACGAGTTTTTGATTGTCGCGCAATTGCGCCAGCCTTTCCTTTAACTCAACTTTGATCTCATCTACCGCAGACAAAACCTTAGAACGTGGTGTTACATAGTGCGACTTAGGATAAATCGTAATCCTTGGCACTCTTCTCGTAACCTCGCCCGTTAAGGGGTCAAAAAAGCTAAGGTTCTCAACTTCATCATCAAACAACTCTATTCTAACCGCATCTCGATCTGACTCTGCCGGGAATACATCAATCACGTCACCACGTACCCGATAGGTTGCTCTGTGAAGCTCGACATCATTTCTCGTATATTGAATTTCTGCTAGGCGCTTCAGAATATCGCGCTGACCTATCGTGTCGCCTCTATTTAAGTGAAGCATCATCTTTAAATACGATTTGGGGTCTCCTAGTCCATATATTGCAGAAACGGTAGCAATAATTATGGCGTCAGACCTCTCCATAAGTGCTTTGGTAGCTGATAGGCGCATTTGTTCGATATGTTCATTAACAGAAGCATCTTTCTCTATAAAAGTCCCCGACGAAGGAACATAAGCTTCTGGTTGATAATAGTCATAATAGGAAACAAAATACTCAACAGAATTGTTAGGAAAGAACTCTTTAAACTCGCCGTACAACTGCGCGGCCAACGTTTTGTTATGCGCCATGATGATGGTTGGGCGTTGCACTGCTTCGATCACATTCGCAATGGTGAACGTTTTTCCCGACCCAGTTACACCAAGTAAGGTTTGATGGAGCAACCCATCGTTGAGCCCTTCAACTAATGCTTTTATAGCAGTAGGCTGATCTCCAGCCGGCTTAAAACTTGAATGTACTTTAAATTCCTTTGACATCTAACTCTCTAATACTTATTTGCTGACTATTGGAATGTTCGAGGGCCGCCATTATCGGCTATTTCATTGAAAATAAAAAACTCGTTTTTGTTCTATTTTATCCCACTCAACTTACTTAACGACAGAACAAACCTTGTCATGATGGCCAAACAAACAAATACCAAAATTGAAAACTTTCCAAGATACGAATTTAAGCGCTTGACCAACGTCTCGAGGCTCATTACTATACGCGGCCTTGGTGAGACGAATCTATGTCTAAACCAATGTCACTCCCCGATAGCTCAGTTGGTAGAGCAACGGACTGTTAATCCGTTTGTCGCTGGTTCAAGCCCAGCTCGGGGAGCCAATTTCTATCTCAAACCTCCCAAGTACCCCAATCAAACAAAGCCTTGCTTTGCGTTAATCCGTTTCAAATGCGTTGCATCTACTAGTTCAAGCCCAGCTCGGGGAGCCAATTTAGTGCATGTTTTATAGGAGCAAAGCTTTCGATTGATAGATCCTCTACTATACTTCACCAATTATCGCCTAGAGAGTCTTAATCATGAACTGGTTCAAAACAAGCATTCTGAACAAGCTTATTTCAAATGTTTCATGTGGGGCACTGGCAATTTTGATCGCATCTACATACGTATATTTTCAAAATGTAGAATCGATTGAACAATTCGAGAACCTCGTTTCAAACGACATACAGTACGAACTCTCGACCACAAACCTGCTTTATGATTACAAGTCTCAAATTCAAGAATGGAAAGATGTGCTTATAAATGGAAAAGATCAGAAAGAACGTGAAAAACACTGGAGAAATTTTAAACAACAAGAAAAAATAGTTTCCGATCGCACAGACAAATTAATATCAGAGTTAAACAGTTCAGCCTCCAAAGCTTTAATTCAACAATTTAAGGACAAACATACTGACGTTGGAAGTAAATATGCTTCCGCTTACAAAACGTTTATCGATTCAAACTATGACCACAACTTAACCAATAAGTCCATAGGTAAAATAGACAGTGCTCCAGCCAAGTTTCTTTCAGATGCTAGATCTTACTTTTCAGAAGAGGTCACCCTAAAAAAGGAACTTGTCATTGCTTCTGCGAGTAAAAACGCAAGTATATCGTCTTTTATATTAGTTCTAGTAAATATTGTTTTCTCTTGCTTGATTCTATTGATGACAACCAGATCCATTGTCAATCCTTGTAAATCGCTCATCAATACAATTAATGACATAAGTAACGGCCAATTAAACAACCCAATAGAAATCAATCGAGAAGACGAACTAGGGGTGTTGGCAGTATCTTCGCAACGCCTTCAAAAATTCTTACAAGAAATTTCAATTAAACTGACTGACTCAAACGCAAGACTTCATCAAACAGCCAATGAGTTACAAGCCTCTACTGACGGTGTTTCAGACCATGCATCTCATACACATGATATTGCAAATCATGTTGCTTCGGCGATGACAGAAATGCACGCAACATCAAATGAAGTGGCAAACCATGCTGAAACCGCAGCCGACTTAGCCGGCCAAGCAGATAAAGCAGCCGAAGATGGCGTCAATACGATGAACATTGCCAAGGATTCTATAGATCACCTCGCCAAACAAGTCGCAGAAACCGTAGAAACCGTCAATCAATTATCTAAAGACACTAATAATGTAGGTACGGTACTAGGCGTCATCAGAGGAATTGCGGAACAAACAAACTTACTTGCTTTAAACGCGGCGATCGAAGCGGCTAGAGCTGGCGAACAAGGTCGAGGGTTTGCCGTAGTAGCCGACGAAGTAAGGACACTAGCTCAAAAAACACAGCAATCTACGACGGAAATAGAGCAGATCATCGACAGTGTTCAAAACGGTGCTAAGAGTACGGTGAGCATCATGGATGCCAGCTCAAAAACCACTTCTGAAAGCGCTATATTGTTTAATGAGGCTGCTGAAAAAATAAACCTAATTTCTAATACGATCGCTCAAATTAATGATCTCAACTCACAGGTTTCAACTGCGGCTCTCGAGCAGTCGAATGTGGCAGAAGACATTAACAAAACAATAGTAGAAATCTCCGACATGATTGAAGTGACCAACGCGTCCTCAGATACAAGTAAAGCAACAGTAGAGGCTTTACATGCAATTGCGATAGAAACCGAGAAAATTTCAAGTTCATTTTCGGCTTAGTGCCTAAACGTAACGTCAGAAAACAAGTGCTATTTGTAGTATGCGTTGTCCGTAACTGTGTGGTCAGTAGAGTCCTTAACACCAGCAAGCTCAGGAATCACCTCTAATAGCCTTTTCTCAACACCATCTTTCAATGTAATTGAAACAGCACTACAGCCTTGGCATCCCCCACCAAACTTGAGAATTGCGATATTGTCTTCAGTAAGTTCGACCAAAGAAACCTCACCACCATGCGATGCTAAGCCTGGGTTAATGTCTGTCACAAGAAGATAGCTAATACGCTCTGACAGCGTCGCGTCATCATTAATCTTCGGCATTTTGGCGTTGGGAGCCTTTATAGTGAGCTGCCCTCCCATTTTTTCCTCAGAATAATCAACATAGGCCTCATCTAGAAACGGGACACTTTTTTTCTCAAGATATAGCTTAAACCCATCCAACTGTCTTACATCATCATCTTCAACGATGTCTTCAGGCTGACAATATGCCAGGCAAGTTTCAGCGAATTTCGTTCCGGGCTGAGTAATGAACATCCTCACTCCCATACCTTCTGCATCTTGCTTGCCAACTAACTGTGAAAGATAGCGCTGTGCGGATTCTGAAACTGTAACCATAACGTAATTTGTCCCAACTCATTTTATAAGCGACGTATTCTAGTCTTTTTACCACACTCAATAAAGACCTAGTAATTCGGTCAACTATTAAACAGATCTATATCAATATATTTCAATATAGATTTTTTTAGTCTAAACTATCGAGAATTCCTGAAAGTGGTATCATTCGCCACTTTCGAACGCTTCCTACTTTACAATTATACTTTGCCAAGGAAATCGCATTGATGTCTGATATAAACGAACGTATTCGCCAACTGCATAATGCTCTAGAACACCGCATTCTCATTCTTGATGGCGCAACTGGCACAATGATTCAAGGGTTTCATTTCGAAGAAGAGGATTATCGAGGCGATCGATTTAAAGACCATCCCTCCGACGTAAAAGGGAACAATGACTTACTTTGTCTAACACAACCAAAAGCAATAGCCCAGATTCACCGCCTTTACCTAGATGCTGGGTCAGATATTATCGAGACAAACACCTTTAACTCGACTCAAGTATCCCAGGCTGACTACGGCATGGAAGACTTGGTATACGAGTTAAACTTTGAAGCCTCTCGAATCGCACGAGAAGAAGCAGACAGAAAAACGTCCGAAACACCTGATAAGCCAAGATTTGTCGCAGGTGTTGTTGGACCAACGTCACGAACAGCGTCACTTAGCCCTGAAGTAAACGACCCAGGTTTTCGCAACGTCACATTCCAAGAGTTGTATGACAATTACTACTTGGCGACTGACGGTCTTGTGAAAGGTGGTGCCGACATTATCATGATTGAAACGATTTTCGACACGCTTAACTCCGAAGCCGCCATTTACGCCGTTGAGCAATACTTTATAGACTCAGGCGTAACGCTTCCCATCATGATCTCCGGCACCATCACTGATGCATCAGGTCGAACGCTCTCCGGGCAAACAGCAGAGGCATTTCAACTTTCTGTCAAACACTGCAACCCGCTTAGTATCGGGTTCAACTGTGCTCTCGGAGCCGACGCACTACGACCTCATATACAAGAGCTATCTACCAAATCTTCGTGCTTCGTTAGTGCACACCCCAACGCTGGCTTACCTAACGAATTTGGCGAATATGACCAAACCCCAGAAGAAATGGCTGATATTATCGAAACCTTTTCTAAGTCAGGTTTAATAAATATTATTGGGGGCTGCTGTGGCTCTACACCTGATCATATCGCTGAAATCGCTAAGAGAATGGCCAGCTATCAACCCCGCCCTATTCCCGAAATCGAACCAAAACTACGCCTGTCTGGGCTAGAAGCATTCGTTAGCGATAAAGACTCCTTGTTCATCAACGTAGGTGAACGTACCAACGTAACAGGCTCAAAGCGCTTTCTTCGACTAATCAAAGAAGAGTTATATGAAGAAGCATTGGATGTCGCACGACAACAGGTTGAAAACGGCGCACAAATTATCGACATTAATATGGACGAGGGCATGCTCGAGTCTAAAGAGGCAATGGAAACGTTCCTAAATCTCGTTGCCTCGGAGCCCGATATTTCACGTGTTCCAATCATGGTCGACTCATCCAAATGGGAAGTCATCGAAGCTGGTCTCCGCTGCGCTCAAGGAAAATCTGTCGTCAACTCCATCAGCCTTAAAGAAGGCGAAGATGAATTTATCGAACGCGCCAAGAGCTGTATTCGCTATGGTGCTGCCGCAGTGGTTATGGCATTTGATAGTAAAGGCCAGGCAGACACGTATGAACGTAAAATAGAGATCTGTAAACGCTCATACGACATTCTTACTGAACTTGGTATGCCACCCGAAGACATCATTTTTGACCCGAATATCTTCGCTATTGCTACAGGTATGGAAGAGCACAACAATTACGCCGTTGACTTTATTGAGGCGACTCGATGGATCAGACAAAACCTACCTCATGCTAGTGTTTCTGGTGGCGTCAGTAATGTGTCTTTCTCTTTCAGGGGGAACAATCCTGTACGCGAAGCGATACATTCTGTGTTTCTGTTTCATGCAATAAAGGCCGGTATGAACATGGGCATTGTCAACCCTGGCCAACTTGTGATTTATGATGATATCGACCCAGAACTTAAAGAGCGTGTAGAAGATGTCGTTCTCAACAGACGTGATGATGCAACAGACCGCCTGCTCGAAATTGCTGACAATTACCGAGGAGATACGACCGAGAAAAAAGCCGAAAACCTAGAGTGGCGGGAGTTACCTGTCAATAAACGCTTAGAGCACGCCCTTGTGAAAGGACTAACAACGTTTATCATCGAAGATACAGAAGAAGCTCGATTAGAAGCTGACCGAGCGATTGAGGTAATTGAAGGTGCCTTAATGGACGGAATGAATATCGTTGGAGATTTATTTGGCGAGGGCAAAATGTTCCTTCCTCAGGTCGTCAAAAGTGCACGCGTAATGAAGCAGTCTGTTGCCCACCTGGTGCCATTTATCGATGCAGAAAAAGGCGAAGGCATTACCAGTAAAGGCAAAATACTCATGGCAACAGCCAAGGGAGATGTACACGATATTGGCAAAAATATCGTTGGTGTCGTACTGCAATGCAATAACTACGAAGTCATCGACCTAGGCGTAATGGTGCCAGCCGATAAAATACTTGCTGCCGCAAAAGAACACAATGTCGATATAATTGGTGTCAGCGGGCTCATCACGCCATCGTTGGATGAAATGGTTCATGTCGCAAAAGAACTTCAACGTGAGGGCTTTAATATTCCGCTAATGATCGGCGGTGCAACCACCTCGAAAGCACATACTGCGGTAAAGATCGAACCTCAATATCAAAATAATATGGCCGTATATGTCACTGATGCCTCACGAAGTGTCAGCGTCGCAACCTCTTTGCTGAGTGACACCCTGCGCGATGAATTTGTGAGCACGACACAAGCACAATATGAACTCGTACGTGAACGAAGAAAAAACAAGAAGGCAAGAACAAAGTTACTTAGTTACGAAGACGCATGTGCTAGAAAGACCAATATCTCGTGGCAAGACTATACTCCACCAAAACCAACGTTTACTGGCCTAAAAGTATTTGAAGATTATGATCTGTCGATATTGGTCGACTATATAGATTGGACCCCGTTTTTCATCACCTGGGACCTTGCCGGTAAATATCCCAAAATATTATCAGATGAAAAAGTCGGAGAAGCAGCAACTAACTTATTTAATGACGCTCAATCATTGCTGACGGAAATCATCGACAAAAAATTAATTAAAGCCAAAGCCGTCATCGGCTTTTGGCCAGCTAACTCAACCGAAGCCGACGTTGTTTCTATCTATACAGATGAATCAAGGACTGAATCACGACTAAACCTCAACCACCTTAGACAGCAAACTGATAAGGCAACCGGCACACCAAATATGTCGCTTGCAGATTTTATCGCGCCAAAAGAGTCCGAAAAAGAAGATTTCATCGGGGGCTTCGCCGTAACCTCAGGAATTGGCGCTGAAAAACTCGCTAAATCATATGAAGACAAAGAAGATGACTATAACTCTATTATGGTCAAAGCATTGGCTGACCGCTTGGCTGAAGCATTCGCAGAACACATGCATGAACGCGTTAGAAAAGAGTTTTGGCACTATGCCACTGACGAGACCTTAGACAACGAAAGTCTAATTAAAGAGAAATATTCTGGCATACGACCCGCGCCAGGCTACCCCGCATGCCCTGACCATACCGAGAAGACGCAATTATTTAGTCTACTCGACGCAACAAAAAATACAGGCATTACATTGACCGATCATTATGCGATGAGCCCTGCGGCGGCAGTAAGCGGTTTCTACTATTCCCACCCTGAATCGAAATATTTTTCAGTTGGAAAGATCAATAAAGATCAAGTCGAGCACTTTGCAGGTCGAAAGAATATGACGGTAGAAGAAGCCGAAAAGTGGCTAAGCCCTGTGCTCTCTTACGATTAAGTCTGATTATCAAATCAACTAACACTCCACACGCTTTTAAACCTGCGGAGTGCCACAGAATGACTGAATGAAAAGTCAGATCCACTACGATCGACTTTCCGCTCAGTCACTATTTATCCATTAGTCAAAAACTGGTAGTATTGCGCCCCCAAATTTTGACTTACCCTTCTGAAGGGTATTTTCTGAGAAGTGATAATGTACAAATACGATGGATACGATAAACAAATCGTTAACGAACGAGTCCAACAGTTTCGCGGTCAAACTGATCGATATTTTGACGGCAGTTTAGCCGCAGATGACTACCTACCGCTTCGTTTACAAAATGGCCTTTATGTTCAACGACTTGCGCCTATGCTTCGAGTCGCTATTCCATACGGCATGGCAAACTCCACACAACTCAGAAAACTAGCCCACATTAGCCGAGACTACGACAAAGGCTACGTGCATTTTACGACGCGTCAAAATGTGCAGTTCAATTGGCCCGAAATAAAAGACGTTCCGGATATACTTGAAGAACTGCAAGAAGTTGAAATGCACGCCATTCAAACCAGCGGCAACTGCATTCGTAACACCACCACTGACCAATTTTGTGGCGTTATCGAAAACGAAGTCGCCGACCCTAGACCCTACTGCGAGATCATCCGCCAATGGTCTACATTCCACCCGGAATTTGCTTTCTTACCACGCAAGTTCAAAATCGCTGTCAATGCCTGCCCAGACGCTGATAGAGCAGCATCACTCGTACATGATATCGGCTTAGATCTCGTTAAGAATGACGCAGGCGAGATTGGTTTCAAAGTATTTGTAGGCGGCGGCTTAGGACGTACACCCGTCATCGGCTCGGAGATCAGAAGCTTCTTACCTGAAAAAGACCTATTGAGTTATTTAGACGCGATTCTACGTGTCTACAATATTAACGGACGACGTGATAACAAATACAAAGCTCGAATTAAGATTCTAGTTAAAGCGTTAACGCCTGCAGTATTTTCCGAAATGGTCGAAACTGAGTGGCAACATCATAAAGATACCGGTAGTCAGCTAACACAAGAAGAAATTCTTCGAGTGAAGAGCTTTTTTACTGAGCCAGCTTACAAGACGCTTAAAGATGAGTCAGCTGCGTTTGTTGAGCTAAAAGCTCAACATAAAGGCTTTGCAAATTGGATCAAACGTAATATCAACGACCATAAAAAGCCTGGATATTCTATCGTCACTTTGACGCTCAAAAAGACCGGCGTACCACCAGGTGATGCAACTGATAAGCAGGTTGAAATTATTGCAGATATGGCTGATAAGTATAGCTTTGGCGAGGTGCGCGTGGCACACGACCAAAATATTATACTAGCTGACGTTGAGCAAGATAAACTATTCGAGCTCTGGCAAGAAGCCAAGTCAGCAGGGTTCGCCACTCCTAACCTAGGTATGCTAACCGATATGATCTGCTGTCCTGGCGGCGATTTCTGTGGGCTCGCAAACGCAAAATCAATACCTGTCGCAGAACAAATTCAAATCAGGTTCGATGACATGGACTATTTGTATGACCTCGGTGAGCTCGAAATGAATATCTCTGGCTGCATGAACGCTTGCGGTCACCATCATGTCGGAAATATTGGAATTCTCGGCGTTGATAAACGTGGTGATGAGTTCTATCAAGTATCTCTGGGAGGAAGCTCTGGCAGAGACGCTTCAATCGGTAAAATTCTCGGTCCGTCGTTTGCTCGAGCAGACATGCCAAATGTAATCGAGAAAATTATTAATGTGTTTACCGAGTCAAGAACGGGCGAAGAACTGTTTATCGATACCTTTCGTCGTATTGGTATGACACCATTTAAGGAGCGGGTCTATGCCAAAGCTAATTAAGAACGAAACAATCGTTGAAAACGAATGGACGATCATTGATAAAGAATTTTCAGCCGAACTACCAAAGGGAAAGAACTTCTTACCTCTTGAGTATTTCCTAGAAAATATCTCAAACAATGAAATCTCGAAAGATACTGGCGTATGGTTAGACAGCGATGAGTCTCCAGAAGCGCTGATACCACACCTTGACAATCTAGAGCACATTGCGATTAATTTTCCTAAATTCGCAGACGGGCGCGGCTACTCTTACGCGAGAATATTGCGCGACCGCTTGAATTTTAAAGGTGAAATAAGAGCGATTGGTGATGTGCTACACGATCAAATGTTTTTCTATAAACGTTGCGGTTTTGACGCTTACGCTGTGAGAGAAGACAAAAATATCGAAGTCGCCTTACAAGGCCTTAAAGATTTTTCTAACAGTTACCAAGTTTCGACAGATCAACCACAGCCGTTATTTAGGCGAAGATAGACTCACTTTCTGCTCAGTCTAAACTCACTTGGACTGAGCAAACCTTCTCCCACCTGTATTTCATATCAGCGTCATCTATACTTACCTAGTGATAATCATTTTCACCCAAAATCGATATTGAGGGCAAAATGAACATAGGCATCCCAAAAGAAGTCAAGAACCACGAGTATAGAGTCGGCCTCACCCCTTCGAGCGTGTTTGAATTAACTCAAGCTAAGCACACTGTGTTTTTTGAAAGCGGTGCCGGAAATGGAAGCGGATTCAAAAATATAGATTTCGTGCAAGCTGGCGGAAGATGCGTACCTAATGCTGAAGAACTTTTTGAGCAGTCTGAGTTGATTATAAAAGTTAAGGAGCCGCAAAAGCAGGAGAGAAGTCTTCTGAACCAGCAACACACACTCTTTACCTATTTACACCTAGCACCAGATGCAGGTCAAACAAACGACTTGGTAGACAGTGGCGCAACATGCATCGCCTATGAAATGGTATCCGATAAAGAAGGAAGACTCCCCCTACTCTTGCCTATGTCTGAAATCGCAGGACGAATGAGCATCCAAGCGGGCGCACACTGTCTTGAAAAAACTCAGGGTGGATGTGGAATAATGCTGGGAGGCGTTCCCGGTGTTCACCGGGCAACTGTGTTGATTTTGGGAGGCGGTGTAGTCGGATCAAATGCTGCTAGAATTGCAATCGGTATGGGTGCAAGAGTGATTGTAATGGATAAATCATTAGACACTTTGCGAGGGCTAGATAGTACCTTTGGCAATACCATTCAAACCATTTTTTCAACTACGCAGAACTTACTTGAACTGCTTCCTAAAGCAGACTTGGTAGTGGGTGCCGCATTGGTTCCAGGTGCAAACGCGCCAAAACTGATAAGAAGACAAGACTTGAAATTGATGAAACCGGGATCAGTTCTTGTAGACGTCGCTATCGACCAAGGCGGTTGCTTTGAAACAAGTAAACCAACCACTCATCAAACGCCTACGTACATCATCGATGATATTGT
>ENA-OSET01003748-OSET01003748.1-sediment-metagenome-genome-assembly--contig:-NODE-3748-length-13755-cov-82.542989_pt1 | contig 13755 bp, 12 predicted proteins | sample MGYA00237882_ERZ534229 | MGnify/ENA primary metagenome ERZ534229 (study PRJEB26408, sample SAMN06266212) | sediment metagenome | isolation source: Hudson Canyon methane seep mesocosm | place...
ATTGCTCATAATGCGCGCTCCTGTATCTCAAGGGCTGATAATAATATCGACCCCTACCCATATAATTTAAGGGGGGGGTAATGGCTATATTATACGCTCATTTAGGATGTGTGTTTTAGTGAGCAGAAGATACGGAAGCACTTTGGGTGCAGTTGATATTATTGTGAGCGCACTCGATGATTTTAAAAGCGGACGCGCTGTTTTAAATTAGCGCGCCCTCTCATTTTGGACAGAGCGCCCGCTCATCTGAACAGCGTGTCCGCTCTTTTTACTCTTCTGGAGTCATGGTGTCTAGAGCAGTCACGGCTGGGCGTGTTTCGGTCTTATAGTTTATTCACTCTGCAACACTCCATGGATTTAAAGGATTCTTGCCTCCTCCTGGGCCATAAGAATTGCCTCCTCCTGGACCGTAACTATTTCCCCCGCCTGTACCGTAACTATTTCCACCGCCGGGACCGTAGCTATTTCCCCCACCTGGGCCATAGGACTTTGATCCGCCTGGGCCATAAGGGTTTGTTTCAACTCCACCATAAATGGCCCCAGGCTGTGGTTTTTCGTAGACTTTCCAGCCATGCTGATACCCCTCAGCGTGGACATTGGTAATCACACTTATTAACGCGATTCCGAACATTAAAGACAAAACTGATTTTTTCATAGCGCATGCTCCATACTCTATAGATTTAAATAGGCATTGAATGTATTAAATGCCTTCAACTTAACTTTAATTATTAATACTTAATTATGCAAATAATAATAGAGAGCCTGATACATTACAGCCACAAATAACAGGTTGATTTACTAAGTCCTAGATGGTATTCGTACTGGGACTAAGTTCTAGCGACACACATTGTCGACACTAGTTACCCATCCAAACGGTGTAACATTCAGTGATGTCTCACAAAGTAAAGTTATCACGATTCCAGTCATTGTAATTTGTGTGGTTTGTTCCATGCTTGTATACGCGCTAGGTTGATATAAAGCTCCTTATAGTGAATGATTTCTCGCAGTGACAACGTAAATCAAATATCAGCCTAGCGCTCCCACCAAACACCTAGTTTAATGCAAAGCACTGATAGTGCTATCTACAGGAACAGCAAGCTGTCGCGTTTTATCCGTATAAGAACCGTCTGGAAGAACCTATATCCTAATCAAGATAACATGTGATAAGTTGTGACTTTCTTTATTGTGAGTTATTGGTGCCGTATGAAGTATTTTGGGATTGTACTGTTGGTTTTGTCTGGTTCAACAACAGCACTTGCTGATATCGATACATATTTGGCACTGAATGTTGGGGCTTCCATTGTTGATGATGTACACCAAGAAGCGTCAATTCTTTCATTAGACAGTGAGACTTTGACAACTAACTTTGATTTTGGACACACCATATCTGTAGCTCTTGGTGTGTCTTTGAGTGATGGATATAGGTTCGAAGTTGAAGCAGCAAATCAAATTAATGATTTAGTGGGTCGAAGCCCCACAACATGGTGCTGTTGGATTAATGGAGTTACCACTAACCCTTTTATACGTTCTAGCGCTAAGTATGAAGGAATCCATGTTGCGGTATCGACATTATTGGCTAACGCCTATAAGGATTTTTATATTGTTGACAAGTTTTTAGGCTATGTAAGCGGGGGAATTGGTGTTGCTTATAATGAGATGGATCAGAGGTCATATGTCGAGGACGGAGAAGGGAGGTCTCCAGTTCATATTAATAATGGGGAGAAAAATGCTGAGACTGTCTTGGCATGGCAACTTGGTGCTGGTCTAGGTTATGAGCTAACAAAAGAAATAATTTTAAATGCGGGTTATCGCTATTTAGTAACTGACAAGGCTGATGATACTCAACATTCGATTTATCAATATTACGAGGTTGGCAGCCATAATGTAACAGCGGGTATCAGGTATTCTTTCTAATTTACTAGTCTCATAAAGTATACATTATGATACCTTTTTAACCCAAAGGTAGAATGCCGCATGCCGATGTCTTGAATCATGTCTTATAACTATGTTATCGTATCCCTTTAAACATTGTAAGACACAGTAATGTACATAGGGGGAGTCATGGGTGAATTAGTAGGCTATGCGAGGGTCAGTAGTACAGGTCAGGATTTAACCATCCAATTAGATAAGTTACAGGGCTATGGCTGCAGACGGATCTTTGAGGAAAAGAAGTCCGGCACGTCAGCGAACAGAGCAGAGCTTCAAGAGTGTTTACGTTATTTACGAGATGATGACACTCTGGTGGTTAGCAAACTAGATCGGCTAGCACGATCCACTTTGCATCTCACTCAGATCGCCCATGATCTGGAGCAACGGAACATCAATTTGGTTGTTATTGATCAGGCGATTGATACCACTACCCCCACCGGGAAGTTGTTATTTAATATGCTTGCATCTATTGCTGAATTTGAAACCGCTATCCGTGCAGAGCGACAAGCTGAAGGTATAGCCAAAGCACAGGCCAATGGCGTACAGTTTGGAGCGAAGCCAAAGGTCAGCGACGAGCAGGTACAAGCACTGCGTCAGAAGCGCTCAGAGGGTGTGTTGATACGGGAGTTGATGGTTGAGTACGAACTGAGCAAAGCATCTGTTTATCGACTACTTAGTCGAAATAATAATACTGATATATAATTTATACATTGGCTATTAGGTTCTGTAATCTTTTGGCATTACTTCAATAGGAGAAATCACATTAGCAATATAAACAAAGAAGAGGTAGTTAAACTAAAAAATCTAATCGAGGAATTTAGATTGCATGATTCAGAAATGCAATTGCAGACTGTACTTGCCCTCCTAAATGTACATCTAAGTGGGGATGATCCAGATGGATATTCAATTAAAGATATGGCTAAGAGCTTGGGGTTGTCTCAGGCCAGTGCGTCTAGAAATTGGATGGTATGGTCTCAGCTGACTCGGCAGCGTACTCCTGGGCCTGACTTTGTCGAAGCAACTGAGTGTCCAACTAACCGTTCAAGAAAACGGCTATCTTTGACAAATAAAGGTATAAAGTTCCTTGAACACCTTTTTCCATTGTAGTTTATCCAGATAAACTGAGGCGGTGAGAACACAGCTTTAATTCAATTCTGCTCGAGGATGTTGAAACTGGTAAGCACGGTGGATTCAACATCCAATTTCTTCGGAAGTGCAGGTTCGATTAAAGCCCTTTCTCACCCCTTTTTTAACTGCAGTTTATATCGAGTGCTTCGCTTAAGTTCTTAATCAGTAACTCACCTTTAGCCGTTAAAGTTAGTTGACGCTTCCTGCTATCGTAAGGGTCGAGAACCTGTTGAATCAAATCAAAACCTGCTCGCGTTGGTGAAGCAACCGCGCAAAGAATACGCACATTACGTGCTATCGCCTGTTGCTGCTGCGGTAGATGTCTATCTAATTCTGCAACGGTGCATTTACCCATCCGTGCGACAGCTAGAAAAGTTTCCATTTGTTGCAAAGGCATCTCGCAATTAATATCCTTAAAGCAATTTAAGATATTCATTGTTTTCTGAGTGATATTTACTGTTTCCATTGTTTATTTCCTTCGATATAAAAAGATATATAACTGCTTTGCAAATTATAAGAATTACAAAAGTAACGCATAATAAAAGAACATTTTTGTGTTATTAGACACACTTGTGCCTTTCCGTCATTGCGCCTCGTAGTTAATTGAGTGGTGATCTATCCCACCTATCTCTAGTAGGCGCATGAGATTGCACAGAATAGGAGTTTTCCAGGTAATCCACTTCACAAGTCAAGAGGGCCCCGTACTTATTCCATAGTCCAGATTTAAAAATTCAGGGTAGTTTTTTTAAAAGTATGTCGATCTTTTCGTGGAGAGCGACAATACCTTCTTCAACACGTTCCATTCGACCAATAATGTCTTGCTCACCATACGGAAGATGTTGGAGTATCCATTTTTCTTTGATGATATCCGCAAACATATCTTTATCTTCAAGATCATATGGGGACTCATTTACAAAGTCGTAATAATTTATTGTTAATGGAATACTATTACTGACCAGTTTTTTACAAAGGTGTCCTATTTGATATTTACAGCCGTCTTCTGCTTTTTTTATGAAAGTGCGGAATTTATTTTTATCTCCATTAACTGCTGATAAATGATCTGTACTAATACAACTTATCGCCATTGCTGAAGCAAAATGATTTATTTCCGCAGTTATTTCATAAACTTCAGATTGAAGGTTGTTATCAACATATTGCACTAGATCCATTAAGTGGCAATTACTCCAGTTTTCGTAAATATGGTAATGTTCTAGAAAATCAAAGAGTAAGTCACTAAGGCCTAGTTCGCCATCGTAATCGCTTTCCTCATCTTTTAGAACTGGAGGGCAACTTGGTAAATTAATACCGGCTTCATTTAGTTCCTTTAAAATCTTGGGGACATAATAATCTGACATATCTGTTAGCTCAACTACCGGTCTATCACTTCTCTCATTTATATCAGAGATGTATTTTATCCAGGCATCAGCATTCTTTTGATTTTCAACTAACTCAAGCCACTGAATATCATCAGTAAACATACCCGCTAGTTTGGATAAGGCTCCAGATCTGTCAAATGGAATAAACTCACCGGCTTTCCATTTTGATATTTGGGCGCGACTCACGCCTAGTTCTTTGGCGATACTAGTTTGATTAAGTCCTGTTTTACTAATAACGAGGTCTATAAGGTTCTTCTTTTTCATAAGGAATCTCCTGTTAACTTAACACAGGATACATATTAAGTTAACATTCTGATTGTGTCAATATCTTTTATTTTTTTTAACAAAACAGCCCAGAATCCTAGTTAGAGTTGTTGTTACTCCGCCAAAAGTTCTGTAGATCTCATGAGCGATATCTTTCGGATTGATTGGTTACTAAACCGATTTTATTTGATACTTACTCTTTTAAAGAATCCCTGAAAATCCCAAATACCGATCCTTTTGTACATACCTAGCGTGAAGTTGATATGGTTTTACTATCTGATGGTTTTTGTAGTTTCACCGAAGTTATGTGGCAGGCCACGGTTGGGGCTGAGGTAATTAACCACGGTAGCTAATTTTAGGGCTTTGTTTTAGTAGTGGACAGGTGGACACGTTTCTTAGAAACGTGTCCACTCTGTCCAGCTCGCATAAAAACATCAAAATGTCTGCGTAGGACACATCGGACATTAACGGACATGTCCAGTGTGTCCGAGCTAAGGGGTCTCGTGTTTACTGGGGTTTTGATGTTTTTAGGAGGGCTAACCAAAACGGGAAAATGTCCGAATTTGAACTGCCATGGCCCCCTTTAAATGCGGACATTTGTGTGGACATTTATTGTTCCGAAGAGAGGCCCAAATGTCCATGTTTTAGGCCTGCTTATACACAGCGGTTATTAATCATTTTGATTCCATACATAGTCCCCATGAGTATGGATCTGATCTTTTTTCTTTAGCCCTTCAACCCCGCGGGTGAACGCTTTGCGTTTAGCGTCTTTTTGCGCTGAATCTTTATCGCTGTTACAGGTGACGAGTATCCGTTCGAGGGCTTCCTTTCGCCAGATATCTATTGGGATGACTTTTCTCCCTTCCATAGCGTATCTTGTCCTAATTTCATAAGAGGGGGTTTCCGCACAGTTTCTTACGTGCCTTAGTGCATCCATCAGGCTTTGCTCTGTAGTCGTAAGGTGTGCACGAGGGGTGGGTGCTTGGACGCTTGATGGATGCATTACTAATGAAGTTTCGGGAGTGCCATCTTGTTTGTTAAAGCCTAATTCGACTATGGCTGCTTCCATGATAATGTCCTTGAAGGCCCCGCCATCTTTCATCTTTTTACAGGAGAGGGTGGTTAGCATCGGCTCTCTATTGTCTCGTTTTAGCTCAAAGCTGAAATCGATGTTGTTGAGGAACGCCGATGCTCCTCTCGATCCTAATCTGGTATCTTTACCTTGATGATGGACGATTAAACTTGATGTGCTACCGTCCCCCTGGCACGTTTCTTTGATTAGTCGTAGACACTTGGACACTTCGTCGTTTGCATTTTCGTTTGTTTGACTAGCTAGTGATGCGTAAGTGTCAAAAATAACTAGGACCGGGCTGAGACCCGCAATGGCTTCTCTTAACTTATTCATGTCACTAGGCTCATCAATGCTAATGTGTTCCTCTAATAATCTTAGGTTATCTTGAAATCCCCCGCTAGATAATTGTAGTGCCTTTAACCGCCTGGATATGCTTCCTTTGCCTTCCCCACAAATGTATAGCACCTTACCAGTTGTAAATATCTCCTGACCAAAAAAGGGCTCTCCAGTGCAGATGGAGTGAGCTATTTTTAGTGCCACAAACGATTTAAACGCCATGGATTGTCCTTCTAAAATACCGTGACTCTCCGTTTCAATGATGTTGTTAATTAGATAGTTTGCTGGCTTTGCTTTGCTTGCCATTGAGTCGCCGCTATGCCAAGTAAGCGTATTATTCATTGATGCTTCCGTATTGTTCTCAAAAATAGTAAGGGTTTGAGTAGCGCTTTTTTCTTGTGCGTACTCTCGTTGCTTCACCTTATTCCATGATTCGCCTTCAAGGGTTACCCAGTTGTCACCAGCATCACGCAGCGCGGCTTTACAATCATTGTTGTGTAATAATACTTGAAATGCACTAAAGGCATCGTGTGCACCAACGCCGCCACCTTCCGTATACAATGGGTCTGCGCTGGACAGTGAATGTACCCGGCCTGTTTTAGGATCGATGGAGGCTGAAAAGCTCCCAGACTCAGATTTAGGATGCCTGAAGGTGTCGGTTTTTTGCGCATACCCAGCCTGTATTAGGATGTCCTCAATAGCGTGGGTTTGGTTAAATACCTCGATTAATGTTTTCCCATTATTGGCCGTGCTTTTATGTTTCAGTTTTACCAATTCATGATGTTCATAAGCCTTATGCTGTGCAGCCATCGTGGTTGATCTTTCCTGTTTAATTTCATTGGCCCAAACGTTTAATGGGTCGAAAAGATTATTGCGTAAAGCGATATCACATTTATATTCGTAATACTCGCCTTTGTTGGGTAGGTATAGCACTTGATTTGCACGCTGAGTGGCTCGATCAGGAAGGATGCCCTCGGCTTCCAATTTATCGTTAAGGATCTTCTGGCATATTTCAAAGTCAGTACCTGATAGAGGTGATTTTAGTTCGATTAAAATTCTGGATTTTTGGCAGTCGTATGTTGCACTCCTGCTGGTGTAAATTCTAATTGGGTTGTGGTCGTTAAGTATCTTATTCTTCACGGCATCCTTAATCTCACCAATGGTTAGTGGGGAGGTGTCTTTATTGTCGTCACCATCGTAATCTGCCCAAAGGATATGAAACTCACCCTTAGACTGCTGTTGATCAAGGGATCGGCTCATTACTGTGCTAGGGATTAGCCACTGTGCTTGATCTTTATCTATACCAGCTTGTGGGTCAAAAGCCATCTGAAAAACCTCATCTAAATCTATGGGTATGTAGGGAGTCCGTTTCCTGTTTGGGTTCTTGGGGTTAGATTTATTAGTGTGGTATTTTCCATCACCAGAACAGAGTTCTAGTTGCTCACGGTAGTAGTCCCTAATCAGGCAGACATTATCGGGGATCGAAGTGGGTTCTTTGGTTGACTCAATGATATGAGTAAAACTTGATCGTCGTTTTTCCCATAACTCGCGGGCTATTCCTGAGCTATTTTTATTTGAATAGAACCCATCTATAAGTCCAGTTTCCCTTTCACGAATAACATAATAATCAGTATTTTTTGCGAGAGGTTTTTTTGATTTAAAACTATCAGGCTTATCAGTTGCCTGCGTGTTGATTTTACCCATGGTATTTCTCCTTTATATTGGGGAAAGCCATAGAGCGAGGGGAGTTAGGCCACTTTGTATCACGCGTAGATATGATAAAATAGTGGCTAGCAAAGTTAAGCGATTGGCCGCCTAGCTTCGTTAAAGCCATTGTGGTGAATCCGCTCACTACAGTGGCTTTTTAACGTCCTGTGTTATGTGGAACGTTGTTTGGATTTGGTTGTCTGTTTTGGATTATTCGAGTAGTCATTTTTTGTCGAGATGCTATGCAAGCACCAGATATCTCTGTTTGAATGATTTCTTGAATTTCAGAGTCAAGCCAAAATGAGCAGCCATTGACTTTAACGGGGGGAGGAATTAAGCCATCTTGAATTTGACGATATAAGCAGGTTTTACTGCGTGACAGCTTGTTTGTTACTTGTTTTGTTCTTAGTAATTGAGGCATTAAGATCCCTTATATATTTATTGAACATATATTCTTTTCGGTTTCTTTTCGTTTGCTTTTCGTTTGCTTTTTTTAGGCGCCTCGGAACCCACTTGAGCGTGGACTGAGGGAGGGAGCTGCCTTTCGCTACGAGCCTCTGGTGTACATTATACTAGCTAATAATGTTTTAGTGAAACATATTGTGCCATGCTGTATGTTCTTGTATTGGTTTGGGTTTGCTGGGGCTAGGATTGTGTGTTTGGGTCAAGATAATTACTCCACGACTCCATTAGTGTTCGGCGTTTATTGAATAAATCTCCGCGGCGATATGCTGCTTCAGTTGAGTTTTTAATGGCGTGTGCTAGAGCCATTTCAACAACATGATTTGGGAAGTTCGTGGTCTCGCCTGCCCAGTCTCTAAATGATGACCTAAAGCCATGAACCGTGATATCTGTGTATTCCATTTTTCTTCTTAGTAGTTCCCATTTTGCTCGGTGGTTGATTGGTTTTCCAATTTTATGTCCGGGGAATAGGTAAGGATTATCGAGAACTTTAGGGAGAGAGTTAATTAATTTTAGCGCTTGATCTGCGAGGGGGATTCGATGTTCTCGAGCTGATTTCATTCGTTCAGAAGGAATTGTCCAAATGCCATCATCAAGGTTTATTTCAGTCCATTTTGCATATCTAACTTCATCAGACCTAGTGGCGGTTAGTATCAATAGTTGCAATGCTTTCGATGGGAATGATTCGTTCTTTTGGAGTTCACCCATGAGGGAGTGGCAGTCTTGATATGGCATTGCTGTGAAATGAGAAACTCGGGAAAGACGTTTCGGGTTGGGGAGTAATTTATCCAGATGCCCTTTCCATCTTGCGGGATTAAATTGTTCACGGTATTGGTGCGCTGAAGCGTAATCTAGAATGTTCTCAATTCTGGATTGAAGTCGTTTAGCAGATACGGGTTTGGTGTTCCAAATAGGTGTAAAGGTTTTTAAAATATCTTCGGTGTCAATTCGGTCAATTCTTTTCGCGCCTAAATGATGTTTAGCATCAGTTGTTATGGAGCGAACCCATGCCTTTGCATGGTTGCGACTCCAGGCGTTGCGGTGTGATCTTAAATAACGCGCTGATATTTCAGTGAAGGTGGGTATCTTTGGCGCCTTGTTTGCCTTAATTGGATCGACGCCTTGGCTAACTAGTTTTCTAGCTTCGTGGGCGCGTAGGCGCGCGTCTGAAAGTGATACTGTTGGGTATGCGCCAAGTCCCATCTCTCTGCGTTTATTGTTGAAAGTGAATCTGAGTTCCCAGCGCTTTGAGCTTTTTTTGGAAACAATTAGGCGAAGCCCTGCCCCGTCTTCGTGTTTTCCAGGTTCGGCATTAAGAATTTGTCTGGCAGACAGTTTATTGATTACCATTGATTATAGACCCCCCATTCTACCCCCCAATTAATCTGGGATTCTATTATACCGTATGGTTCTAGAAAGGACTATAGTTATTATATTTCAATAGGTTATATAGATATAAGTGCCACTATTGACTATAACCGCAAGGACAAGGGTTCATAGCGGCAATGAGTTGAAACCGTGATGGAAAGTCTGATTGCTTATTGGCGCGGGAAATGGTGATGATGCCGGTTTCTAACGGTTCGCGTAAAACTTCTAATGCTTTTTTGTCAAATTCAGGGAGTTCATCGAGGAACAATACCCCGTGGTGTGCTAATGATATTTCTCCGGGTTTGGGGTTGCTTCCGCCGCCCACTAAGGCAGTAGCAGAGGCGCTGTGGTGGGGCGATCTGAATGGAGGTGTGAGCCAGTCGTGTTGATTTGTTTTTTTGTTTGAAATAGAGGTAATGGCTGCAGACTCTAAGGCTTGTTCTTCGGTGAGCGAAGGGAGAATGCTGGGTAAGCAAGCGGCAAGCATGGATTTTCCCGTCCCCGGAGGACCATATAAGAGTAGGTTATGTTGGCCGGTAGCGGCAATTTCAAAGGCTCTTTTAGCGTGAAAATGGCCATGAACATCGGCAAAGTCAGGCGAGGTCCTGGTTGAGGGTGCTCGTTGTGAGCGGTATTGTTTAGCTTCAATAGGTTTTTGGCCGTGAAGGTGGGCGCAAACATCCAGTAAGCTGACGGCCGCTAGATTGGTAGCCTGTTTTACCAGTTGGGCTTCTTCTTGGTTTTCTAGGGGCAGTATTAATTTTTTCTGGGCATTTTTACAGGCCAGTGAGACCGGAAGAATGCCGCTGATGGGTCGTAATGCACCGCTCAGTGATAATTCGCCTACGAATTCATACTGCTCTAATATGGGGAGGGGGAGTTGGCCTGAAGCCGCAAGAATACCTAGGGCAATAGCGAGGTCGAAGCGCCCACCCTCTTTGGGTAAATCGGCTGGGGCAAGGTTAATGGTAATGCGTTGAACAGGAAAGGTCAGTTGAGAATTGATAATGGCCCCGCGAACGCGGTCTTTACTTTCTTTAACGGCTGCTTCGGGTAAGCCGACAATGGATAAGCTGGGAAGCCCATTAGTTACATGGACTTCGACCGTTACTAATGGGGCTTCTACACCTGTGCGGCCACGGCTGTAAAGGATAGCTAGCGGCATTTTTCAGGTGTCATCATAACGTGTTATTCCTTAGTCATTTGTGCTTCCAGCGTTTGAAGTTGTTGTTCGAGCGCTTCAAGTTTTAATCGAGTTTTAGCTAAAACGGCTTTTTGGACTTCAAATTCTTCGCGCGTCACTAAGTCCATACTGTTGAGAACGCCTTGTAGGGTTGCGCGCATATTTTTTTCCACATCGGTACGTAAGGCGTCAATTCCCGGGGGCATATTGTCAGCTAAGCGGCTGGCAATTTCGTCAATTTTTTTAGGATCAAACATAATATTTACTCATGGTTAAAATTAATTAAGGTTTAGTTTCGGCTTCATGATGCTACCAATAAAGGATCACCCTTCTAATAGTTTAACATTTAACACAGAGCTACTCGTAAAGGTAGTACCGTTAATGTTTTAAGGAAGGGCTGTGGGGACAATAATGGTACAGACCCTCACAAGATTGTCAGGGTCTGTGGTGTTTGAGTTAGACGACTAAAAAACCACGAATGGTAAAGAAAAGTAGTGCAGCCAATAAAGCAGAAAGTGGCACAGTAATAATCCAAGCAGCGGCAATTTTATAAAGCTGACTTCGTTTAACGAGTTCTCGGCGATAGCCTTTTTGTAGCTTTTTGCGGTCACTCTTCGTGAGTTTGTTTTTTGATGATTTTCGCTTTAAGAGCTTGAGCATTTTTCTTTTAGTCGTGACCGATGACTTTTGAAATTTTTTCAAAAAAGCTTCAACTTTTTTAGGATTATCATCTTCGTGATGCGCGATGATCTTATCGATCATACGGTCATAATTATTTTTTAAGTATTCTCTTAAAAAACCAACGCCAAAGACTGCGCCCACAGCGGTGTGAGTAGAGCTAATAGGCAGTCCTAGCTGGCTGGCAATAATAACGGTAATCGCAGCAGCCATTGAAATACAAAAGGCGCGGGTTTTATCCAGTTCGGTAATTTCACTGCCGACAGTGCGTATTAATTTTGGGCCGTAGAGGGCTAAGCCAATGGAAATACCCACAGCACCAATAACCATGACCCACAGGGGAATAGCGGCTTTGGCAGTAATGCCACCGCTTGAGAAAGCATCATTGATAGCGGCAAGAGGGCCTACTGAATTAGCGACATCATTGGCGCCATGAGCAAAGCTTAATAAAGCCGCAGCAAAAACAAGTGGAATGGTAAACAGTGTGTCTACATCGAATTTTGTATTTTGTCTTAATAATGTTGCTCTATTAATTATCGGGCGAACCAGTAAGTAAATGGATAGCGCAAGAAAAAAGCCGATTGTGATTGCGGTAACCAGATCAACATGCCATATTTTTTTGAACCCTTTCATCATGAGGTAGGTTGAAAAGGCCCAGGCCATTAATGCGATTAAAATCGGCACAACGGTTCTGGCCGCAGCGAGCATGTCTGTTTTGTAGGTGACGGTTCGTTTGATCAGGTATAGAAAAAGAGCTGCAATAATGCCGCCCATGATGGGGGAGATAAACCAACTGGCGGCAATTTTCCCAAAGACCGGCCAATTGGCAATACCAAAGCCACCAGCGGCAATACCGGCACCTAATACGCCGCCTACAATGGAGTGTGTCGTTGAAACCGGGGCCCCAAAATAGGTCGATAGGTTTAGCCAGAGCGCAGCTGCCAGCAGTGCAGCGGTCATTAACCAGACAAAAGTGTCGGTATCGTTAATTAATGCCGGATCAATAATGCCTTTTTTAATGGTGCTGACGACATCGCCACCGGCGAGTAAGGCGCCGGAGGATTCAAAAATGGCTGCGATGAGAATAGCGCCGGTGAGCGTGATGGCCTTAGAACCTACAGCAGGACCCACATTGTTCGCAACATCATTGGCGCCAATATTAAGTGCCATATAGCCGCCAATGACAGCAGCAACAATTAATAAGGTATTTCGTTCGTCAATATAGCCACCCACATAAATCATGATGGCAAACAGGAATAAAATTGCTAAGCTAATTCGAACAATACCGGGTAACGTGCTCGCATCTTGGAGTTGAGATTGCTTTGGGTTTATAGAGTTCATTGTTTTATGGGTACTAAATAAAGGACTATATCTTATAAAGAACTCAATTATGTAAAGTGAATATGACAATAACATTACAGTTGAAATATAAGTGACGATTTTTTAAATCGTTTTATAGTACTGAATCATTTTAAATCAAAAGAAGGTAGTCAAGATATGAAGGCAGGCATGATCGGTTTAGGGGCTATGGGGACGCCGATGGCCATAAATTTGGCCAAAGCGGGGTTTTTAACCGCGATCTACAATCGTACGGAGGCAAAAGCACACCGTCTGGCTCAAGAATTGGCGGTCTGTTGTGCGCCGTCACCCAAAGATTTAGCGCAAAGTGTTGATATTGTTTTTTTATGTGTGTCTAAAGATGCTGATGTTTTGGCCTTGGTTGAAAATATTTGTCCGGTGTTAAAGGCAGGCTCTATAGTGGTGGACATGTCGACGGTAGGGTGTGAAACGGCGCAACGAGCTGCAGTTTTGTTAGCAGAGCAAGGCGTTGGTTTTCTTGATGCGCCGGTTTCAGGGGGCGTTGAAGGAGCTAAAAACGGGACCTTGTCGATTATGGTAGGCGGCGAGGAAAAACATTTAGAGCATGTTAAACCGTTGTTAGCCGCTATGGGAGATAAGATCCTTCATATGGGCCCCGTCGGTGCGGGGCAAGCGACTAAAGCCGTTAATCAGGTTATGGCTGCAGGGATTAATCAAGCGGTAACGGCTGCGCTGGCTTTGGGGCAGGCGCAGGGTTTACCAATGGCGCAAGTGGTTGATGTGGTTTCAGGAGGCGCAGCCGGTAATTGGTTTTTAGCCCATCGCGGTAAAACGATGCTTCAGGGGGTTTATGAACCGGGGTTTAAGTTGGCGTTACACCATAAGGATTTAAAGATTTGTCAGGCCATGGCGAAGGCTCAAGGCTTATCGAT
>ENA-OSET01003750-OSET01003750.1-sediment-metagenome-genome-assembly--contig:-NODE-3750-length-13753-cov-3.653554_pt1 | contig 13753 bp, 14 predicted proteins | sample MGYA00237882_ERZ534229 | MGnify/ENA primary metagenome ERZ534229 (study PRJEB26408, sample SAMN06266212) | sediment metagenome | isolation source: Hudson Canyon methane seep mesocosm | place...
ATCGGGTAAGGTTAATCCTTGATTTTGATATTGTTTTGCAACAGATACTACAAATCGTAAGTTTGCTTTTGTTAATTTCTCTAGAGCAGTTTGATCGCCAGCTTTAATACGTTGTGCTAATTCAACCTCTTCATCAGCAGTTATTAAATCTACTTTTCCTATTTCTTGTAAATATTTATCAAGTGAAGCAGTTTCTCTATTCGTTACTTGCTTTGTAATCTTAAGTTGTCTCATCTCTTTTCTAGGATTATATTAATTTCTTTGGTGGTATACTTATTATACGCAGAGGGAAGTAAAAATGTTACAAATATTTTATAAAAATTAAAATAATCCGTTAATCTGGGAATCTATTCTATCTATAATGTATCCTAAATCTTCTTGTTTTTCAACAAAATCATCATGATCCAGACTGTCAGTTTGTCGTGTTCTTTTTTCAGTTGCAGATTTAAATTGGCTGTCTAAGAAACGTTTATAACAAAATGTAATAAATCCTGAATGGATTTCGCCGCTATTTTCGCTGCTAGTTTTGCGGAAAACCTTTTTTAGAAAGAACTGTTGAATATAGTCCTCATGACCTGAAGAAAGATCTTTTAATGCAGATGGCTTGTAGAAGCGTAAAATATCCCAAATTAGCTCATAAAGCTCAGCCCATTGCTTTTCATTTAATTGGTTACGATTAAACCAGAGCTCATTTAATTTCTCTTCTTTCTCTTCTTTTTCTTGTGTATTTAGTTGCATAAGTAAAATCCTTTTTAGTTGCGGTCTTTCAGCCAGTGAATAACATTAATGCGTTCGGCATGGTTAATCGTACCTGCTTTATGGTTGCTATCTATAAAAAGGGTTTCATAACGATAGGTTAGATAACTGTCTGGATTAATATGACAAGTGTTCCATGACACGGTATCTGCCGATAAATGATAAAACGTTGTGTTTTTTTTACTGGTAGAAGGTAATACGATGAAGCGAGTGCTATGTTTTTTAATACTAAGCACTGGACGACTATCTATCGGTGATTTACGGTCTGAGCCGAATATAAGCTCTGCTTGTTTCACCCAATAAAAAAAACCGTCTGCCCATAATGGGAGGTCGGAGGGTGTATCTTGATGGTTAATCGAAGGGATATTTTGTCTGAACATAAATGTCCTTATTAAGCAAGTTGAAAAAAGAATAATTAACCTGAATATTAGATGCTATCTGAGCTATAGTTATTATTAAGGATAGCAGTTTTTTTAATATTTTGAAAAACTATAGTTATTGTGCGTTATCTATATGAAGTGAACTTCATTAGCGCTGCATTTTTAAAAAAAGGATCGTTATGGTTTTATCTACACTGAGATCACCTGAACAAGACGGGGCAAGTATCCGTATTCCATTAACAACGCTAACGCCTTTATTTACTGGAGGGATTGGTCAATATGGTGAACAAGTTCATCCTTCTGGGTTGTTGGGTAGTATTCGTTATTTTTCTTGTTTAGTTGCAGCAGCCGTTGGTGATAGAGAATTTATCAATCAAGTTTGGGGAAGTACTGGTGATCAACACGCTCATGCAAAGCAAGTGGCTTTTCGCTGGGAAGTTGAAGGTTTACAAAAAGTTAATTTACCTAGTTCTATTACATTAAAGCGGGATGATGGCAAAAACAGTAAGTGGTTTTTTACTTGTGCCCAACAAGGTAACTTAGTCTTAGTACTAACTAAGCGAGGTATCACTGATACTCACTGGAATTTATTACTTATTGCTTTACGCATTCAAATTCGCTGGGCCAGTTTTGGAGCTAAAGATCAGTTTGGTTTAGGTGTGTTGGGGTGTGAGCAGTTGCCGATAGTGCAAGCACTGAAGCCTATACAATCGGCTATAAATCAATGTCCTGGCCTGCAACGTAGTTTTTTTACGCGTATTAGTTTTACTGTATCTGCCCCCTTAAATAGTGAACAATGCTTAAAAGCTGGATTGCAATGGCGTCAATTTTTACGTGGGCAGTTTAGAAAATCAGACGAGTGTATGGATGAAAAAAAATTACGGCATTATTTATTTGGCAATATCAAAGGAAGAGACCGGTATGGTAGTGCGATTAATATTTCCGCTGCTTACCTAGTGGATAATAACAGCTATGAGCTACGTATTTGGGGGGCGATTCCGCATACCACAATTTTTCCATTTAATAGGCAATACACAGCTATTATGGAATGTTTAACAAAGGCAATAGATAATGCGCCACCTGAATTTAAGGGAATTAGTAAACGCTTGGTTGAATTTAGCCCTAATACAGAAGCAATGATTCCTTGGATTAATCAGTTAGCAGGAGTTAACCATGACTAGTTTTGATTATATTGCTGATGAATCGGTAAAACCTGAACCACATGACTGGATGGAGCAGGCAGCATTACTGCGTAAATATGCTGCTGATAATAAAACACTAACGGATAAAAAAGTTAAGTTTATTCATCAAAAAGCGATTAGCGGTCTTGATAGAAATGATCAAGGGGAGCATAAAACACTGGGTGTTCCTTTAAAATTACAATCTTTTGGCTTAAATTCAGCTAGTTTCTCTAAAGATGATGCTCTAGATGGTTTTACGCAATACAGTGCCCGTTTGTTATTACGTTTTAAATTGATTTCACCCTTATTGAGTCGTGATGATGAGCCTTTCTATCTTATTGATAATCCCGCACGAAAAGATCATACTTTTAAATCACCGTATTTATCTGCTGCAGCTATAAAAGGGTTATCGGTAGATGCGTATCAACGAGCTTTTCCCGTTACGAATTGGAAAAATTTAGCGAGTAAAGAACAGGAACGTACTCGGGCTTATCGTTTACAAGATCATCATGCGTTACGTTTATTTGGTATCGCAGATGATGGTTTAGAGTCTGTTGATAATACTCAACACCAACGAGGGCGATTACGTTTTTCACCGGCTTGGTTTAGGGATTTACAATTTATAGTCTTAAACCATAGAAAAGAAGATACCGCTCAAGGGGATGTACCTATCCAATTTGAAGCGGTTTCCCCTAATCAATCAAGCTGTATTGAAGTGCTGTATTTTAATCCGTGTGGACTTGATGATAGTTCTGAGCAAACAGTCAAAAACGATTTAGCACGATGGTTAGCTTCAGTTGCTTCTTGGTGGCCAGTGTTCGGTTTAGGAGGTAAAAGATTGGCCGGCTATGGGCAAATTGAGATTGAATCTATTACATTACAAACAGTGAATTGGTCGGGCATACTCACTGAAAGTAAAAGAGCGGTAAAAAATACACCTAGTGAATCACAGAAAGAAACCCCTCCAGCTAATTATGAGGTTTTTTTAGATAAGAATCAGCAATTTATTTCTGAGCAAGATTTAGAAATTATATTAGAAAAAAAGGGGGCATTATTAGATGTTGAGATTACAGATTTAGATCAAAAACGTCGCCATTCCCAAGGGAAATCACAAATTAAAGCTTTTAAAGCTTGGGAGAAAGTTAAAAAGAAAAAAGAAAGCCAAGCGCAGCAATTAAAAAATAGCTATCAAAAATCATTACTTTATTGGCAGAAACATGGAAAATTTGAGTCAATTACCGTGACTCAAACAGATGCCATAAAATTACCCAAATATCCAATTAATGAAAAAGTACTAAAGGGCCAAGACAGTTGGTTAAACATGGCTCAATGGATGGCAGGAGACCTGAATGAATAAAGAGCATAAAGATTTAATTTTAGCCGCTGAAATTTCTGGTTTTTTACATGATTTAGGTAAGTTATGTCCTGAGTTTGCAGCAGAAGGGATGAAGGGAGGTGAAAATCTTTCTGATAAGGTAAAGGAATATGGCTTTGCAGCGGCTCATGGGGCTATTTTAGAGCAAGATAAACGGGCTTATCCAGAACAAAACGAGCATTCTTGGTTAAATGAGATAAAAACACATACAGGGTGGCAATCGGTATTAGAGTTGCCCAGCGAATGGATAGTTGCTAAAACAATCCAAGTACAAGGTTTAGGAGGACCATTACGTCAACACCATGCGAATGGTAAATTTTCACCATCAGAGTTCAGTTTATTAGGTGATATTTATACCTTTGGAGCCGATATTAGAGATTCCGCTTTAGATAAAAGTTCGGGTGGTACTGCTTCAGGAAAGCAACCCTTATCTAGTGGCTTTATGGCAGATGGTTTTGGGTTGGATCAAGGTAAATATAGTCCTGATACTTTAAGCTGTGTTTGGAAAAATATCGCTAGTTTATTACCTGGTTTGTTATTTAACACCACGACTGAACCGTGGAAGCACGTTGAAAAAACTCGACAGAATTTATATGACAGCTTGCAGTCAGATTATAAAAACGCTTTGGGTGAAACGCGTCGTCCAACTAATGATGTGACCTTATGGCATCATTGTTTATCGACTGCTAGCTTATTTAAAGCCAGTGTTGCTGAAGGGGTGTTACAACAAACTTTTACACATTTACAAGGCTCAGATGGCTTATTAGATTTTAAACAATTAGGCCGTATGCGTTTTCGTTTGTTCAGTGTTCGATGGGATTGGTCGGCTTTAACACAAGGGGCATTAAAACCAGTTTTATATTCAGCTTTAGCCAGTAAAAAAACAGAGGTGATTGCTGGATTAAAACAACTATTGGAAATAGACTATCCTGTTGGTAACTGTATTTATCAAGATGATAATGGTGCGGTGTTTGTCGTTCCTGCCTTTTATAGTGGTGGTGCTGAACAAGAACAAGAGGCATCATGTCAGTTGTTTATGAAACATATTATTGATGCTTTAAAAAACAGTATTTTAAATAAAATTGTCCCGCTAGGCGCAGGAACATCAATACGTTTAGCTTGGACTCAACCCGCACTGTATTTAACCGATTACCCTCAAGTATTATCTGTAAAAGCAATAGGCAGTAATGAATTAATGTTACAAGTGGGCTTAGATGCACTTAAAGCCGATTGGGCAAAAAAAACAGGTCAAGTGCAGATTTGTCCGCAATGTGGTTTACGTCCTGCAGTAGCAAGAGAATTAGAAGTTTATCAATCCGGACTGGATGATGAGGATAAAATACCTCAAGGCTGGTGCTTGCATTGTGAGAGTCTGGCTGATGATTCTAGTCGTGAACAACGTCGCAAAGAAGCTGAACAAAGTTTTGCTTTTCAACCTGAAACCTTTAATTTGCAAAAAATTCGCCAACATCGAAATCAAGGAAAAGACAATGCACGGGTGGTCTTAATTTCTGTGCAAGTCGATGCGAAACGTATTGCCAGTGGTGAAGCTTTTGTAACACAATTAGCTAGGCCGTTAGCTGATGTAGAATTAAAAAAGAATTTAAAATCAGCCGAAGCGGCTGGAGATTTTTTAAATAGTATTTGGACACTTATTGGTTCTGAAGACAGTGAAGATGATCTTAGAAAAAAAATATCTAAAAAAGAAGTGGGGCATGTTCGAAAAATTTTAGGTGATACATATTGGTTAGATTTTTATGCTGAAAAAAACGATGAAATAGATGGACGGTCTTTAAATAAATGTTCAGGTGGAAAATGTATTGAAATTGCGAAAAACTTTTTTTTAAAAGAAGCCATTCCTGAAGGTTTAGGTTTATGCCGGCATACAGGTGATCGTTTGCTACTCTTTGGTTTACGCAAGCATGCATCACCAGGTCGTTTGGCTCGTACTTGGGATGATTTTACCGCTTTATGGAAAGATACCTTAGCGGATATTGCAGAGTTTACTCAAAATTATGCTATGCCGATTTCTTTGGATGCCCAAGGTTTTCGAGTGATTGTTGCAGCTGAGGATTCACGACAAGTTTTACAAGCAATACAGCAAAAAGTCGGCACGCGCTTACAAAAAGTGCGTGGTGGGATTGCTCCACAAATATCTGCTTTAGTCTTTAAAGATAAATTTCCTTTATACGTGGCGATGGATGCATTAAGACGTATGGAGCAACGTCCTTTATTACGCCAAGAATGGTCTGTGAGAACGGTACAGAAAAAGGGAGCGGCCATTATTATTGATTGGCAGACCCCGCAGGGAGAGGTGAATTGGAATGTTGATATCAGTACTGGAGATCCTGATCAGTTAGATATTTGGCATCCTCATGTCATTTGTAGTTCTCAACCTGAAGGCATTGGGCGTATTGTTGCTCTGCAAGCTTTAAATGTGGGTGATAAAGTGAATATTCCTGTGGCGGATTTTGATTTTTCGGTGCTTGATGGTACGGCACGCCGTTATGAACTGGCTTATGATGCACAAGGCAAGCGTTCGCATTTTATTTTAGGCGCGACAGGTCGACCCTCTTATTTATGGGAGCAGATGCCTTATTTACTAAAAACACTGCCTGAAATGATTGTGGGATGGAATAGTTCACAGGCTAAAGCGATATTGGGACAAGTGGTGGAATGTTATGAAAAATGGGTGCGTGATGTGCCTAAGTCACTGGTGATTGAAGGCCGTGAGGCATGGCATATACATGTGCGCGCTATTTTAGCTCGATCAAAACTAACACTAAATGCTGAAGAGATTAATTTAGTGATTAATGGTTTAGATAATGGGCAATTTTTTGACGCTTTTGAGTGGGCTGGTTTTATTGAAAAAACTAAGTCAAGTAATTCCAAACAAGGATAATCATAATGAAACAAAACACTATTTTTTTCTATGCACTTGATCCAACTCACATAGGAGCGGGGGGGTATCGTTTAGGGCGAGTTGATAATACCGTTATGCGCGATGCAGGAAGTAATCTACCCAAAATTCCTGGTAGTTCAATTAGTGGTGCCTGTCGTTCAGCCGCTATTTATTCTTTGCCTGAAACAGAGCGTGCGCAAGCGATGGTTTATGCCCGTGAAACTTTAGATAAGCAAAATACGGAACGGACACACAGAGGGGGACAAGATCCTATTGCGAAAGTGTTTGGTTTTGCAGAAGGCGATGAAAAAGGCACATCACAAATTGGCATGGTGTCGTTTCGAGATGCGCATATTTTTGCCTTTCCTGTGTCGACAATGAATGGACCACGTTGGGTGACGACGGTTTCACGTTTAAATGAAGCGGGTTGTAAGAATGTACCAGTGCCTAAAAATGAAACTGAGGTATTAACTCAAAAGCAAGAAAATACCTCGAGTCGCCTTAATATAGGTTGGTTATTGTTGGATACAAAAGCAGAAGATATTCCGTTTCCTCAGGCACTATTAGATTATGATCTTATTTTGATGCAGCGAATAGAGAAAGCTTTATTGGTCGTTGATGAAAATCTATTTGCGTCTATTATTAATGCCAATTTAGAAGTGCGTACCTCTGTCTCGATTGATTTTGAAACCGGTGCAGGTGTTGATGGTGCATTATTTACCTACGAGGCTGTGCCGCGTGGGACATTGTATCAATCAGCGGTTTGTTTTGATGATGATCGTTATCCTGAGCAAGCTTCATCCGCTCCTGAACTCGTTAAAAAAGCAATGGCTTTAGCCACGCAATTGGGCTTAGGTGGGATGACGACACGGGGGTTTGGACGTATGCAAGCTATTTGGGAGGAAGTTGATGCTTAATTTAGAACCTCTAGCTGTTAAAGCAGCTGTTCATATGATTGGTCCAGATTCCAAAGATTCTGAAAATATGATTAATAAATCTTTAATGGTTTTAGCTGAACAAGGGGTGTGTGCTTTTGCGCTATTTTTAGCCAGTCGTAAAAGAAACCCGCAAGATACTGTGCCTCGTGATGCTATTCATGCGGCTATGCGCCATCTATTAAGCGCAGCAAAACTAGGTGACTTAAAGACTCAACTGAATGTGGAAGACTATAAAACATTAACGCACGTTCAAGCAGGGGAAACTGACTTGGCCGCTTTACAGCGATTATTATTAACAAAACAGTTAATGGAAACTGCATTAACTTATGGACGTTATCAGGCAAAAGCCAAGGCGACTTAAATGGCTATGAACTATGCACAGATTTGTTTAGCTTTAGATAGTAATATTCATATTGGATCAGGTCGAGCAGGTATGCTGGCTAAGAGCCATACGTTTATTCCCGCTCATATCGTTAGCAATGCTTTAGTCGCGACTATTGGTAAAGCGTTAGGTGGGCAATATTCGAACTTTACTGATGCTTTACAGCAAGTACAGCAGAATACTCGCTGTGGCCCTTTATTTTTAGTCAATCCAATAACAGAAGGTCAAATACTGTTTCCTACACGGGATAAACAACAAATTGAGCAGCAGTTTTTAGTCGCATCTAACCATGTCACTCTAAATACTGAGAATTGTAGCAGTGTTGATGGCGCTTTGTTTGAAGTGGAAGCCATTGCTAAAAATGTAGTGAGAGGCCAGTACCAAGGTCAAACTACACAATTAATGGGAGGGCTTTGGTTTAAACAACAAAAGCTATGTGGGCGTAATTTGGAGGATTGGCTAAATAATTGTTTGTTTGGTGGAGAATTAAAGTCAGGTCTGGGACGAATTCACTTAAAAAGCTTTAAGACTGACGTTGAAAATTACGCAGGCTTAGGGCGAGTTGATGAGATGGGCTTGCATTTGAATGCTAATGATATTTTGCCAGGTGTCACACTGGATGGTGTGCATAATGTTCCCTTTTACCCTTGGGTTGGGCGTTTGTTTGATCGGGATAAGGGGTTTGGTCGTGCAATTTCACAAGCGGCATTTGTAGCTTATGATGCACCTATTAAACAAAGTGCTTGTTTTTTACCTTGCTCAGATACACACGCTTGGGGATGCTGGCAAGTGGTGTCCTAAATGTCTACATCAGTTATGCCGTTTCAATTAGATTGTTTTGGTGTGCATATTTATATGCAATTTACCTCACCTATTTCCCAGCATATTTTTTTAGGTTATGCCCTGCGTGGAATGTTGGGGCAAGCCTTATTTAATGAAGTATGTATTTATTCTAAACCGCAATGTTCTGAGTGTGCATTGCGTATGGGGTGTGCTTACCCTCAAGTGTTTAAGCCTTCGGAATTAAAAGAAACACATGCGCGTTTACCTGCTTATGTCATACATAACTGGACATTAGACACTCAATACAGTGTTCGCTTTAGTATACTGATCTTTGGTTCTGCAGTGCGGTATTTGGAAGTCTGGTTGGTAAGTTTATTACGTGTTAATGGACTATTACAATTATCTGGAGCGGAACAGGGACGGATTATTGAGCTTAGCGACTTGAGTTGTTCAAAGAGCATTATGGCTAAAAATCAGCTAGTGAATCAGGTCATGCCGATGTCTTTATCGACAGACTATACATCGAGCGCTAAACTGACGCTTCATACTCTTTTCGCGACTAAGCATCAGAAAAAAGATTTCTTATTTGCTGCATTACGTACTCGCTTACGACGTTTATTAGCTGATTATGGTCAAGGCGATTGGCCAATGGATATTCAAGCCTGGCAGATGGAGTTGATAAAACTAAAGCCAGGCACGGTGCGTGTTAATCATCAACGCCGAGTCAATGGTGTATCAGGATATATGGTGTTACAAGATATTTCACCAGAGGCTTATACGTTATTATCTTTGGGGCAATTGATCCACGCTGGTGCTGATGCAGTAGCAGGGTTAGGTCGGTTTACTTTTGTTCGTAGTTAGGCTCTAATCTATTGAGTGCGGCTTAAAAGAGGTTTCTGCGGTGAATGTATGTTTTTGCATGGATATCTCTGCAAAATTCCACCTTATTTACCAGCAGAACAATTACAATATTATGCCTTTTATCGAGCTTATAAAAGCGGTGTTTTTCAAGGTAGTTCGACGTGTTAATTATTAAATCCATGTTTTAAAGTTCAAAATTCCCCGTCCAATTTTTTGATTGTTTCTTTTGCCGACTTCATGCTGGTTAACATTAAAGTAACGTTCATAAACCTCCCTGTCACCAATGTAATAACGACTGATATTAAAGCTACAAACAAGGTTTTTAATTTTTTGAAAGTAACGTCCTTACGCTTGCCAAAAAATAAGAAATAACCGTATTTATTGGTGGGAATAGCCATTAGGTTGCTCTTTGATGTCTGAAATTAATGATGTGTTTTTTGAAATAGGGGTTTTAATTTCAAGATATTTTTAAAAACACCCAAAGTTATTGCGTTTATATATTGAAAATAATACTTAATTTATATAATAAGGGGTTGGGAATGCTAGATTTACTGAGTTCAGATATAACTGGTTATGCTGTTGTTTTATTTCTTGGATGGATGATGTCATCTCCTTCTAACTGGTTTGAAAGGAAAAAAAATCAACATAATATTTCGGACTTAGAAAAGCAATTGCACTTGAAAATGAAAATTGATGCTAAGTCTATGCGAGATATGGACGAAGAAAAAACTCAGCTTGAAACACAGAATGAAAACCTGAGAATTACTCTTCAGACCTTGCAAAACAAACCTAGCCGAGCAGAATATCGTCTTCTGTATGTTTATGAGGAAGCTATTAACACAATGCATGCTCAGGCACCTGGCTTTTCTCCTGTGTGGCAAACTGCCTTACATAATGCAGAGGATAGGGTAAATAATAAAGCAGGGCTAGGTTTGTTTCCTTTGATGAAAAGAGCCTTTCAATCCACAAATAAAATCAATCAAATAGTGCATGAGGAACAAGATAACCTTGGCACTCAGTTAAAGCAGCCTACTAGCAATTAGGAGTAATAGGCATGAAAAAATCATCAATATATAGATTGTTTTTAGTAATTATTACGGCTACCTTAGCAATTTTTTTAGTGAATGTATTTTATGTTACTGATACTTACCAAGTTGATGTTGATTGGCCTCAAAAACATCGCGTTATGCAGGCTGTTGAAAAGCATTTAACTACTGCTGATGGTAAAGCAAGTGCTGCAATTAAAAAAAATGCTAAAGTTTTTAGGGTATTTGTTGATAGTAAAAAGTCGGGTGCTAAACCTTTTGCTGAAGATATCTATTCTTTAGAAGGTAAGTGGCATGCTTTAAAGTCTTATTTACCTTTTATTAAAAATGAAAGTCATAAGAAATTTATATCTGAAAAGTTTTCCCAATATTTTTTTTCTAATGAGCAATTAGCAACAGTACTTAATCAGTCCGTTATGTCAGCTATAAAAGACTTTGATGCTATTGAGAATGAGTTGGCAGTTAACATTCATCGGGAAATATTAGGTGAAAAGCAAGCTTTTGATGAATACTCTGTTGCGACGAAACAATTTAACTTAGCTGTTCAGGGAATATTACATGCGGCTAGGCAAGATGCACTAAAAGGAGCCAGTCAATTAGTAGCTTCTGAAATTGGAGCATCCATTGGTGAGCGAATTTTAGTTCGTATGCTGGTTTCGACTGGTATTTTATCAGCTGGTGCGGTTAATTCGAGCTGGTCCTTTGGAACAGCACTGTTTATTGGGTTTATTGCTGACTACATCTGGGAATTAATTGATGAACCAGAAAAAGATATAGAAAGAGAAGTTTTTGCTGCTATGACGGCAATTGCTATAAATGGTGGTGAGGCGATTGAACAAGAATTGGTTCAAGCATTTAAAAATAGGCGGCAGGCTTGGGTTATGGTTATTGATCGTTCAATAAATGACAAACTAGGAGAGTAGGGTGAAAAATATATTTCAATTATGTATGCTTTTAATGAGTTTGTTTTGTAGTAATGTTCAAGCAGGTGTTGGCACAAATTTAATTCGTGACACGGCAGAAATAATAGTAAATAAGTTTGGTTTAGGTGTTACAGGTAATTCGTTAGAGCAAGTAATTAATAAAACAGCAGTAGCGGTCGGTAAACATGGAGAAGAGAGCCTACCTTTTTTACGTCAGTCAGGACATATAGGGTTTTCTGTATTGGAAAGTGCAGGGAAGCAATCTCAAATGATAATCCGTTTGTTTGACAGTAAAGGCAATGATGCTATTTGGTTGGTAAGACAAGATCTAAAGCTGGAACTATTTTTGAGGTATGGCGATTCGGCTGCGGAAGTGATGATTAAGCATCCAGGACTGGCAGATGATTTAATTCGTCTTTATGGTAATGATGCCATTGGGGCTCTTGCATCCCTCTCTAGGAAAAATGCACAACGTTTATCCATGATTGTTGCCGATGGGCATTTGGATAAGTTGCAAAAAAATAAAGAAATTTTACAGGTTATTCGTAGATATGGTGATGAAGCAATGGATTTTATTTGGAAAAATAAAGGTGCACTGACCATTTCAGCATTATTATCACAGTTTTTAGTTAATCCTGAGGTGTATATTCAAGGTGCTAAGGAGCTTATTGTCGAACCAATTATAGAGCCTGTAGTTACAAGTTTTAATTGGATGGTAATTATGTTTGTTGTCCTATTTTTTATAACACTTAAATATGGTTGGAGAAAAAAACTTAGTTTTTTTCGTAAAGTATTATCGTAATCTAATTGAATAAATAATTGCGGTGCTGTTAATCACCAATTAGCATTAAATTAAAAAATTTAATTGGAAAATATGGATGCTATTTTCTGATGGATGCAAAATAGCACATTTAATAACTAAAGTTTCGGAATTGATTTTACCTTCAAATAAAGCTGGGAAATATTGATTTGTGTAGCTTCAAGCCGAAGTGTCTTTAGGTCAAGTTGGAGGACTTGTACAAAAAAGTATTGTATGTGTGTTTCAATGATTCTAGGGTCTCTAGAATCAAAGTAAACGCTTCAGCTAACATCAGTTTTTAATTGATCTAAAACGCCTGTAATATTCGTCCGAAACACCTGCCACAGTTTCGCTGAAAAGCTTATTTTGGCAGTATTACTGGAAAGGCTTTGGCGTATCAGGGTGATATTCTCGACGCCCTGCGTTTGTTTGGCTATAACCAGCAGGTAAAACCGAATGGCGGTTAAATGAATGGAGGCGATTAAGCAGTATCGTGGTTACTTTGCTTCTTTAAAATACACTTCAGTTACCCAACGCATTGCATAAGCCTATAAAATTTCTGTTGCTGTTAATCCTGTCTCTGTAAATAAAAAGGTGGCCGGGTTTTGTTATAAGGCTATATGGAATAGTAAGTTAAAATTATTTTCTGGTAATAAGATCTATGTATTCCCATAAAACTGGTCATTCATATTTAAGCTAACGACCCAAATATCCGTGTTTATTTGGCTTGCTATGTTTTTTATAAGTGTCGTAAGTTATTTTACAGGTATTTACCATAAAACATAATTAAATATTGTAATAATATGCAGTTTTGTTACAATATTACATATTGTTTGTTTGGTGAGGTTAAAAATATGGCATTTTCTGGAATTAACGGTGGTAATTGTATAATGAGTTCTACTGCAAAAATTAGATTTGAAGCAGGTATTATCGAGGGTGCAGAAATTCTAAAGTATGAAAAAACTTATAGAGTGCAATTTACTGGTAAAGGTGCGAAATGGGATGGAGAGAACTTAGTATTGAGTAGCGCTAGGCAACCTTACGAAGCTCGTATTTTTAAAAGTATAGATGGAGCAATGTCTGCAATTGATAGGATTGGATTAAAAACTGCTGTAATTGATGTTAGTTGAATCAATTCAAGTGGCAACCAGCTTGAGCACCTGATGTTACCCACAAAGAATCAAAAGGCGACTCGATTGAAAGTTAAATTTATTACTAGTTATCATGACTAAAACTAACCCAATAAAAAACCAATAATAATCTTACATCATCTAAAAATAAAACACATGATCCAATTATTTTGTGTAGTAGTCTATGACTGCTCTTGGCTGGTTTCTGACATTACAAATTAAAACCATTTCCGATTAGCAAACCACACCGCATACTCCCTTACAGGCCAATATTTTTTATTCTCTTTCAATGAGCCT
>ENA-OSET01003751-OSET01003751.1-sediment-metagenome-genome-assembly--contig:-NODE-3751-length-13752-cov-4.511225_pt1 | contig 13752 bp, 10 predicted proteins | sample MGYA00237882_ERZ534229 | MGnify/ENA primary metagenome ERZ534229 (study PRJEB26408, sample SAMN06266212) | sediment metagenome | isolation source: Hudson Canyon methane seep mesocosm | place...
CTTCGACAAGACCCTGACATTATTATGGTTGGGGAGATTCGAGATCTGGAAACCGCCGAAATTTCGATAAAAGCGGCCCAAACCGGGCACATGGTCATGTCTACTCTGCATACAAACAGTGCGGCTGAAACCATTACCCGGTTAATGAACATGGGCGTGCCAGCCTTCAACATTGCAACATCTGTCAGCTTGATTATTGCCCAGCGTTTAGCCAGACGACTTTGTACCCAGTGCGCGGAACCGGCAGATATTCCAGATGACGTCCTATTGAAGGCCGGTTTTACCGAGGAAATGCTGAAAGACGCCACTATTATGAAACCGGTAGGATGCAGCAAGTGTTCAAACGGCTGTAAAGGGCGGGTTGGGATTTATGAGGTAGTTCGCATTACTCCTTCCATCAGTCGTATTATTATGGAGGGCGGAAATTCGATAGAAATTGATGATGCCGCCAGAGCCGAGGGCTTTAATAACTTACGTAAGTCAGCATTAGTAAAAGCGACCAAAGGTTTAATTAGCCTGGAAGAAGTGAATCGAGTCACGAAGGATTAATTATGGCTACAGTAACAGCAAAAACCAGTGTATACACTTGGAAGGGCGTCGACAGACAGGGCAAGACTACCAGCGGTGAGAGCCAGGGTGTTAGTCAAGCAATGGTGAAAGCCCAACTTCGCAAGCAGGGCATCACCCCGAAGGCAGTTAAGAAAAAAGCGAAGCCACTTTTTGGTAGTGGTGGCAAAGCCATTACACCCACTGATATATCAATTTTTACGCGACAGCTGGCCACCATGATGAAAGCCGGGGTTCCGTTGGTTCAAAGTTTTGATATTGTTGCAGAGGGCCTCGACAATCCCTCAATGGGTGAGTTGGTACATCAAATTAAGAATGAAGTCGCTTCCGGTTCCGGATTTGCTAACGCTATCAGCAAACACCCCAAATATTTCGATGAACTTTTTGTCAACCTTGTAGCCTCCGGCGAACAATCCGGTACCCTGGAAACAATGCTACAAAGGATAGCCACTTATAAAGAAAAATCTGAAGCTTTGAAAGCCAAGATCAAAAAAGCGCTCACCTATCCTATTGCCGTTCTCGTTGTCGCAACCATCGTGACAGGCATCTTACTCGTTAAGGTTATTCCCACCTTTGCCGACACATTTCAAAGCTTCGGGTCCGAATTGCCCGCTTTTACGATGATGGTTTTGCGCTTATCTGAATTTGTCCAGGAGTGGTGGCTGATTATGGTTGTTGCCGTTATTTCTGCCATATTTTTATTCAAAGAAGCAAGAACTCGGTCGGCAGCAGTGGCGCTCGCCGTAGATAAGTTTATGCTTAAAGCACCGGTTATTGGCGATATCATTTTTCAATCGATTATTGCTCGTTTTGCAAGAACATTGGCTACCACCTTTTCCGCCGGGGTTCCGTTAGTCGATGCTCTGGAAGCGGTGTCGGGAACAGCCGGTAATATCATTTACACCAGAGCCATAAAAAAAATTCGCGAAGATGTTATGACGGGCCAGCAGTTGTTTACCTCGATTCGGGCCACGAATTTGTTTCCGAGCATGCTGCTGCAAATGGTTGCGATCGGCGAGCAGTCAGGTGCGCTAGATGACATGCTAGAGAAGGTCGCTAACCACTATGAAGATGCCGTTGATAATGCTGTTGATAACCTCACAGCACTATTAGAACCGATTATCATGAGCTTTTTGGGCGTCGTTGTTGGCGGCTTAATGGTTGCTATGTATCTACCGATTTTCATGATGGGCGCCGCAGTTTAAGATTGGCGCACGGCCTCAAAGAATAACACTATGTCTATGATTAACGCCTTACAGGCCTATCCATCTATGCTAATACTCGGCTCGATTATTTTGGGGCTTCTGGTTGGTAGCTTTCTAAACGTGGTAATTTATCGATTACCCTTAATGATGGAACGCGAATGGAAGGATGAGTGCCGGCTCATATTAGAATTGGAACAGGAAAAATCATCGCAGGATGAAACGTTTAATCTTGCCCACCCCAACTCTCATTGCCCAAACTGCAACGCAAGTATCAAAGCGTGGTAAAATATACCTGTAGTCAGCTATTTAATATTGAAAGGACGTTGCGCAAATTGTAACACCCATATTTCAGTTCGTTATCCGGTTATCGAAGCAGTAACAGGCGTTTTGTCCGGCCTTATCGCGTGGCAACTTGGAGACCCCTATCCAGTACTCCTAGCTTTGTTTTTTACCTGGTGTTTAATCAGCCTTACAATGATAGACGCAGACCACCAGTTACTACCCGACCAAATTACGCTGCCACTGCTCTGGGCAGGCCTCTTAGTTAATAGTTTTGGCATCTTCGTACCCTTGGCTGACGCCTTTTGGGGCGCTGTTATTGGGTACTTGAGCCTTTGGTGCGTTTACTGGGCCTTTAAAATAGCAACCGGAAAGGAAGGAATGGGTTACGGTGATTTCAAGCTGTTGGCGGCGCTCGGCGCATGGATGGGATGGCAATCGTTATTAACTGTAATATTAATGTCATCACTCGTAGGAGCTGTAGTCGGCTCAGTTATACTTGTACTCAACCGACAGGGCAGAAATACAGCAATACCTTTTGGACCTTATTTGGCCGCTGCCGGCTGGATCACTCTTGTTTGGGGTGATCAGATCGCGGCTCGTTACTTTCAATTTGTATCTCCTTAAAATTTAAAGACGTTAAGATAATCTCGAAAATAACAATCGGCGAGTGAAGTCTGAACGTTTTATGGAGTATGGAAATACCCCATTTATGAATAAAGCTGCCACCAAACCATTACTGTTTTTTCTGTTTCTGCTGTCAGGGTTTTCCGGACTAATTTACGAGTCAATATGGTCTCACTATATCAAGCTTATACTGGGACATGCCGCGTATTCTCAAACACTCGTTCTTGCCATATTCATGGGGGGCATGGCACTAGGCGCCTGGATAGTCAGTAAGTTTTCATCAAACTTAAATAACCCTCTTTTGTGGTATGCTATCGCGGAAGTTATTATTGGTATTTTTGGTATTTTCTTTCACGAGGAATTCCTTTTTGTAAAAGATTTCCTTTTTGATACAGCCCTACCCAGTATCGACTCTCCAATACTCGCGTCGCTCACCAAGTGGTCAAGCGCAGCGTTACTATTACTGCCTCAAGCGATTCTTCTCGGCACTACCTTTCCATTAATGAGTGCCGCAATCATTCGATTTGATAAAAAGCATTCCGGCCGTACTCTAGGAATGTTGTATTTTAGCAATAGTATTGGCGCTGCGATCGGAGTTCTTACCAGCAGTTTTTTTCTAATAGAAAAAGTTGGTCTACCGGGAACAAGCTTTACCGCAGGTCTAATCAATGTGTTTTTGGTCCTATTTGTAGTGCCGTTAGCCCGCGACCTTAAAGACTACCAACCGCTAAATCAACAAAATACTCGCGAGAAAAACGATAATACAGTGGTGCTGCTACTCGTCATCGCTTTTCTAACAGGCCTCGCTTCGTTTTTTTATGAAATAGGTTGGATCAGAATGCTCAGCTTGGTGTTAGGTTCATCAACCCAGGCCTTTGAGTTAATGCTGAGCGTGTTTATCCTCGGCCTCGCCTTAGGTAGTTTTTTTGTTCGAAACCTAGCAGACACAGCAACGAAAAGCTTAGTTCTTCTCGCGTGGATTCAGATCATGATGGGGGTTTTGGCTACGGCTACAATTCCATTATATTCTCAGGCCTTTGAGGCTATGAGCTTGTTAAGAAATGCACTGGCGCCCACCAACGACGGCTATTTATTCTTCAATTTTGGAAGTCAATTAATCGCCGCATTTATAATGCTACCCACCACCTTCATGGCGGGCATGACATTACCGCTGTTAACCAATAGCCTATTACGCGAAGGGCAGGGTGAACGAGCTATTGGCCGTATATATTCGGCCAATACACTGGGTGCGATCGTGGGGATAATTCTGGCAATCAATCTGCTAATGCCCGTAATAGGAGTGAAAGGGCTTATATTGACCGGAGGTGTTATCGATATATTGGCAGGAGTCTTTCTATTGATGAAGTTTCACGGACGCAAAATATTGAGGTTAGCTACGAGCATTCCCCTGCTTGCCGCAATAATTGCTGTCACGGTCTTTTCCTTAACAAAATTCAATCATTCCTTACTTGCCTCTGGGGTGTATAGGTTCGGCACGACGTCACTAGGAGAAAATGCGACTCCCGTATTTTATAAAGATGGGAAAACCGCCTCTATAGCCGTCATCGAGTATGGCGATGGCAGTAAAAGCATTCGCACTAACGGTAAAACTGATGCATTGATCAACCCTCTCGCAAACACGTTTTCTAGCGATGAAGTCACGATGATTATGGCCGCGGCTTTACCACTAGCGTTCAATCCGAATGCAATAGATGTTGCTAATATAGGAATGGGATCAGGACTAACCACACATGCGATACTTGCATCTGACCGAATTGAAAAAATAGATACTGTTGAAATTGAGCAATTCATGGTGGACGGAGCTCGCCATTTCGATGATAGGGTAGCCCGTTCTTTTAATGACCGGCGAAGCAACATACATATTGACGATGCCAAATCGTTTTTTTCAAGTAATGGTGAAAAATACGATATTATCATCTCCGAACCGTCCAATCCCTGGGTAAGCGGCGTCGCGTCTTTATTTACCGAAGAGTTTTACCAACACGTAAACCGTTTTTTGAAGCCTGAAGGCATATTCACTCAGTGGTTGCAACTGTATGAAACAAATGTCGAAAACATCACTTCAGTCACTCGAGCTTTAGATGCCGCATTTACGGATTATCGTGTTTACAATACCGATAATTCCAACATTCTGATTATCGCAAGCAATAGCGGGGCGATCGACGATCCAAACCCGTGGATATTTGATCAACTACTGCTAAGAAAGGAATTGCATCGCGTAGGAATTGAATCACTTGATGACGTAACAATTCGATATTTAGGCAACAAGAAATCTTTGCAGGAATTATTTTTCGAAACTAAAGCGCCTACAAACTCCGATTATTTTCCCTTTCTTAGCTACAAAGCGCCACTTAGTTTTTTTAAACAGGAAAGTGCAATTGAATTATCATCGCTCCATACGGCTCCAATACCGCTGCTATATTGGACTAATAACCTGCCTCCAATCAAACGCCTAAGTCAGTCCGGGAAGTACTTTCCAACCTATGAAAAGTATTCATTGGCTAAAGAAGTTATTCAACTTTCGATTACAAATGCCACTCCCGATAAACTGAGTTTCGCGGTGCGTCGTATCAATGACCAATTGACTTATTGTCAACCCGCCCACTCCTATGACAAAACCCTGCAAGATTCTATGTTTGCAGTTGCAGTATCAATCAACCCTTATTTGTCTCCGGAAGAATTGTCGGGATTTTGGAGTCGCTTACAAAATACTTGCTCGCTAGATAGTATGACTACCCGCGAAGCACAATGGATGGAACTTCATAGTGCGATAGGGAACAAGGACCTAAATGAAGTGGCTCGCCTTGGAAATGAAATCCTTCAAAGCAGGCAAACCTTCGAAAAACATGAGTACCATTATGTTTTGGCGGCGATTCTGGCCAGCAATATATCACGTGGTACGCCAATTGCCTCCACCTCGGCTCTAAAGAATTTTTACGAATTCGATGACTATGATACTGCTCCTTACTATGTCAAATATTTAATTGGCCTTAGTCTCCCAGTAAAAGAATTAAACCCGAAATAAATTACGTTTAGAGTACTGATTCGAGGTAAAATACTTGCTGGTCTCGAACTTCCCAGACTATTCATCAAGGTAAGTTGCTATGTTTGTTGTAGGTTTAACAGGCGGTATAGGTAGCGGTAAAACGGCTGCGACTGATTACTTCCATGCTCTCGGCATCACCATTGTGGACGCCGATATCGCTTCACGTACGGTGGTTGAAATAGGAAAACCCGCGCTGGCGATTATCGCATCACACTTTGGCAATACCGTTTTACAAAATGACGGAGCCCTAGATCGCGCGGCACTGCGACAGCGCATTTTTTCCGACGCTGCGGCCAAACAATGGCTAGAAAAACTACTTCATCCTCTGATAGCCCAAGAAATTAAGCACGGCTTACAAACGGCCGAAAGTACCTACGTAATATTTGTATCACCACTACTGATCGAATCACAACAGATTAACCTTTGCGACAAACTCGTGGTGATCGACGTACCCGAGGAAGTGCAGATCCGGCGCACAACCGAGCGCGACAATAATGATACCGAGCAAGTTAAACGTATTATTGCCAGTCAGGCATCCCGACAACAGCGCTTAGAAAAAGCGACCGACGTAGTAGAGAACACAGGGTCGCTGGACGAACTGCACGAGCAACTAAAAGAGCTTCATGCAAAATATAGTCACTTAGCTGAAAACAAACGAGACCTGTCATGAGTCAAACTATGAAAGATAAATTTGTGCAATGCCCAAGCTGTAGAGAAAGCGTAGCATGGAATAGCGCAAATCCGAACCGACCTTTTTGCTCAGAGAGTTGTAAAAATAGAGATTTTGTCGAGTGGGCAAATGAAAGAAACAGCTTACCCGGCAACCCGGAACATGATGAATTATTCTCAAGTGAGCTAGGTGAGCAACACTATTAAGCGCTGTCAGTAAGGCGCTTTTTTTGTATTGCAGAAACAATATCCCTATTTGCGGTGGGAAAGCTATATTGAGACAGCTCGTCTATTTTGATCCACCGAATTGGCTGACCTTCACGCCCTGTTGCAACCCCCGAGAATGAGTTGACCCACCATACGTCAAGCACTACGGATTTATCAGAATATGTGTGGTGAATCTTTAATAAGGGTCGATAAGACAACACAGAAATACCTAATTCTTCATTCAATTCACGATCTAGCGCCGCTTCAACAATCTCGCCAGCCTCGACCTTACCACCCGGAAATTCCCAAAGTCCTCCTTGATGCGAGGCTTCCGGCCGCAATGCAATTAGTATTTCGTTTGCTTCGTTAACTATTACACCAACGGCCACATGTACGGACTTATTCATAGTGGGAACTTTCATTCTAATGAAATCTTAAAGATCTTATGTTCTGTATTCCGCATTAATTCGAACATATTCATGAGATAGGTCAGACGTCCAAACCGTAACCGACGCATTTCCGCGAGATAAATCGATACCGATTGATATTTCCTCTCCGGCCATTGCAGTTTCGCCTTTTTCTTCAGTATAGCTTTCGGCTCTACTTCCATTTTCTGCAATAAGTACATCGCCTATTTTGACATTAACAAGATTAACGTCGAGATTATCGATCCCAGCCCTGCCAATCGCCATTAACAACCGCCCCCAATTGGGATCACTAGCAAATAATGCCGTTTTAACTAATGGCGACTCGGCGACAGTATATGCAACTTGCAAACATTCTTCTTCATCAAGGCCACCGGTAACGTTCACACTAACAAACTTACTAGCGCCCTCACCATCTCGAACTAGTCCTTGGGCCAATTCGATACAGACTTTATCGATACACGCTTGCAACGGCAAAAACAACTCGTGAGAAACACTATCGATAACTGGTATTTCCAACTGTCCTGTAGCTACGAGCATACAGGCATCATTTGTCGACGTATCGCCATCAATGGTTATTCGGTTAAACGAAGCATTTACTGCATCCGCCACCATTTTATTCAGAATTTCGGTATCGACGGCTGCATTAGTTGCGACATATGCCAACATGGTGGCCATATTAGGCTTTATCATTCCCGCGCCTTTTGCCATACCGGTAACTGTTACGGCCTGTCCCAAAAATTCAAATTGGTGCGAGGCGGCTTTCGGCCGTGTGTCCGTCGTCATGATACCTTTTGCTGCCGCCGACCATCCATCGTTAGAAAGTACTGCTACAGCTTTCGGTAAGGCCGCTGTTATTTTTCCAATCGGCAATGGCTCACCAATGACACCTGTTGAAAAGGGAAGAATTTCATTGCTTTCACAGCTCATCAATTGCGCCATCGCATTGCATGTAGACACACTATCTTTCAGACCTTGCTCGCCAGTCCCGGCGTTAGCGTTCCCAGTATTAACGATAAAATACCGACTATTGACAGCAGAAAGATGTTGCTTGGCAATTTGCACTGGCGCGGCACAAAAAGCGTTACGAGTGAAGACTCCGGCTACAGTGCCACCCTCGCATATTTCCATCACGACGAGATCCGCACGGCCTGGAGTCTTAATTCCAGCCTCTGTAGTACCCAATTTGAACCCGGCTACGGGATGCAACGTCGGAAGCGTACCTTCACCTACTGCCATTTTTTTTCCTCTAATTCAGCTTGCCATGGCATTGTTTGTATTTTTTTCCCGACCCACAAGGACACGCTTCGTTTCGGCCCACCTTTTTCTCAGCCCTGACGAAGGGCTCAGCAGATGGCTGTCCCGTTGTTAACTCTTCACTGTCACCCTCGATTGCAGAAGTCGCTTCATGGGTAAATTCCATTTGTTGACGCGCATTTTCCTCCCGTCTCTGCTGTTCCAACAGCTCCACTTCATCTTCACGTTGAATTTTTACATTGCACAAAAACCGTATTACGTCGTGTTTAAGGTTATCCAGCATAGATTGAAATAACTCAAACGCCTCCCTCTTATATTCCTGTTTAGGATTTTTCTGCGCATAAGCTCGTAAGCCAATACCCTGACGTAAATGATCCATTAATGCTAAGTGCTCTTTCCACAAATTATCCAAAACTTGTAACATAATGTGCTTTTCAAGCCTGCGCATATCGGGGCCGATTTCTTCAGCCTTAGCATTGTAAGTTTCGGCAACCGACGCTGAAATTCGCTCCCTTAACGTTTGCTCGTGTAAATTCTCTTCGTCGTCAAGCCATTGCTGCAATGGTAATTCCGTCGCAAATTCAGACGAAAGACGTTTTTCTAGTCCAGAAATATCCCACTGCTCTTCCAAACTCTGGAACGGAATATATTCGCCGACCACCTCTGTGATGACATCTTCGCGAATATTTTCTATTGTTTCTAATATCTCCTCAGACTCCAACAATTCGGATCGCTGCTGATACACAATTTGCCTTTGGTCATTGGAGACATCGTCATACTCCAATAGCTGTTTACGAATATCGAAATTACGACCTTCAACTTTTCGTTGTGCCTTTTCGATCGCGTTAGTCACCATCTTGTGTTCAATCGCTTCGCCCTCGTCCATCCCTAAGGCCTGCATAAAGTTACGGACTCGATCAGACGCAAATATTCGCATCAAGTTGTCTTCCATCGACAGATAGAAGCGCGACATTCCCGCATCTCCCTGTCGGCCAGAACGGCCTCTCAACTGATTATCGATTCGACGAGATTCGTGCCGCTCAGTACCGATAATGTGTAATCCGCCGGCCGCTAACACTGCATCATGCCTGACTTGCCAATCCGCCGTTAGTGCTTCAACTTCACTCGGTGTTGGGTCTTTAAGTGCCGCTACCTCAGCTTCGATATTCCCGCCCAGCTTTATATCTGTACCTCGACCAGCCATATTGGTCGCTATTGTTACAATCCCAGCCTGGCCAGCCTGGGCGATAATTTCTGCCTCATGTTGATGGAATTTTGCATTCAATACCTTGTGATCAATCTTTGCTTTTTTAAATCGATTGGACAGCTCTTCAGACGTTTCAATCGATGCTGTTCCGACCAAAACCGGAGCACCCTTTTCTGTAATGGCAACAACGTCAGTCACTATTGCGTCGTATTTTTCTTCCTTCGACAAATAAACCAAGTCATTTAAATCTTCACGCTGTGCGGTGACGTTAGTTGGAATAACGACCACATCCAAGCCATAAATCTGATGGAATTCGAACGCTTCCGTATCAGCGGTACCGGTCATTCCTGCCAGCTTGTTATACAATCTAAAGTAGTTTTGGAAAGTTGTAGAGGCTAAAGTTTGGCTTTCGGCCTGTATCGCCACGCCTTCCTTAGCTTCAATGGCCTGATGTAAACCTTCTGAAAGACGGCGGCCCGGCATAGTTCGACCCGTGTGCTCATCAATCAAGACAACCTGGTTATCTTGAACAATGTATTCAACATCATTGTGAAATAACTGATGCGCACGCAAGCCCGAGTAGACGTGCTGGAGTAACGAGAGGTTAGTCGCAGAATAAAGATTGTCGCCCTCAGACAACAGACCTGCGCTGGTCAATAACTCCTCCACATAAAGATGACCTTTTTCCGTAATTTCCACTTGGCGGGCTTTTTCATCAATGGTGAAATGCGCTTCCACATCACTGTCTTCAAACTGGCGCTCCAGCTTTGGAATGAAGGTGTTGATACGCTTGTATAATTCCGAACTGTCTTCTGCAGGCCCCGATATGATTAATGGAGTACGAGCCTCGTCGATAAGGATCGAATCAACTTCATCGACGATCGCGTAATTTAGACCTCTTTGGAAGCGATCTTCCAAGGAAAAAGACATATTATCCCGAAGATAATCAAACCCAAATTCGTTGTTCGTCCCATAGGTAATGTCACATTGATAGGCTGCGCGTTTCGTTTCCGAATCTTGCCCCGAAAATACAACACCAACGGTCATATTTAGAAACTCATAAATAGGACGCATCCAGTTAGCGTCTCGCTCAGCCAGGTAGTCGTTCACGGTCACGACGTAAGAGCCTTTGCCCGACAGAGCGTTCAGATATATGGGTAGCGTAGCGACAAGTGTTTTACCCTCACCGGTACGCATTTCCGCAATATGACCTTCATGCAATGTCACGCCACCGAGTAATTGCACATCAAAATGGCGAAGTCCCATGCATCGAGTACTGGCTTCGCGAACCACAGAAAATGCCTCGGGCAGCAAACTATCAAGACTTTCGCCCTTTTCAATGCGTTCTTTAAACTCGGCGGTTTTTAATTTTAACTCGTCATCGGTAAGAGCGCCGATCGGCTCTTCGAATGCATTAATCTGTTGGACAATTTTGCCTAAACGTTTCAGTTCACGGTCGTTTTTGCTGCCGAAGACTTTTTTAAAGATATTCCCTAACATAATGTTCCTGAAGAGTAGTCGCAATAATATTGTTGGCGATCGAAAGTGTTCGCCCACGAAGATCCACCAGAATAAACGGTGAAGAAGATTAGATCAGAAGAGAGTCATCGGCTAGCGCGATGAATATAGGCTGCAGGGTCGACCGGGCGTCCGTGCTTATAGACTTCAAAATGAACGTGTGGGCCAGTAGAACGCCCACTGCTGCCCATTAGCGCGACTGTCTGCCCTTTTTTAACAATATCGCCGACTTCGACTTTATTTTCTTTATTATGAGCATATCGTGTCATGTAACCACTACCGTGGTTAATTTCTACCATTTCACCGTAACCGCTTCGATCGCCTGACCAAGTAACGACCCCAGACGCGACAGCGACAATATTAATACCTTCTTTCCCGGCAAAATCAATGCCCTTATGCATCGCAATACGTCCCGTGAAGGGGTCCGCTCGATGACCAAAGTATGATGACATCCAACCTTTATTAATCGGACGTCCAGCCAGAAATATGTCGTCCTGAATTTTTCGGTTAGCAAGCAAGGTTTCAAGGATTTCAAGCTGCTGCTCGCGATCGTCAACCCGATCTACCAAATGATCGATTGCATCGATAAAATCCGGATTCTGGTATGCTATACCCGCGTCGTCTGATACGGGACCGCCTAAGCCAGGCTGCTGATTGAAGTCAAATTCGCCCCTATCCAGTTTAGCAATATCGGTAATTCGTTCACCGAGCGCATCAAGGCGCACCAAACGAGCTTGCAGTGCCGCCATTTTGAGTGTTAATGCCTGGAGTTGTTGTTGAGCTTCTTCTTTGGTGTCCGATATTTCCAGTTGTTCTTTTAAAACTTCGTCTTGCAGCGCTATTAATGTTTTGTGATCGAGTACAACACCCTCCTTTTCATTGAGCGCATATCCAAGATAAACGCCAATACCGAGAGGCACACCCAACAAGCAAAGTGATAATAAAGTGCGAGTCCACTGGCCAAAAAACAATGACTTGGACTGACCGTGTTTTCCGCTGACAAAAATGACTTTCATAGAATGGCGTATCAATAAAAACTAGAAGTTGCCGAACAATTCCGACAACACTCAATCAATTTGAGTAAATATCGCATATTATTCAACGAATTACCAATACCCGCCGTACTGAAAACAGTTGATTAAACGTAAATTGTGAACAATTCGCAGATTATACGACCGCTATAGCCGCCATGTAGGAAATTGGCGCCTTCGACTCATCTTCAAAAGTAACCACTTCCCAAGCATCCGTGTCCGCAATGAGTGCTCTCAAAGACGCATTGTTCAATGCGTGACCCGATTTGTGAGCCCTGAATTCACCAATTAAGCTGTTCCCTAATAGGTAGAGGTCACCGACGGCGTCCAAAACTTTATGTTTTACGAATTCGTCTTCGTATCGCAAGCCATCTTCATTGAGAATTCGATACTCATCGACAGCAATGACATTGGCCTGATTAGCACCTTTAGCTAATCCTTCAGATAAAAGGTGTTCTAGCTCATGCTGAAAACCAAATGTCCTTGCGCGACTAACTTCCTTAACAAAAGAAGTACTGGAGAAATCCAATTCGGCGGTAGCGGGCCTGTCGCGAAAAACAGGATGATCAAAATCGATAGTAAAAGAGACTTTGAAACCATTAAATGGGAGAAAGGTAGCTTCTTTGTCTCCATTTTTCACTGTAACGGGGCGTTTTATTCTTATAAATTGTTTTGCTTTATTCTGCTCTTCAATACCGGCGGACTGAATCAGGAAAACGAACGGGCCCGCACTCCCGTCCATGATAGGTACTTCAGGCGCTGTTAACTCCACATAAGCGTTATCGACACCCAAGCCGGCCATTGCCGACAACAAATGCTCAACCGTGGATACGCGTACATCCCCCTTCATCAAAGTCGACGACAGGGTCGTATCACCGACATTTTCCGCACGTGCGGGAATCTCTACGGGAGGATTCAAATCGGTTCGTCTAAATACAATCCCGGTATCCACAGGAGCAGGTAAAAGGGTTAAATAAACCTTGTCGCCTGTATGAAGTCCAACACCGGTTGCACGAATTGCATTTCTTAATGTACGCTGTTTAATCATCGCTTTTCTTCTGGTTGCCACTATTTAAAAGGCACGCTAAGGGAACCTAGTGAAATTACCTAAAAGTGAGGCGCGAATACTACCAGAGAATTCGCTCTACGCCAAATTTTGCAATTTCAAATCATCGCCCCTTTAACTAGCTCATCTGCCTTCATACGCGTATTCGGACCCAAATTAGTCAGCCTGACGTCGCAAAAAAGCTGGAATATCAAGATACTCCATGTCTTTTTCCAAAACAGGAGACTCTTGAGCCGATCGCTGACTGGATCCTTGCTGAGGATTTTTCCTCATTACAGTCGGTCGATCTAAAGACCGATAGTCTGGATTGACGGCATCAACGGGCTTACTTTCGACAACCTTGAGAGTCGAATCAACTATTTCACCACCTAACCCAGTTGCCACGACAGTCACTCGCAACTCTTCAGACATCTCTGGATCGATAACAGTTCCCACAACAACCGTGGCATTATCTGAGGCAAACTCCTCCACAATGTCGCCGACTTCAGAAAATTCGCCTAGGGACAAATCCATACCGGCAGTAATGTTAACCAATATTCCGCGAGCACCTTGCAAATCAACATCGTCAAGCAATGGACTGCGAATAGCCATCTCAGCAGCCTCACAGGCACGATTTTCACCGCGACC
>ENA-OSET01003753-OSET01003753.1-sediment-metagenome-genome-assembly--contig:-NODE-3753-length-13742-cov-4.318844_pt1 | contig 13742 bp, 5 predicted proteins | sample MGYA00237882_ERZ534229 | MGnify/ENA primary metagenome ERZ534229 (study PRJEB26408, sample SAMN06266212) | sediment metagenome | isolation source: Hudson Canyon methane seep mesocosm | place: USA:Hudson...
CGGAGTGGTCGATGTAACGTACATGAGCGAGAACGGGGACTGGGGGATGTTCCACGAACTGGGGCACAACCACCAGTGGATGCCTTCCACACTTCCCGGTACCACTGAGACTGGCTGTAACTTCGCCAGTGTCTATCTGATGGAGGAACTGGTCGAGCCCCCGAATCCACGTCCGGCCAATCCACAGCGGGCGTACTTTGAGGACGGCTCAAACATTTCCAACTGGTCCACATGGGTCGCCTTGGACACCTTCCTAGTAATCAAGGAGGAATGGGGCTGGGGGCCGATTACGGAAGCACTCACGGTCTACTACACCCTTCCCGCTGCAGAGGTGCCCAGCGGCGGTACTGAGGAGTTCAACGCCTGGGTGCTGCACCTCTCAAACGCTACCGGCTACAACCTCGCACCCTATCACGCTGCATGGGGCTTCCCACTGACCCAAGCCACCTACGACGCGCTCGAACACCTGCCGGTATGGGTTGACGACCCTCTGCGCGGCGACTTCTACGTCTACGACGCAATACTTCGTAATCTGACTACGACCAACGTCACCAGCAGCACTGCGGATGTCACGTGGGACGTCTACGACAACGGCACCAACACCACTCTCACCGTCTACTATGGGCAGACCGACATGGGCAACAATTCCCAACTCTGGCCATACAGTGTCAGCGCCGGCACACCTCAGGTAGGCCCCGGTTCTGCCGGTATCAGCTTCGCAGACGACACTACCTACTACGTCCGCATCATGGCATCTAACGAAGAAGGCGAGGCTTGGTTCGGACCGATATCGGTGACTCCTAACTAAGCCTCTTCAGCAGATTCTCAAAGGAGATGTTGGGTATGTGCTTCTGGTGCCAGATTGCCAGAGGTATCCAGACGAGAGTGTGGACGATGGTCGCAGCGAATGCAGGTACGAGCTCCAGCCTAGGCTCACCCTGCATCGCCGATGCCACAGCACCCAACACAGCGAAATGAGCGACATAGATTGTCAGCGTGATGCGGCCAGCGGGTTCGAGGAACGCTAGACGCTCGCTGCTACCTAGCTCATCACCATGCGTCTCTGACTTCTCGAGCGCCCTGTGGGTGAGCAGCACGAAGGTTCCGGAAACGACGAGGAAGGCGGTGCTCGCTGGGAAGAAGGTCAGGACTGCCTCGCCCTCGGTCAGAGCCCAAGGGATCCCCTCAAACGCTGCGATGGCCGCCGTGACAGTGGTAGCAGCGAGTCCGAGGACGATGCCACGCTCTCTCGCAGCCGGATTATCAGCAAGGTCGTAGATTAAGGAGCCCAGAAGCACGAAACCCAGCCACGGTATCGCGGGATATGTGCCGTTCCATAGCAGCCTAGCAAGCCATTCCGAAGCTCCTTCAGAACCAACCCGCTCCCACCATGACCAGTCCGGACCAGAGATGTCTCCGAGAGCCAATGGTGTTGCCATCATCACCAGCATCAGTAATGCGCGAGAGCGCATAGAGAGCTGAATTAGGACAGGTGCTAGCAGGGCACCTATTGCGAGCAGTGTCAGGACACCTGGGGTCTGCCACTCAAAGCGACCCCCTCGGTCGGCGCTGAGTAGAAGGTTGACCAGCAGCTGACATAGACTCAGCAACAAGATTCTGGGAGCCAGCCAACGCAACCATATCCCGGCGTTGTGGTCAGGGTCAGCGGCTCTGCGAATTGCACTCATGTGGATGCCCCAGCCAGATATGGCAACGAACATCGGCGCAGCCATCCCTCCGAAGGCGGCTGCGACGAAGGCAGCAGGGTGACCAACACTGATTCCTTCGGGTGGGATGATGGCTGCCGTGTGGACCTCGACCATGCATAGCACTGCTATGGCTCTCATTTGGTCGATGTGCCTCAGTCTCAATCGAACATCTCCTCAATCCTCGATTCAACTCCGACTTCTTCATCAGATAGGGTAATCGAATCAAGCAGTCCTTCTAGGGTGTCCCGATCCACTTCGTCGCGATGGTACAGCACTATCCATGACTCACCCTTATCCAGATAATCTCCGACTTGCACCTCAAGTATGGCCCCTACGGCGCGATCGATGGAGTCGCCCAATCGCGCTCTACCAGAACCCAATCCCGAGCAGACCCGAGCGATTGCCATGGCGTCAATGTCCACTACCCAGCCCGTGGCACCAACTGACAGTTCAGTGGTGTTGAGATTTGGATCCATCAGGCCCAGCCCACGCATCAGCGAAGCGTCGCTATCGAATATCGAAACGTCGCCTCCCTGAGCTTCTACTAACAGGCGAAAGCGCTCGAAGGCCGAACCATCCTGTAGGCTGTCGTGAATCATCACCGCACCGGTCTGAGGGTCTTCGACTAAGCCGGTGGCGTGCAGCAGAAGTCCGCCCTGCACACAGACCAGCTCCTCAAGGTCCTCTGGGCCGTTTCCACACAGGGTCTCGACACTTTCTAAGACCTCCAGTGAGTTACCAACGGCGCAGCCCAACGGGTGCTGCATCGAAGTCAGAACCGCCGTGGTACGAATGCCCATGCCGTTGGCTGCATCGACCATCGAGCGCGCTAGTTCCACAGCCTGCTCGCGCTCGACCATGAAGGCGGCCCGGCCGAACTTGACGTCTAGTACCATCGCCGACAGCCCCTCAGCCGCCTTTTTGGACACGATGGAGGATGTAATTAGGGGGATTGATGCGACCGTCTCTGTCACATCTCGAAGCGCATACATTCGCTGGTCGGCCGGAACCAGAGTATCGCTCTGGCCTACTATCGCAACACCGATGCTCTCTACTTGCTGTCGGATGCTTTCAGAGCTCATCTCGACGCGGAGTCCGGGGATGCTCTCTAGCTTGTCTAGCGTGCCTCCGGTATGGCCGAGCCCTCGCCCCGAAATCATCGGTACCAACAGACCGCACGCGGCCAGAGCAGGGGCGAGCACGAGCGACACCTTGTCACCGACTCCTCCCGTTGAATGCTTGTCGACTATCAGCTTGGAAATCTCAGAGTCCCATTCGAGAATGTCGCCCGAGTCTCTCATTGCCTCGGTGAGAGCAATTGTTTCTGGCTCTGTGAGCCCCTCGTCGTAGACACCGCGTAGCCAATCAGCCAACTCGTCATCAGAGAGCGAACCGTCAACGACGCCTTGAACGAGGTCTTGAATAGCCTCGGACATCACTCTTCCTCTCCGAGTTTGGCCCGCACCTCTTCGATTGTATGGCCTTGGTCGAGCATCCACTGAACCTCGTCACGTGTGACGGATTCGAATCCAAAACCATCCAGTCTGATGGATCCGTGTGAACCATCGTCGCGCCCTTCGGTGCGCGCGCGAGCATCCTCTGCCCCATCATCAAAACTCGTTCCCTTGAGGATCGCCATATGGGCATCGGGATCGTCGAACCTGTAACCGGAGTCATCGACCAACACCTCATCGGTACCTTTGCGAGGCTGCAGGAACATCGAGGCACCGGCTAATGCCAGTGATATCGCAGATATCACCATCAACCAGAACAGGAACGTGGCCCCTGGTCTCGACAGAGGATCTTCCCTGATGTTCAGGATACCTCCACCTGGTTCTCCTTCTTCCTCGGAACCGTTCTCTTCTCCCTCGTTGCCGCCTTCTCCGCCGCCTTCTCCACCTACATCCACGACGGTCTGGCAGCCGTGCTGCTCTCCGTCAGGAACACCGTTCTCGTCTACATCCCCGGAGATCATGGCGAAAGAGGGCGAACGAAGCACACTCTGGGCGAAAGCTGACTCTTCACCATCGGGTATGCAGTCGCCATCGGTGTCGTTAGAGAGTGGGTTGCCGTTGAGCTGGAACTCCTCAAGGTTGTTCAGACCGTCCTCATCAGGGTCGAGCGACTGCTCGCTTAGAGCGGTCCCTAGTACAGCTGCTGAGTGCCTGTTAAGTCCGAATTGTGCTTCCCACTGGTCCGGCATCAAATCGCCGTCCGAGTCAGTTGTCGAATCGAGACGGTTCCAGTCTTCCTCGAAAGAAGAGAGGTACACTGCAGCAAGACCGTCATGGTGGATGAGCACTCCCATCTCTCGATTACGTAGAGCTGCGCTTGAGCCCCAGTTCATGCTTCCCACTAGGACACTCTCTCCATCGATTATCGCACCCTTGTTGTGCAGTTTTACGATACTGTCAGAGTACGCCATCAGTCGAGCTGTCGTATCGAGGCCTTCGGTGGAGTTCCAGTCGGTGTTGAACATGTGGATAGTATCTCGTATCTCCTCATCCCATTCGGCATAGTAGCCGTTTAGCATCAGCCGAATGCTAACCCCACGCTGCGCGGCATCATGTAATGCTGCTATGATGGGGTTATCACCGAAGCCCCAGTACCAGTCGAGGTCGAGGTACTGTACTGAGAGCTCAATCGAAGTCTCCGCTGAATCGAGCATGCCGACTATGCCATCGATGCAGTCATCGGGGCATGTCATCAACTGGGCCTCAAAGGGCCCTTGGAGAGTAGGAGTGGGATTCGGAATCCCATCGTGGCTAGGTTCGTCTAGTGCCCAGTCAAACGTAGGTGAGTGCCGGGAGGAGTGAGGTGATATGTGCAGGTGCTGGGGATTCTCATCCCAAGCCATTCTGGAGAGTACCAGCTGGGCAGCGGTCTCTGAGTTCAAGATGACCGACCACTCTCGATTTCCGACTCCATCGGGAGGGATGCTACTGTCCTTCCAGTTGCCAGACGAGATCCATACGCTCTCGGCATCCCTCACCGCCACCTTGCTGTGGATGTATGTGTAGGGTGAGCTGATTAGCGTTGGGTCCTCCATCCAGAGGACATTGGCCCCGGAATCGTGTAGGGTCTGTGCATGCCCTCTCTGGCTGTTCACCGTGCTACTACTGCTGAGGATACCCTCCTCAAGCAGCAACGTCACTCCGACACCCCTGTCTATGGCATCCAGAAGGGCGTGAGTAAGATCGGGACTCATGAACTGGTATACATGCAGGTGTATCGAGTCCTCAGCATCGGCAATCCACTGTATGAGGTCGTTAAACGCCGAGTCTGGGCCGATTGAGGCAGACACGGTCGAATCGGTCTCGGACGTGAAGTGTCCTCCGTCGCAAAACGTCGAGGCGCCGATGCGTATCCACCTCTGCTCCCAGTCGGCTCCCGTATCGGTGTCAGGGTAGTCACCGCATCCGGAGCCTCGCATCAGAATGAGTCCGGGCGAACCATCCCCCGGGACCGATACGGCCCCGCCCTGCCATCCGTCAATATCGGCAATCCCGCCGCCGAAGGCGATGGCATCGACTACCGTTCCGTCAGGTGCCTTCAGTTGGAGTGCGCTGCCCGAGTCGACCAGCCAAGGCATGTTGTCTAGGACGACGTTACCGTCCAGTGCTGCTATCCCTCCGTCCGCTAGGAGGTTGGCCGGGTTCTCCGTCAGGACTACCGACGCGCCAGCGTCGATGACCAACTCGTTCACCATGGAGGCCCAAGGGTCGCCCGACCGTATGCGCTCGATGGTCCATCCAGCCAAGCTGACCGCGGTTTCACCCGTGTTGGTAATCTCAAGCCAGTCGTTGTCCCTGTCCGGGACCTCCGCGGGCATGATACGGGTGAACTTCAGACTGTAATCGCCGTCCCACTCCTCCGGCTCAACCGGCGGTTTCCACAGCCAGACCATGTTGTTCTGGTGCTTTCCTGTGTCTTCTCCAACGAGCACCCGACCGTCGTCGAGCACTGCGAGGTTGTCCGGACCGGCGATCCCGTTGGCATCGCACTGGTTGGTCGAGGCTGCGCTCGAGTAGGTTCCGCCTACTATCGCCGGCTCAATCCTACTTACGTCCCAGCCTATCTCCACTGGCATCCGATAGACTATGCCACAGCGGTTCTCCGAGATATCGATGTCACCCTGGCCATCGCTCATGTCGTAGCGAACATCCGACATCGCGAGGTAGAGGTAGCCGGGCGCCTCCGGGTTGAAGACGACCCCCTCCATCTTGTTCCACTCGTCCGTCGCCCCTATCGCCCCAGCCGCCTTGCGCGATTCTAGGAAGGCTACTCTGTCGTCTGGAGCCGACTCGATGCTACCATCGCCATCGAGGTCCTCGTTGAGGCGCCCCTCTGCCCAATCGTTGATCTCGTCCTCGGTGATGTATGAATTACCTCCAGAGACGTAGTCTGCAGTCGTGATTCCGTCGTACTCGTCGATCCAAGCACCGATTGCCGCATTGCTAGATGAGGCCATTTCTATCCACTCGACGTCAAACCCGGTGGTCGCTGAGTCGCTGCCGGAATCCTGCGTGACCTTGGCTGCGTACAGGGTCCCCGAGTCGAGGTCGCCGGCCGTGTCTGCTACGAACTTGAACAGCACTGTGTCATATCCGTCGTCGGACAGGTAGACCGTTCTCTCGTCCGGCATCACTTGGGCGTTCTCGTGCGAGTACCTGCCCATCGCCATATGCTTCACGAGGTTCGGGTTCGGTGAGGCAGCGCTGCTAATCTCGATGATGTAACCGTAGTCGTATGGGTTGGGGTAGTGGCCGAGGTAGTCCTCGAGCTCCTCCTGATCCGAGTGGTACTGGTAGGACGGGTCGTTCCAGTTCTCTGTGTCACTGAAGTAGAGCTCCTCTGAAGCTAGGGGAGTCCCCCATGGGCTCATGCTGCCGAAGCACAGCACCCAGCCCCCGTTCACCGAGCTGAGGTCACGCATCATCCCGCCGAGAACGTCCCATCTCGAGGTGGCCCCGTTCCACTCGATCAGTATCTGACTGATTCCTGCGGGCCTACTCTCCCAGGTGGTGTATAGGTACCCCTTTGTGCCTTGCGAGTTAGTCGGAACGAATGCGTTGAAGTCAGGCCGATCACTGACGAACAGTAGTTCACCATCATCAGCGGCGTAGATGCCTCCTGCCACGCCTCCCTCCGACAACGCATCGCCGTTCTGTAGCAGGTGTTGGTACTGGCCGTAGGAGAGCCTGATACTCGTTTTTTCGGCTAGATCTGCAGGCATTGCTAGCTCGGGAATGCTGTCGGGCAGATTGTTCCAGTCAATGCTTTTCACGACGCCGATTGTCGCATCGATGTAGTTATCATCCGGATGCATCGCATTGACGAAGAAATTACCATTGGCGTCAACGTACATCCCTGTCACCTCGGCATCTAGGGGCATCGTCATGATTCGGGTGAGTGAACTCGGGGTTCCCCCTTCTTCTTCCCCTTCACCTCCCGTAGTCTCAGAGTTCTCGGCTCCCGGAGTGTTCTCCTCAGAGTCTATCCAGTCTGCCGTCGCATCCGATGAATCTGGAATCTTGGAGACTCCGTTGGAGGCCTCGCCTGAGGTCGCAGTATGAACTACAGTGCCGCCAGCGTCCTTGAGGTACAGGGTCTCACCTGCATTGTTCAGGCGCAAGGTGCCGACCTCGTTCTCGGCGATGATGGCATACGAGCCAGCCGTCAAGACATAGGGAGTGGCGAGTTGGTCAAAGTCGACCCAAGTTCCTGCGTCGATTGGGTGCACCCAGCCGCCGACGTCCTCAAGGATCCAGTTTTCGAGACTGACTCCAATCGAACCGAAGTTGTGCAGTTCGACCCATTCTCCATCCGGGAACAATCCCTGATCGGATCCGTCAGCATTGGTCATCATCTCATTGATGCATACTCCGGAGCAGTTTGTGGAGCGGCTGGAGGCGCTTCTGGAAAGTGCCGTCTCATTAAGTCCATCGACTAGGATCGGTGACAGTGACATCACTACAAGAATGACCAGTGAGAGTACCACTGCACTGCGTCTACAGCGACCACTCATGAGGAGATGCTGCCCGCCGACACGGGTTCAACCCTTCGTGCACGCGGGCCCGCAGCCGGCAAAGCCGGCTGGTTGTGATATTGAGGCACAGCGTCGCTAATCTTCCTCTCTCGAGGCAGGGGTCATTCCCATTCCGCCGTAGGCGAGCAACCCGATACTGACGACGTAGAGCGCCGCAGCGATGTAGGAGAAGGAGGTCAGCGCTTCGAGTTCGCAGTCACCGTCGCCACCGAAGTCAGTCCACCATGTCGCGCTCATGTGGTCGATTACCGTGCACTTGAATGACGCAGCATCATCATCACTGATTTCACTGAAGGTGTGGATCTCGAATACAGGCTGGGCATAGGACTCGCCGAAGTCCGGGTTCATCGCACCTGCCCATCTGAGGTCGAGGTAGAATCTAGAAACAGACTTGCCGTACATCGCGACGTTAGTTATCGGCTCGACCTTGATGTCTACGCTTGAGCCGAAGTAGATCGGCAGTGCACCAGGCAGAACTGCTACCTCGCCTAAGCTAAATCCGACCAGTTTGGCTTGGATCTGGTTTTCAGCAGGATCCAACTCAATGTGATGTTCGACCATCTCGATTCCCTTGTAGGTCACGGTCTCGCCCACTTCGGTCTGAGCTACCGAGTATCCAACTAGATTGACACTGAATGGCTCATCGGCGTCTGCGATACCACCTATGGTTCCAGTAATCTTGGTGTTGGCATTGCCGACGTGGTCTGAGAGGAGTCCATACACACTTGCTTCTCTGTGAGGAGCTCTCCACGATAGGTGCTCTGTCATTCCATAGGTCTCGTTGTCCTCGCACTCGACTCCGTAATCGGCGTTGCCATCAGCATCGAGTTTGAAGTCGCATAATCCGTCCCCGTCGGAGTTGATGTAGCCCTCCATGAAGGCATGCTCGGCAGTACTAAGATTGTCAACGCTAGTTGGAATCTTCATCTGGTAAACCGAGAAGTCCCCAGTACTCTTGCCGCCCGACCCGTAGTAAGTCTCGTTGGTCTCAAGTTTCACCCAACTGTTTTCCTCTCCATAAAGTCCAGCCAATACAGGATCAGTCCACCCGTACAACCAGTTGTTGATTGATTGGGTAGTCCATGCCGAGGAACCATATTGGAAACCCAGAAGGGCCCCTACTACTTCTTCGAACATGAAGTCCTTGACCCAACTCCTCAGAGCGGCGGCCTCAGAATCTGAGATGTCGTATAGTCCGCCGACATAGGCATCATCCCAAGTATGCACGGTGCCCCCCATGGCAGGGCCTTCCGAACCAAGTGGAAGAGATACTCCTGAGAACTCACCGTAGACGAATGCTGTAGCGAAGTCGCCGGTCAGCGCGTATTCAGAATCGTACAGGATTTCTCGTACTTTCTCAGCGCTGAGGTCCACAGTTCCTTCATATTCCCCTCTGTTAAGGCCGATTTCGATGTAACCCCCTGCTATCGGTTCCTCAGAACCAAGAGCGAGTTGCCACCAGCTATTTGCATTCATTGTACCAGTGCCTCCAACGAGAATCATCTCGAACTCAAGTGGAACGCCTCCTACCATGTCAATCCATAGACCTGCCCAATCATAGGCAAGACCTAGCAATTGAGTCAGTCCAATGCCGTAAGTTATCATTGTTCCAAAGGCATCACTCTGTGCGCCGAGTAGGAACAATGCAACCCCATATAGTGGAATTCCTTGGAAGTCTGAAACCGAGAGAATTCCATTATTTGGGACGGAGCCTTCTGAGCCCCAAAGGAGGTTGTTGAGAGCTACGGGGTTCGCTATATCGACCCCACTGACCTCTGCTAGGCGCTCCCTCAGGGAAGCGTTAGAGGAAGTTGCAAGATCTTCTCCTCCGCCGTTTGCGACAAAAGTCGTCGCAGTGAGGGCGTAAATAGCCCAGTCCATGTGTGTGAGAACTACTGGGTCGGTGCTGCCGTAATCGAACTTTTCAGCACGGTCCGGAGTGACCGTCTCGCTAGGCTCCCCCATGCCCGCTACAAGCATAGGACCTATGTCGCAGGTTAGGGCGATGCAAATCCCTGTGGAAGGGTCTACAGCATCGTAGAGGATGCTCTGGGCCGATGCCTCGAAGTCAAGGCCAGAATCTTCAGCCCCACTGAGCGAGAGCCATTCGTCATAGGCTCCATTGAGTAGAGTAGCGGGCGCCATGGCGTCAGCAGTTGCCTCATCGTACCCGGCTTGCTGAAGTGCCGCCGATACTCCAAGTACCATCAGTTCAATCTCCTCCGATGCCCAGATGCTAGGTGCCCTGTTTTGCATGTCGTTGATCAACATCATCTGCGTGAAGCCGGCCTTGGCGAAGGTCTCGCCGTAGGTTATCCCGGTAGCCACACCTGCCATCCTCTGGGTGTTCCAGAGGATGTTTGCATTGGTCAGTTCGTAATCACCCGAGACCGATGCATGCTCGTCGCCATTATCATCCGTCCATGTGCAGTTTTCGCACCAGTCAAAGGAATCGTACTCAGAGTAAGTGATTGTACCGTTATTGCCGTCGAAGTCAAGGATTTCCTTGGTCGTAGTAACGGTGTAGATGAACGGCCCCATCTTCTCAAACACGGCGACTTCATCATTTAGGCTAGCACCCGGATTCGTCAAGTTGTAGGCGAAATACGATCTCTCGCTGGTCTGGACGAGCCACTCTTCGTCCTCCCAATCGGAAGCATCGTCTCTTCCGTCGACTATCAGTTCCTCGACTCCGGCTTGGACGTTGCTTGCCACTACGCCGGTCAGGACGAACATGTTCAGGCTGACCAGTATTATTCCTGTGAGCATCATTGCTATCGATTTGTTGCGGTTCATGGTATACACTCTCTACGCGCGCACACATGGGTGTGTGAGATAAGTGTTGCACTGCTATTCAAACTCGAAGAAACGCGTTACCGAGGCTCAAATGAAGCCGAATCCATCGAATTCACGCGCGAACGTGTACATCATGATTGGAACTAGGATTATTCCCATTGCGTGGCTGCGCCGAATTCCAATACGCGGCGGCATCAGGCCCATCGCGGTGCCGATGATTAGAACTCCTAGGCCTATCCATCCGGTTGATAGCCAGACGAGTATGGAGATGAATCCTGTGACCGTGAAAACAACTGTACGTAGAGGCACGATTTCATGCATCTTCAGCATCCCTTTGCCGACCTTAATCATTACCGGAACCGCGAACAGTCCTGAAGCAATCGTGATGCCCAACAGCCTGATGAAATCAGCCGGGGGTGCGACGGAGTTCCACATGTCGATTGGATACATCATGTTGAGGGCGAGGGCGGCCCCAGAGCGCGGTCTGCCGACCATGTACAGGAAGCCGAGGACCATCACCGTGACCGCGGTGTTCACCGAAGACAGGACGGCGATGACCTCGAGGTCCTGTTGCTGGCTCTGGGCCCCCAAGTCGAGGTCAGGACTGACTCCGGCTTCGGTCAACACCTCCTCGAAGATCTCCCTCTCCTCGTCCGAGAGCTCGTCGAGGTCGTCGATGTCGAGGGGCGATACCTTCGGCGTGAAGCCCGGTTGAATCCCGTGTTCGAAGTCAGCCGGGATGTAGTCCGGGTCAGTCAGCCTGCCCCACAGGTTGCGCATGCTCATGACGACAACTGTAGCTTGGGCAGCGGTCATTCCGGGCAGGATGGCCATGACCGAGGAGACGACGGCGGACAGAAAAGTAGGGATTGCGAGAGGCTTCATCGGAGGCATCTCCCAGTTGGCCTCCTGAGGAGGAATCTCAGAGGTTGTAACATAGATGTCAATCAGGTTGGCAATCCCGAATAGCCCGGCCAGACCTGGGAATAGCAGTGTGGCCGATGGCATCCCTATCGGAGACCGTCCAGGCAACTCGAAAACAGCCCATCCGTAGAATCCTGTTAGGAGGAAGAAGGACGTCGCAGCGAGCATCCCTGCGGTCCTTGAGCTGCTGCCGAGCCTTAGGTCGAAATTCTCCCATCTGCGGTGGATGTTGAACTTCCCCACAGGGATGTTGAACTCAATCTTGCGAGGCAGCCGGAAGACCAGCCTGCTGGTCAGCCGCTGGCACCACTCGGGCCATGGCAACCGAGTCGTCTCGGTCATGATGAGAAATATCGAGATAATCAGAAGCAGCCAAGGCAGGACGTCGCGACTGGACTCGTATAGACCCAGTCCCGGGTCCTCTCCGAAAAGTAGTCTCGCCACTATCAGTAGGGGTATTGACATCAGCATCCCCATCTGCGAGCCACGCGCTGAGTAAGCCACTCCTTGCGCCGCTTGACCCGAGATTAGCATACGGTGTCCTGGCAGCAGGGCGAGAGCCATGTTGTCGTCAGGCGCGCCGATTAGAGCGCTAGGGATGTAGTTCAGGAATGTGTGCACAGTGCCACAGGCGACGATGATGCCAGCAACAGCGTCCAAAGGGACCCCGATGGCGACTGCCACCGGTGAGAGACTCAGTGCTATCAGGGCGACGTTGTTGACGTGGAATCCAGGAATTAGCCCGGTCAGGCAACCCAGCATGATGCCGAACAGGTAGGAGGCAATTAGCCATCCGTAGTCAAGCAACACCGGGTCCATTGAATCACCTCAGCGAATATCGATGCAGAACTGAGCGGAGTTCCCAATCGAGTCCTCGGTCATGGTCAATCTACCAGTCCATTCGATGGGCTCTCCAATCTGCTCCTGCTGGCTGGCTTCAGTGCCATCCCCGAGCAGACACACTTGCTCATCAGATCCTGAGCGTGAGATCCACTGGTTACCATCCTCATCCATTACCGCCTCACCGGTTATCTGGACCAGTTTGCTGAGGTCCCATTTCCACGAGTTGTAACCATCACCCCAGTTGAGCATCGATGGAGCAGGTGCCTCTCCAAGTAGCCAGGAGCGTGCTTCTAGGATTAGCCTACCCTCTGACTCCGACCACAACACCGTCGCGTTGAACCGAATCGCCTGATCGGCTTCAATCCACTCAGCGTGCTCACCCACGAATTCTATCCTGAGCTTGGTATCTCTGTCAAAGTAGCCGGGTCCATCGCCGACGTATCCTTTGTCGTAGTCAGGAGGGATTGGATCGGTAATCCAACCTTCGAACTGGTAGCTACTGCCGACATAGGTGAACGGGTCTTCGACGATGGCCTTCATTGCCATGATATCGTCGCCGAACTGGCCCGCAGGGTGCTGCAGCGCCTCGACGTAGCCCCTGTCTAGGCAGACCTCTGCCTCATCAGTAGACCATGCAAGCCTGCCGCCCCAGTCTCCCATCTGTCCGACTATGTCGCTCACCATATCCTCCGGAGATGGCAGCATGCAAAGCCGGTCTGTAGGCGCATCTCCCTCGATCCACCATTCGTCACCATCGCTAGCCACAGTTCCGTCTATGACCACCAGTTTGCCGACCTCGTAGGTCATGGTGTACGGCTCAATTTCCCAGTTGAGGTAGAGTGTCTCGCCTTGGGACAGTACCTCGATCTCGGTGGCCTGCACCAGTAGCCTCCATCGGTAGGAGCGCTCGTCGAACTGTAGCCAACCGTTCACGACGACGTGGCTGCCGGCCTCGACCCACTCCATAACGCGACCCTCAACCTGCATGTACAGCAGGTGGTCTGCGCCACCGTAGACTTGGTTATCCATCACATATAGCGAGTGGTATGTCACATCTGGAGCGAGGGACTCGCTGAGCCAGCCGTCTAGGGTAATCGACTGATTGGCATAGGCCTGCGGGTCCTGCCCGACCTCGACCAGCTTGGTTTCGGTGAACTCTATTGTCTGATCCCTAGCGATGATAGCGCCGTAGCCATTGGACTGCAACCATATTCTTCCATTCCACTCCGAGACCTCGCCCTCGACAGTGACCACAGTTCCAATTGGAGGTATCTCGTTGGTCCAGTCAACATTCCAGCGGACCTTCGCTACTGAATGCCCACCAATCTCCTGGATTTGTAGGTCTATCCTGTCTGCTCCTTCTCCGTACGGATCGCGTATGTAACTTGTCAGCACACCCTCTATTTTCACGGTCTCCCGGG
>ENA-OSET01003754-OSET01003754.1-sediment-metagenome-genome-assembly--contig:-NODE-3754-length-13739-cov-3.050725_pt1 | contig 13739 bp, 13 predicted proteins | sample MGYA00237882_ERZ534229 | MGnify/ENA primary metagenome ERZ534229 (study PRJEB26408, sample SAMN06266212) | sediment metagenome | isolation source: Hudson Canyon methane seep mesocosm | place...
TGGAATTATTTTTTTATCTTTTCTAATTATTGCATTTTTATCAATAACTTTTGTGATGAGCAGAATGAATGCTCTGCCCATTAGCAATATTAGTTAAATTGGAAATACAGTTTTTGAAGTTCGACAAGATTTACAAATTTTAAACCCTGTTAAAATTAAATTTTGTGAAACACTTTCATCTTCTTTTTTGCATTCTTCACACCGATTATTAAATTCATCCAAATCTCTTTTTTTTAAATCTTTATCTACAAATTCTTTAGTCATTGTCTGTTAAACCAGCCCCTGCCCCACTTTGTTTTAAACTTTCTGTTTCTTCAACAAATGTATCTTCTGATAATTTATACAGTTCTTTCCAATCCCTTTCAGAAAATGAATCTGAATTTTCTACAAATTCAACTATAACATTACTTGCTACTTCAACAATTTCATTTTTTAAAAAGTTTGAATAAATATTATTATTAAAATTTAATAAAAATTCTTTTTCATCTAATTTCAGTAGCAATCTTTTGCCAATAATTTCGGATGCTCTACTAATAAATGGCAAAAATTAATTAATTATCTAGATCAGCTAGATATATATACTTTTTTGCCTTCGGGTGACGAAACAGAACTTGAAAGAGCTAAAGAAATTACTTCCTGTTCAGAGAAATCTATAGCGCTAGAATTGATGTCTTTAAATGAAATTGCCTTTTTAATTGATAAAGCAGATTTTAGTGTTTGTTCTGATACAGGGCTGGCCCACCTGTCTGCTGTAGTGGGAACTCCTTCTATAACACTGTACGGACCTACAGATGTAAATTTAATAGGAACTTATGGTGATAATCAGGAACATATAATTGCTGAGAATAAAAATATTAATAATACAATCAATAACATTCCAAAGAACAAAAAGCCTGCACCACGTGCCAAAAGAGACTAACTCAATTGCGCAGTAAAAAAGAATCAACTTTTTTAATGGGAGGCATATCATGGCAAAATACACAGAAGTGAGACTCAAGAATAATCAATTTATTCTGGTTACTGAAGGAGAAGAGGATATAGAAGTTACAAATTTTGTTAGCCAACTTCAAAAAGATATTACGTATAAATTAGCCAGCGGAATAAGTACCCATGAGTACCTGGTTAGAGTAAAAAAACAGAATGGAGATGAGTTAGAAAGTAAAATTATTCCATCACCAGAGTTTGACAGAATGCAATGGGCTTCTAGGCACTGGGGATCAGAGGCTTTTGTTCATGAAAAAGCTATTTTTAAAAACCAAGTTCGTAAAAAAATGCTACTACGAGAAGGGATCAAAAAAGAAACGCGATATCAAAACGTTGGTTTTATTAAACAAAATGGCAAGCCTCTCACTTATGTAGATAATGGGGGATGCTTTACTAAAGATGGATACGATGATTCAATAAAATCTTGTTTACAAGATAAGTTATCTAAGTATGAATTATCTCCTCCTATAGACGATGTAGACGAGATTGAAGAATGTATTTTGGCTATGCTCAATATAGGCGAATTATCACCTAACAATCCTTTTGTTGGCCTTCTTTGCCAAACAACGGTTATTAAAGCTTTGATGAGTATCTTTTTACCGAATACTTGTACTCATTTTTTAGTGGGTGAAACAGGCTCCATGAAATCTTCGGTAGCTACTGTCATACAATCATTTCATGGACAAAATTTTGAGTCCTCGTTAGATTTACCTGAAAGTTGGAACAGTACTAAAGCTGCTCTTGAAAATACACTTACTATGATTAAACACTCAGTGCTGGTGATTGATGATTTTGTTCCTAACGCCAAGACGAATAAAGAATTATCGAATAAAGCGGAAGATATTTTACGAGCCAGTGCAAATCGAGCTAAAAAAACTTTAGCTAATAATGCAGGAGGTATCAGACAAGGGAGTACACCTGATGCAACGATATTGATAACAGGAGAAGCGCTTTCAAAAGACTTAGTGACATCACTTCTTATGCGCGTTATGTTTTTTCCAATAACAAAAGGGGATATTGATACAGATAGCATGGACGAGTATCAAGACTTTGGAAAAGAGGGTGTTTTAGCAATGTTCACTTCATTGTTCATTATGTACTTATTAGAAAAACAAGATAAATTATCTACATCTATACCCAGAATTTTTAAACAATATAGAACAAAGGCTTCTAAAGAATTAATTGATAAACATTCAAGATGTTTTGAAAATGCAGCTTCTCTTATGGTTGCACAAAGTCTTTTATTTTCATTTGCAAAGTGGCATAAGGTTATTAGTAAAGGCAAGCCTAAAAAGATGCTTGAAGATTCATGGCATCAAATCCTACAACTAGTAAAAAGACAAACACAGATCACCGAAGAACATAGCCTGCCTAATGTAGTTTTTAAGTATTTTAAAAAAGGAATGTCTGAAGGTTATATCCATTTGGTTGATCATTCAACAGGAGATGAACCAGAAGGTGAAGACACAATCAAATTTGGCTGGGAAAATGAAGAACCTAAAGGCCACTGTGTCGGTTGGTTTAATGAAAAAACCCAGAGTGTTTATATTGAAACATCGGAGACAACATTTAAGGTTTTATACAACTTATTTCCTGAAGGGTTTAAAGATGCAATGCCAGATAGTCATAAAAGTTTTTGGAAAACGATGAATGAATCTGGTGGATTATCTGAGACTGAAAAAGAACGAAATACTGTTCGGAAAACAGTGTTTGATTTTAGTGAAGGAGCGAGTAAATCTATTCCTGTTTATTTTTTGTCATTCAATTTTGAATTAAAAAAGTAAGTGGTATCTCTTCATAGAATCGTACAAATAGTACAAATTTATCAGCCCTATTCACTTGTACGATTTGTACGGTTTTGAGGAAGGTAGGTATAGATAATTACTCATTAGATTTATTTTGTAACCAGTGACTTGCTATTAAATATTTAAACCGCTTCTTTCATAGAATCGTACAAATCGTGCAAATGTTAATTATGTAAACCGGTTAATTAATTTGTACGATTTGTACTATTTTTCAGGATGAAGGCTAATAAATAGCCCCCAGCGCATTTAGTCATCATTTACATCAAACTGCCTTTACACACCTCTACGAGCTGTTTGTGTGCGTATAAGCGGGGTTTTTATTCTGGATAATTAATTGCTGTCACTACCGAACACGAATGCAATATAAACAAAATTTTCAATTTTAAAAAAGGATTGTCTATGAAATTTAAAATAAAATTTAGTCGTTTTAAAAGCTATAAGAACATCACCCGTAGCGGTATCAATCGGAAATCTTTATCCGTTCAGGAATTTTCAAAGCAATTTAAAAATGCAGCCGTAGGGGAAAAAAATGAAACGCCTACCTACGTTATGGCTGAACTTGGCGATCAAGAAAATGAGGTTACAAAAAGTTTACGTCATAAAGAAAATATCATTAACTACACAGGGATTGTGTTAGATGTTGATAATAAAGTCGGAAAAAATGCTTACCGTTCTTATGCATTTTCCAAACAACAACTCACTAAAAAGTTTGGCGATTATCACTTTATTATCCATACCTCATTTAGCTCCAAACCTAAGCATGAAAAGTATAGAATTATTATTCTACTTGCTCATCCTATTCCCAAAGAAAAACTAAAATCTGCGGTCAATTACTTTACTAAAGAATTAAATTTAGGTGAAGCTGTCGATGATGCATCAAAGACTATCAGCCAGTGTTTTTTCTTTCCCGTTAGAAAGAAAGCGGACAGTAAATATCGTCTTTTCATTAACAACAAATCAGAACTGTTTAATCCCGATAATCTTCCAAACACCCCCTGCAATTCAATAGCAACTAGAACCGACAAAAAACAAAGGAAAGCGTTGTCAGTTGATGATTTCAATTATGAGAAAGTTGACCTGAATAAACTCCGTCTCAGTGCTGATCTAAAACAAGCAATAATAACAGGCGATGCCACTCGCCTAAAAAAAGAAGGCTATGAAAGTCGCTCTGAATTTTGTTATGCCGTTATTTTAAAACTTGCTGCATTAAAATTAGAAGACCAAGTCATTGCCAATATTGTTCTTGATGCTACCTATGCCTAAGTTACTACATCACCGTAGACCTAGACCAATGTCCACACCCACTTTCATCATTAAGATAGCTATAATTAACCCATCCATTGCCATTCATTCTCGGCAGTAATTGTTTAACTATTTTAACTTTCATCATGAAACTAAACAAAAAACAGCTAGCGGTACTGGAATACACCAAAGGTAATGCAGTTGTACAAGCAGGACCAGGCACGGGTAAAACAACCACTCTTATTGCCTATGCTGAAAACTTGGTTAATGAATCCATAGCCACTCCTGATGAAATATTAATCTTAATGTTCAATGTCTCTGTTAAAGATGAGATTAAAGACCGGCAAGGTGACGCTAATAACCAAAAGGCAATAGTGCATACCTTCCACAGCTTCGGGCTAAGCATTATTCGAAGTCACTATAAGACTCTTGGATTCACAGCTCCACCAACACAAGGCAACAAAGGCTACACCAAGAATCAGGTTACGTTTAAAGAGATGCTGTCGCTGCCATTAGAGTTAGCCAAGTCACACCCCGCTATATTCAAGAAAGAAATTGCTAAGTATAAATATTTGTTAGTGGATGAAGTCCAGGATATCAACAAGCAACAAATGCAATTGATTATCCGACTCTCCAAGCTGATTAACAATACGCTACTGTTTGGTGACAAGAAGCAAGCTATCAATGGTTTCCTTAATAACGATATCAACTACTGGGAACGGCTTGAGACTAGATTAAGACCGAGACCAAAACAATTTCAGCTCACAATCACTCACCGACTTCCTGAAGCCACCCTCCCCTTCATTAACCGTGTTGGCCACGCCATTAGTAGGGATGATGAACCTCTAGTCACTAACAGTAAAAAGATAATTTACAAAAAGATAAAAAGTAAAAATAAGAAAAAGAATAAAGATACTTATAAGAACGATCAGGCTGAGTTTATAGCCTCACGCATTAAGAAGTTGATTGAAGATAAGGGTGTTCAGCCTAAGCAGATTGTGTGCCTGGGTAACACTAGAAAACAGCTTAGCCAGCTATACAATGCATTAGATGGGTATGGCTTACACACCGATAGACTGTTCATTAACAGAACAACTGAAAAACATTTATTGATGGTAAGAGAAATACTTTCTTTATCGCTATGGTATAGGGAGCATAAGAGACAAAGGAACCACACCTTACACAAAGAATTCGATGCCTTTATTAAACAGTTACTCCTCCTACTCGGTACAGACAAGGCGTCTAGACGTAGCATTACCCAATCCATTAAAGACAATGGTCTTGAAGGATTCCATGTTAATAGTGCTGATGATAAATTGTACCGTGACCTATTGAGCTTTCGTAAGACTGTCAAAAGTGTCGCTGATAGCAATGAACCTGAACGTGCCATCCAAATCGTGATTTCCTTTTTATCACCATTACTGAAACGGCAATACGACAAGAAGGGTGACAAGACATGGAAACTACTGATACGGCAGGACTTAAGTGATCTCAAAGTTATTAGCAGGCGTTATGATTGTTTATCTGATGATGTTATTGATGCATTACGTCTGCCCCCAATACAAAAGGGCGACAGGGTTCAGCTATCTACATGTAACCATGCTAAAGGTAAAGAGTGGGATTATGTCTTTGTCATTCATGTGGTTGAGGGTGTATTTCCTCATCACAAATCACTAAAAGATAATAAGAAACTAGCTAAAGAGCGGATGAAGTTTTACGTTGCTATTACCAGACACCGAAAACGTTTATGCATTATTAAATGTCCTATCCGTGAAATTGGATATACCCGTGATGGTATGAAGATTAGCGGTAAGCATTTCAGTAAGCCATCACAGTTTATGAAGATTTAATGATTATGAGGTGTTAATCATGTATATCGGGTGTTGCTTTACAAATAATTAGGGTTAGAAATGCTTAGAAACGGGCTATGGGTATGTTGTGGGGACTAACGGGCTATTAGAAATACTAATTTGAGTGTAAGACAGAATTAATGTGTGCGTTGTATTAATCATAAGAGAATTCTGTCTATATTTATTCAATTCACAGGCAAATACAATGGCACTATCAAACAAAGGCTTCATACAAGAATTAATACAATGCTGTTTGGCATATGGTATCGAGACAATCACATTCATCGACCGCTTAAAACTGCATTACGATGGACGGTCAACCGCAATCACCTTAAAACCAGAAAAGGACACCGACACCGAAAGAGAATTTTCCGATGCCGCTAACTTAGACAGAAAACTAGACTTATTCAGGCTTTCTAAAGACGATTTAGTCCTGTTACGAAGTGAGTTGCAAGGGGATTACAAAATCAATTATATTGAATTTGCTATAGATTTTGTTACTGATGAGGAAGCATTGCATATGATAGAAACCTTTTTTTACCAACACTTGGTAAAGGAAATTTCTGGTGAATTTTATTTCTATCAAGAGAAACAAACGGTTTACTATGGCCCTAAAGGTACTTATCCAAACACCCTATTTTATAGTGACAAAAAGTCAAAAATGTCCCAGAAGAAATACTGTTTACATTTGGAGATTCGTATCAAGGGAGCTAAAGACATATTTAAGCATGCCGATGTAATCACCTTGAATGACGTGATTAATTTTAACTACCTTAGTTTTTTTAACGAAAAGTTAGATTTCAGACGGGTCAACCAAAAAACATTAGGTGCTTGTACTTATCCATCGAAAGACGTAACAAGACAAACTAAATCCAAAGATAGTGAGGAAACGTTACAAGAGATATCTAATCTACAGGAATTCCTATCCGATAATCCTAGCTATAAAGATGCCTTTGAAGGGGTAATGACAACTGCCAGTATAAAAACGAAACTAGAAGAGTATTCAAAGAATTGTTAATTTTATGGTTTGAAATACAACCCCCTATAAAAAGTGTCTTTTTCTATGCGTCTATAAGCTCTATAGACACATCTATACACCCTCTGTACTGCATAGAAACGGGGGGTAATTTCAATTGTGTACTATTTACTGAATATGGCTGGTATGAGTATTTTGACCTTGATGAAGTAGTAGTAACCTCATAGATGCTACTGCTTCAATTTTTATGAAACTGGAGAAAGTAGGTGGTTTCCCGAGTGACACTGTACACATTTTATTAAGAATGAGAAAAGCTATATAATATTATATATAGGAATGTTCACTCTTAAATGTCACTCGAAAATGAAGGGGTAATATGCATCTAACCCCATGAAACCCACTATATAGAGATTAAACAAGCCTATAGGTACGTCTAATAGCACTGTAGATGCAGCACTGTTGGAACAACAGGAATAAGCAGCAGCATAAGCAGAAGTAACTTGTTTGTCTTATTAATACACCTTTCTATTACTCCACTCACACCTACATTAAGACCCATAAATTCAGGAGCAGACACAAAAAGTCACTTTTTACGGTTACTGTAAAATCAAGCAGTATCTTGATGATGCGTAGTGCTTATCATTAACCATGCCAATTTAGAGCCGTAAACAGGGGGTATAGGTATGCTAGACACGCCTACAGACCCTTATTTAAGACGATTAAATTGAGATCAGTACTATTGTTATTGCTATTGCTATTGCTATTGCTATTGCTATTGTGCAGCTTAAACCCGCTAATTAACGTGTTATCGTCAGCTTTCTCCAATTGGTGGCTAATACCTGCTAAATGACTGGAAACAGAGAGAGATCGGCAAGTGGCTTACCATGGTTTATGCCTGACATGTAGTAGCAGCAGCACACTACTTGAGTACACCACTGTTTATATTTCCTTGGTGTTGTACCACAATGACAGAGCTCATTATTGTTGATACTTTTTGATGGTAATTACTTGTCAGGTTTCAACCCCATACCCCCTTAAAAGGAAAAGGGCACAACCATTTAAGGTTGTACCCTTATAAAATAACACCAAAATTGAAATCAACTCAGGTATTCAGATACGCAGATTCATTTTTAACTCCAATACCATTCGTAGAAAAAATACATAGCTGATTTATAGCTCTTAAGCATCTCGGTGTCACTAAAAAAATCCGAATATAACTTAACGTTATTTTTTCGTATTTTAAGAAAAACCATTGACTCAGAATAGAAGTCATCCTTTTCATCACCACGCGAATTAATAAAAAACCCCCCTTTCTTATAGTACCAACCCCCAGAATCTGAACGATTATCATATGTATATTGTCCACCTTGACAACTCAAACTTAAAACCTTCGAGTCCCATCTAGATAGTGTGATTGAATTTGCATGCAACCACGGTATAATGACTTCAGTAACCTTACTCATTTCGAAAACATCATAAGTAATCTCACCTTTCACACTTACTCCATTCTTTCGACTACAACAAATTGTAAAGCTTGTCTTTTCGAATGCATCTGGATGCTTGTGTCTATCTTTAACACTATGATCGCAATTGCCATTACTATCATATTCATCTATTTGATGATAGCTATCTAATGTTAGACTTGCCCCATCATCATTTTGATTACAAGAATAATCCATCGGATTATTTTCACACTCATGTAATCTTTTGTTTTGTTGCTTAATACTTCTCATAATTGTATTCCTATCGTTTAAAAATTAAAGGTCAAACAATAAAAACGAATATATAACTAATAATAAACCCTGTGGTTTTGCTTGTTATGGCAAATACAACAGAATTAGATCGATCGGTGGTGTTAATAAATGTTGTTCCTCATACAGCATTTTTATTTGTTACACCTTAATGTTAGCAATCAAGATAAGCACTTAACTTATAACCCAAACCGACTTTACCGACGCCTTACATAAAGGGTCGTCAAGTCAGTCTGGGCTATAGGCAAGCCATTAATATAGAGGGTTATTAATAACGGTAGCAGTCAACAATCACTCCCTCCCTAAAATACCAAAGAACGAATTGATTCAGTTCACGTTGATAATATTGAGGTGTTAATACTTGGGATAATTTTTCCAAGTATGACGTGAAATTATCTCTGGTGATTATAATTTTTTTATAGCTTATATAAGGATTGGAAGGAAGCACATACGATTCACCATCAAAATAAAAAAATTCGGTCTGATTTACTTGATCATCATCAAATAGATACCGTCCATTAATCATCTTTAAGCTGAGAAGATTGAGATCCCACAGCGATAAAAAAACACTGTTTTCTTCTAGCCAAGGAATAAGTATGCTAGCTAACCTAGACATAGCCTGATGGTCTTTATATTTACCCTCTTCCGATCCCACTCTATAAATATCTACAGAGCCATCACGTCTGCAATTAACAGTAAGTTGATGTTTTATGATACAAACACCATCTTTTGTAGAGAAAGGGATAGGGGATCTAGTAACGTTATTAGGGTCAGATAAAGCAATTAAAAAGGCTAGTTCTTCTTTTGTTAGAACATACTCTGCAGCTGATAAATAACTATCGCCAATGCTAATGCTTATTCCATCATCAAAACATTGAGTATAATCGTAAAGTTGCAGACAAGTAAGGTAGGAAAAATTTTTGGATTTTTTCATAATATTTGTTGTAAAATTTATATTATTTACATTCCTTTTTGAAAGGAAAACACACACGGATTTATTCCGTGATCGGTAAATAAAGTTAAATAAAATTAAACAAATAAAAATGAGAAAATAGTGCTCACTTCCGATTGACTACAGGGATGCAGCCAATCTAGCCATCCTTAAAAAAGCATAGCGTTACTGATATGATAACTCTATTTACAATAAATGCAACTATTTATTCTAAATTGGCATGTTATTGTGGAGATCAACACACTGGAAATGAAGCAAAGGCCTTAGAAACATGGCTGTCGTAATCGCTGACGCAGGACCTTTAATCGCTTTTGCCAAAATCACCAGTTAAATTTATTACGCCAGCTACGAGGTTCTAATAGCAACGGTACCAAATATCCAAGGTCATCTCTTTGTCCTGCGTTCCTTATACGATTTGGTTGAAGTTCGTAATTCTTTGGAGTTAAATACATATCATTTAGAATTACTTAATCAGCATTAAATTAATAACAGGAATTATCATGACCGAAATCACCCCTTTTTCATTGCCAACTGAAGCAGAAGAAATTAAAATTATTGATATAGAAATGCTATCTGAGCATCCAGACTTATTGAATATTGGTTTAGAGGCAAAAAAACGAACTGTTGAAGGTATTTTTGCATTTAGTGCCTGCGTAAAAGCCTTAAAAGAAAAAGATTCTAAAAAAACGCAAGGAGGTTCTGACTTTGGAAAGCTAGCAGAGGAATGGTGGGGATTACTGCCTAGTGAAGCATCTCGTTGGTTAACGATTAGTAAAAACATGCAACTTTTGGATATTATCCAAAACTTACCGGATAGTTACAGATCAATTTCCATATTAGCAGGACTAGATGAAAAGTACATCGCTAAAGGAATAAAAGAAAACGTTATCAAGGCTACAGCAACGCAGAAATCAATTTCTGCATTTAAAGCAACTGTATTAAAAGAACCTAAAGTTAAAAAAGTCTATTATCTAACTCATAAAGACAAAGAATTGATACGTGCAGCACTAATAGACGAACCATTAGAAATTTTCAACAAAGCATTTCCTGAAAAGAAAGATAAAAAGCAAGCGTCTTAAAAATATAATGGTCTAATTTACACCCTGATCACTTGCTGAATGAGTACATGGAAGAGAAACAATACAGTACCAAGAGGACATCGTATTATGCGCTTACCTACTACACTGTTGGAACAACAGGAATAAGCAGCAGAAGTAACTTGTTTGTCTTATTAATACACCTTTCTTCTACTACTCTTACTCCACATTAACACCCAAATTAAGACCCCTGAATTCAGAACCAGCCAAAAAGAGTCACTTTTTACGGTTGCTGTGAAATTAAGCAGGTATCTTGATGAGGCGTAGCTAACACTTTCTGCTGATGCATAGAAACAGGGCTTGATTTGAATTGCGTAGATTACACTGTATATATGAGATACAGACTACTGAGGAATCGCTATGGCCGCCGTCATATCATTAAAGCTAACGATAAGAGCACCTGGAAGCAATGGCAGGGTCCTTCTGTTGTTGTGATGGTGATGCTATAACCCGTAGGGGTTATGGATGGTGAGTGGCACAGCACGGCGGAACCGTTCTATACGTAAGTAAGTAAGTAAATAAATGCTCTTCACATCCTTACATTAATATTCATCCATTCCTATTTGTTAACGATACTTTGTTGTAAAACTCACCTTTCCTATGCATCACAGACACCTTATAGGTAGATAGAAACAGCTCTGTGATGCATAGAATGGGGTGGTAATTTGATTTGTGTACATTACACTGAAAACAGCATACTCTCACCAATTGGCGAAACAGAAGCGGTTTACGCCTGTAACAGCACAGCACCATTTGAACCACAGCATTTCTTAAACTTCTTGCCACTACCACAATGGCAGGGCTCATTCCTGCCCACTTTATTAGATGCCGAAGCGGGTGCTGGTGGATGTAGCATATTTTCTAGATCAGAAATATCTTCTGGCTTATCCATCTCAAAGCCAATAATGTAATGCCATCCGTTTTCTGAACATTTCTCCGCAACATACTTTGCTTTCTCGTCTGAGTGAACGCGGACGATGATGGGTCTTTTCTCTGTGCCTAGTTTTGCCATTTTAATTTCTCTATTGCGAGTGGTGTTAATAAATTACCGGTAACTTTTGTACCGATAGTTTCATTTGTCTTCAAAACGCTTTCAACATTCAATTCATATAGGTCAACGTTACAGCCTACCTGTTAATGAACCAACCGCATTAACAATGCCTTCAATACTACTACAAACAATTCAATAGTTAATTAAATCTACTTTAAAAAAAACTGTAAAGAAAAAGTAAGTAGTTAGTCTTAGCAGAAAAATTGCTGGTAACGGTATGGACTTATCTGTTTCACAAGATAATTCGTACAACACAAATTATTGGTTCTTTTTAATAACTGTAAACAATTATCAGTAGTTAGTCTTAACAGAAGAATTACTGGTAACGGTATGGCCTTATTTTTTTCGCAAGGTTATTCGTACAAACCAACTTATAAGTTCTTTAAAAAAACTGTAAACAATTACCAGTAGTTAGTCTTAGCAGAAAAATTGCTGGTCACGGTATGGCCTTACCTGTTTCACAAGGTTATTCGTACAAACCAACTTATAGGTTCTTTAAAAAAACTGTAAAGAGAAAGAGTAGTTTGTTCGTAAGTACCTGCAGTTTGGTTTACCACAGTTACCGGTATGTTTTGTTATTGCGGCTTTCTACTTACTTAAAAATATTTCACACTAAATAACGGAGTTACAAATGTATACCCTAAACACAACAGATAATAAAGTAGAAGAATTAAACACGCCATACCCCATCAAGGTTCTTAAGAAAGTAAATCTTATTCCACCCAGAGGTAAAAGTGCTCCATCTGTATTAGTTGAGAGACAAGTAGGTGGAGTTACAGAAAAAGGCATTATGCCTATTGATGATTTCTATTCTGACCCAGAACTTTCAAAACAAATCGGTTTAGTTGATGCGGATAGAAAGATTACTAAACAAGATATCATTAATCAATTAGACAAATTATGTTCAGATAAAAATGTCATCACCCTTGTTGATAAGTTTGGCTATTGTGAACTTAACGGTGCAGGAGTATTTGTTCATGCGGGAGGAACAATAACAGGTATGTTTTCACCAAAGCTTCCTTTGACTTCATCTAACCTTAAACTTAATTTTGGACATTGTAACCTAATGTCATTAAGCCCTGAGGACAGCGCACAAGAATTAGTCTCTGGCTTCTTATCAACCTTTAATATATCGAAGTCTAAACCAGAGATTGGAACATTGTTAATGGCTAAGATAATTGGAGAAGCTTTACTTCATTTCAAAAGCAGTAACGTTTCAATGTCTTTTGTAAATAATGGTTTCAAGCATACACCATCAATTGCTAAGCTTTCTAAAATCACTTACGGCGAGTATGTAATTGATCCTTTCGCTATAGATAGTTATTCCGTTAAGCAAAAACAAAAGACTCATTCAAAAGAAATGCATAATGTATATTTTAATGTAGAACCTGAAGATATTGACCGTGATGTTTTTTCTGAAACTTACGTTCTAACAAGCGATACGAATTTTTCAAAAGTAATGAACTTATTCATTCAGTATCTCGTAAATAATTACGACGCCATTGATTCGAAAGTAAACTCCACCTTCAATAAATATGAAAAAAAATCATCCTCCAAAAGACACTCTACTGTTGGATCAATTGTTGCTGATTTAATGGTTGGTATCCATATGTTCTTAAATTTCTGTGTTGATGAACAATATCTATCAAAGAAGGAAGCAAAATTAATATGTGACTCTCAATTTGATATTATTACTTCACTTGTTATCCCCTTAACACAACAGAGGTATAGTCTTTACAAGTACTATGCCTAATCCCCCTTAACATCAAGCACCGGTATTACCGGTGCTTACTTCCCTTCACTCAACATATCCTACAGCTTCTAACTCGTAGGATATGTTTCCTCAGCAGAACCACTTCAAGATCCATATCAAATGCGTATGCGCTAAGATAAAGCCGATCAAAAACAAAACCAGACAATCATGAACAACGTTACACCTCTAGTTGTATAAACGCTTCTACTCTGCTGCTGCTGCTGTTGTTGCTGCAGCTACTAAGCGAAATACAATATACCGTAATAGAGAACTGCAAT
>ENA-OSET01003760-OSET01003760.1-sediment-metagenome-genome-assembly--contig:-NODE-3760-length-13720-cov-3.525324_pt1 | contig 13720 bp, 12 predicted proteins | sample MGYA00237882_ERZ534229 | MGnify/ENA primary metagenome ERZ534229 (study PRJEB26408, sample SAMN06266212) | sediment metagenome | isolation source: Hudson Canyon methane seep mesocosm | place...
GAATCTTAACTCTTTCGCCATAGCAACAGGCGTAATGAGAGTGATCTCCATAGCCACATTGTCTCCCGGCATAACCATTTCAACTCCAGCAGGTAATGTTGCAACACCGGTAACATCGGTGGTTCTGAAATAAAATTGCGGACGATAGCCATTAAAAAATGGAGTATGACGGCCACCCTCTTCTTTGGTCAGAATATAAACTTCGGCTTTGAATTTTGTATGCGGCGTGATAGACCCAGGCTTAGACAGAACCTGACCGCGCTCAATTTCATCTCGCTTGGTACCACGAAGAAGAACTCCAACGTTTTCCCCAGCTCGCCCCTCATCTAAAAGCTTTCGGAACATTTCCACACCAGTTGCTGTGGTTTTGGTGGTATCTCGAAATCCAACAATCTCAAGTTCCTCACCCACCTTAATCACACCTGTTTCAACACGACCGGTTGCAACAGTTCCACGACCTGAAATACTAAAAATATCTTCAATCGGCATCAAGAAAGGTTTATCTACAGGACGATCTGGAACCGGGAAATAGGTATCCAAAGCTTCCATCAATTCCCAGATGCATTTGGTTTTCTCTTCATCTTCTGGATTTTCAAGAGCCTGCAAAGCACTACCACGGATAACAGGCACATCATCACCTGGAAATTCGTATTTACTAAGCAACTCACGAACTTCCAGCTCAACCAGATCGAGCAACTCAGGATCATCAACCATGTCACATTTATTCATAAATACAGTGATCTTAGGAACACCGACCTGACGTGCCAATAGAATATGCTCTCGTGTCTGCGGCATTGGGCCATCGTTTGCGGAAATAACCAAAACCGCGCCATCCATCTGTGCCGCACCAGTGATCATGTTTTTCACATAATCAGCGTGTCCTGGGCAATCAACGTGTGCGTAGTGACGGTTTTCTGTTTCGTACTCAACGTGAGCAGTAGAAATTGTAATTCCACGCGCTTTTTCTTCTGGCGCGCCATCAATCTCATCATACGCTTTGAAGTCACCATATTGCTTAGTAATCGCAGCTGTTAATGTTGTCTTACCGTGATCAACGTGGCCAATTGTGCCGATGTTGCAATGCGGTTTATTACGTTCAAACTTTTCTTTAGCCATAACGGCCTCCCTATTACTTGCGCAAAATCGTGTTACGCGTTGGTTACGCGTGTGCGCGTAAATGGATTTTGGTAAAAAATCAAGTAAAATAGTTTATTTTTATGTAAACTTATTTTCTCTTGGAAAGCCCCGTGGTGCCATTCTTCCCGCTCCTGCACGCTTTCCAACCCAATCTGCTAGCTCTGATTCAATGCGACGCCTGCCTGCAGGATCTAACCAAGACAGGCCGTCTATTAAATTAAAAGTAGTAGCATCATTCAAGCCACCATCTTTATATTTTTGCATCCGAACACCCTTACCACGAGACATAATTGGGAGTTCATCAATAGGAAAAATTAAAACTTTACGATTCTGACCTACAGTTGCTACATAATCTCCTGCTACTGGTTTACATATTAATGCAGTTATATCACTTTTGACATTTAGAACCTGTTTACCAGTTCGAGTTTGAGCAACAATATCGCTTTCCTGAACGACAAAGCCGTCTCCAGCAGATGATGCTAATAATAGTTTACGGTCTGGTTGATGAATAAAAAGTTCAATCATATTTGCATCGTTTGGTAAATCAACAATCAACCGAATAGGTTCACCCATGCCACGGCCACCTGGCAGTTCCGAACAAGACATTGTGTAAAATCTTCCATTACCACCAAACATTAGTAATTTATCAGTAGTTTCAGCATGAAAAACAAATCGTTTTTCATCACCGTCTTTATATTTCAGTTCTTGAGTTAAATCGACATGACCTTTCATTGCACGAACCCAACCCATAGCTGAACAAACAATGGTTATTGGTTCTTTCTCAATCATAGCTTCAATCGGTACTTCTTCAAAATCAGGTGCATCGGCTAGTTCTGTTCTTCGGGCGCCACCATCACTATTTTTACCAAATAATTTACGAGTGTCTCGCAACTCATTTATTATCCGATCCCATTGCATTTTTTCTGAGCTTAAAAGATCATCAAGGTCTGCTCTTTCCAACTGTAAACTGTCTAACTCTGTTCTTAGTTCAATTTCTTCAAGTTTCCGGAGACTTCTTAATCGCATATTTAGGATTGCTTCTACCTGAACATCAGACAAACTAAACTCATTCATCATAATCTTTTTTGGTTCATCTTCATTTCGTATAATTTCAATCACTCGATCAAGATTTAAAAAGGCAACTATATAACCTTCTAACACTTCCAGACGGTGGTCAATTTTATCCATTCGATGTTTTGATCTACGCAAGAGAACGTCACGCTTATGGTCAATAAAAGCTCTTAAAACCTCTTTCATTGAACATACTTTGGGTGTTCTACCATCAATTAACGTATTCAAATTTAAATTAAATCGCACTTCTAAATCTGACATACGAAATAGTGTTTCCATTAAAACAGTTGGATCAACAGTTTTTGCCCTGGGCTCTAAAACTAACCTTATATCTTCAGCACTTTCATCACGAACATCTGCTAAAATTGGCAATTTTTTTAGTTGAATTAATTCAGCAATTTTTTCAATAAGTTTAGATTTTTGAACTTGATATGGTATTTCAGTGATTACAATCTGCCAAAGTCCTCGTGACAAATCTTCAATTTCCCATTTTGAACGTAATCGCATTGGCCCACGCCCTGTACGATATGTTTCCAACAAACTCTCTCTTGGCTCAACTAAAATACCACCAGTTGGGAAATCAGGTCCTGGAACAAAATCCATTAAAGTTTCGTCTCGTGCGTTTGGCGCTTTTATTAAATGAATGGAAGCATCAAGCAATTCACCAATATTATGTGGCGGAATATTTGTTGCCATGCCTACAGCAATACCTGTTGAGCCATTTGCCAGTAGGTTTGGAAAACTTGCAGGTAAAACTGAAGGCTCAGTTAATCTACCATCATAATTATCCTGAAAATCTACAGCATTCTCTTCCAAACCAACCAACATTGCTTCCGCAATAGCAGTCATTCTAGCTTCAGTATATCTTGCAGCGGCTGGATTATCACCATCGATATTACCAAAATTCCCCTGCCCATCTACCATAGGATATCTCACAGAAAAATCTTGTGCCAATCTTGCCATAGCGTCATAAATTGCAGCATCACCATGGGGATGGAAATCACCCATGGTATCGCCCGAAATTTTTGCTGATTTTAAAAACTTTCCACTAGCAACTAGCTTAAGTCTATACATTGCGTATAAAATTCTTCGGTGAACAGGCTTTAAGCCATCTCTTGCATCAGGCAATGCACGATGCATTATCGTTGAAAGTGCATATGTTAAATATCTATCGCCAATTGCTCTTCGCAATGGCTCTGACAGGGTATTGCTCCCACCGTCATCTTCATTTTGTTCGTTAATCAAATCACCCATAAAAGACATCTAACGAGACTGAACATCAGCGTCTAGAGTTTCTCAGTACTTTTAAGGAATATTCTCGTTTATATTTTAGATTTTATCAAAATCAATAATAGTAAAAGGAATTATAAAGTATAAATTCCTTTTACTTTATTTTTAATGCCCCAAAATTTGCGACAAAAATAATTTTGTACGATCATTTTGTGGATTATCAAAGAATTCCGCTGGTTCATTCTGCTCAATGATTTGCCCTTCATCCATAAAGATGACGCGATTAGCAACTTCTCTAGCAAAACCCATTTCATGAGTAACCACAAGCATTGTCATACCATCTTCAGCGAGCTGAACCATCGTATCTAATACTTCTTTTATCATTTCAGGATCCAAAGCAGAGGTTGGTTCATCAAATAACATTATTCGAGGCTTCATGCATAATGACCTTGCAATAGCCACACGCTGTTGCTGTCCACCTGACAATTGCCCAGGGTACTTATCTGCTTGTTCTGGAATTTTTACTTTTTCTAGAAAATGCATAGCAGTTTCTTTTGCTTCTTTCTGAGTGGTTTTACGAACCCATACAGGAGCCAGCATGCAATTTTCTAAAATAGTTAAATGAGGAAACAAATTAAAATGTTGAAAGCACATTCCAACTTCTGACCTAATAGTATCAATATTCTTTAAGTCAGATGATAACTCTGTACCATCTACTGTAATTAATCCCTCTTGATGTTCCTCAAGCGCATTAATACATCTAATTAGAGTAGATTTACCTGAGCCAGATGGCCCCGCAATTACTATTCTTTCTCCACGATTTACTGTTAAATCAATATCTCGTAGTACGTGAAATGAACCAAACCATTTATTCATTTTAGTGATTTGGATTGCTACCTCGTCACTGACTTTTAATTGCTTTTTTGCGTTAGCCATAACAGACGCTCCTTTGATTAGTGACCAGTCGCGAGCTTGCGCTCTAAGTACATTGAATACCGCGACATAGAAAAACAGAAAATGAAGAAAATTAGACCAACAAAACCATATAACTCCCACAATATACCATTCCATGCCATATCTGCACGGATGTTAGTAGAAAGCCCTAACGGATCTAATAAACCAATGATTGAAACTAAGGTCGTATCTTTAAATAGACCTATAAATGTCGATACAATACCAGGAATTGATATTTTTAATGCTTGAGGCATGATGATTAGCCTCTGAGCTTTCCAATAATCTAAACCAAGACTATCAGCTGCCTCATATTGACCTTTGGGTAAAGCAGCTAAGCCACCTCTTACAACTTCAGCCATGTATGCAGCAGCAAACAAAGTAACCATTATCATTACTCGAAGGATTAAATCAAAATTTGAACCTGGCGGTAAGAAAATATTTAAAAGTGTTGATGCAACAAACAATAATGTGATTAGCGGTACACCACGTATAAACTCTATAAAGCAAACACACACAGCCTTTAAAATTGGAAGATTTGATTGGCGGCCAAGTGCTAATAATATACCTATTGGGAGCGATAATGCTATTCCAGTAACCCCAATTAAAATCGCTAGCATAAATCCACCCAACCTATCAGACTCAATAGCTTCTGAGCCTAATGGTATAATCGACTGCAATAATGTCGACAAAGGGCTCGTAATGAAAAGCCACCAAATTATAGGCAATGCAATTGATGCAATAACACCAGCTAATGATCCAGATATCTTATTGACGTAAACGTAACCTAAATATGAAACTATAAAGCCAGAAAATACTGTTACAGGAAACCAAATAGAACCACCCCAAATCAACCAAAAACAAAGGAATGGATATATCGCGGTAAGGTATAGTAGTTTCCTCGAAGCTTTATCAAATAATACAGGTGCTAAAGCGAGACCAAGCAATATAAATGCTAAAATAGGACGCCAATATAATTCAGACGGATAAAATCCAAATAATAGCTGTAACCAACGTTCACGGATAACTCCCCAACAAGCACCCCCGCCTCCATGGCCACTTCTACCTAATTCTGCCAATACACCCCTACAGTCAGTTAAAGAAACTGAATTCCATGTTGGAGAAAAAACCCATGGTAATATATTCCACAATACAGAAATTATAAAATATGAAACAATTATCGTTAATATTGTATTTGGAATGTCAGAAAACATATTTTTTCTAAACCAACCAATTACTCCAGTTTCAGAAAGTGGCGCTGCCCTTTCCGGAATAACCTCTTTTCTTACAAACGATAGATCAGCCATATTAACGCTCCACCAATTTTACTGAATTATTGTACCAATTCATCACAGTCGAAATTGCTAATGAAATTATTAAATAGATAGCCATACCCATTAGTACAGTTTCTAATTCACGCCCAGTTTGATTAAGGGTTATACCCATTAATGTTCCTGTTAAATCCATATACCCAACAGCAATCGCTAATGAGGAATTTTTTGTTAAATTTAAGTACTGTGAAATAATTGGAGGTATAATAATTCTTAAAGCTTGTGGAAGAATTATTAAGCTCATAGTTCTTCCAGGAGTGATTCCTAGAGCATATGCAGCTTCTGACTGACCTTTTTCAACCGCCTGTATCCCAGATCTAACATTTTCCGCAATGAAAGCTGCGGTATAAAGTGATAACGCTACCCACAAGGCGATAAGTGAATTGCGCATGTATATGCCACCTTTAAAGTTAAAACCCTTAAGCTCAGGATATCCAAGATGAAATCCAAGTGCCCAAAGAATAACTAAGACAGGTAGAATAACTACTGATAATCGTTTCCACCATGTGGTTGGCCTTATACCAGTTTCGTTTTGAACAAGGTCGGCATTTTTCTTAATTTTCTTCGATATGAATAAGCCTGTAAAAAGTACAATCAAAATTCAATTAAGTCTAAACTAATACCAAATCTTAAACTTGATTCTCCAAGTAAGAAAATATCACCTAGCCCACCATTAAATAATGGTTCTGGAACATAAACACCTCGATTTGTAATTGCTACTGAGTCAAACAGCTTCATAGCTGCCTCTCCAGATCTAAACTGATTAGGTCTTGGCATTGTTTCAATCATTATAGAAAAAACAATAATGATCCAAAGTAAAACAGGAATGTTACGGAACATTTCAATGTATAAAGTCATTACTCTGGCAACTAACCAATTTTTAGATAATCTCAACACACCTATTGCAACACCTAGTATAGTTGCGGTCACACAACCCATGAATGCTAATACAAGTGTATTAATCAAGCCCATTAGGCCTGCACGAAGGTGAGTATCTCTTGATGTATAATCTAAAAGTCTTTGATTAATATCATAGTTTGATGGTTCGCCAAGAAACTTAAATTGAATTGGCTTTCCAAGAGTAGCAAGATTTGCAGCAGTATTACTTATAAGCCAACCAAAAAATAGTAGAATAGCAATCAATGCTACAACCTGAATTGTCATTGATCTATAACGAGTATCGTAAAGTAATTGGCTAAGCTTGAACCCTTGTTTACTTGGATCTGGGATTGCAGTCATTACTTGTTGTCCCCTTAATTAAATGCAATTGCATTTTGCCATAACCTTTAAGGCAAAAAGCGATTATATTTTCTAAAAAATGATAAAAAAAAAAGGGCGCTGCAATATTTACAGCGCCCAATTATTATATCTTAACGGAACGGAGCAGAGTAAATTAATCCGCCATTTGTCCATGAAGCGTTTAATCCACGAGCGATACCGATAGGAGTATTTACACCGATATTTTTCTCAAAGATTTCACCATAGTTACCATTGACTGCAATTGCTCTTGAAGCCCACTGCTTGTCTAGACCAAGCATTCCGCCCAAGTCACCTTCAGTACCTAGAAGACGGTTAACTTCTGGGTTGTTTCCAGCGTTCGCTGTATGCTCAGCAACGTTTGCAGATGTTACACCTAATTCTTCAGCTGTAATTAATGCGTTTAAAGTCCAACGAGCGATATCACCCCAGTTGTTGTCACCGTGACGTACTAGAGGGCCTAATGGCTCCTTTGATACGATTTCTGGTAATACAATGTGATCATCTGGATTTTCAAATGTTGCACGTGTTGAAGCTAAGCCAGAAGCATCAGTTGTGAAAACATCACAGGCACCAGCTAAGTATTGCGCTTGTGCTTCAGCATTTGTTTCAATTGGCACTGGCTCATATGAAATGTTGTTTGAACGGAAGAAATCCGCTAAATTTAGCTCTGTTGTTGTACCAGTTTGGATACATACAGTTGCGCCATCTAAATCTTTAGCTGAAGAAACACCTAACGCTTTAGGAGCCATGAAGCCCTGTCCGTCGTAGTAGTTAACGCCTACAAATTCAAATTTCAAATCAACATCACGGCTAAATGTCCATGTTGTGTTACGTGCCAACAAATCAACTTCACCAGATGCTAGTGCAGTGAAACGAGTTTTACCTGTTGTTGGAACGAATTTAACAGCATTGCCATCACCTAAAACAGCAGCGGCTACAGCACGACATACAGCAACGTCGAAACCACCCCAAACACCATTTGCGTCAGCAAGAGCGAAACCAGCAAGGCCAGTTGATACGCCACATTTAAGTTCGCCAGCAGCTTGAACATCTTCAAGTGTACCAGCAGCAGCAAAACCAGCTGCAAAGGTTGCGGCAGCTATTGTGCCAAAAAAAGCAGATTTTTTCATCTTTTTCCTCATCCTGTGTGCTCTTTAATAATTAGAGCGTTTGTTAGACCCAGATTTGGGTCTATTTATAAAAGTATTGGAGTTAACCCAAAACCTGACTGATAATGCGGCAAATATGTATGCATCGTCAACTGTATTTTCAGTATATTTATTAAAAAAAAAGCGACCACATTCATTATAGGTAAGTAATATTTACATATATTGAATGCTGTTTCATTATTTAGAATAATATTCATACAATTTTGGTATTAAAATTAATAAAAACTTTAAAAATTATCTTCGTTAATCAGAACTATATCCAAAAAATGCTGATTTTAAGCTGATGAGTAAATAAGTATGACCTAAATAAGAGGCATATCTTATATTAATTTATTCAAGTGGCATTTTTCCAAAATTTATAAGCAAATTCAAAATCTAAGCGTCTCGTTTCAAGAGCTTCAGCAGCTTCATCATCAATACCCCACTGTTTTTCTTGCCATCTTTCATCAACAGTTGCTGCATACCATGCATCAGAAACATTTAATTGATTCGAAATTAATGCCATCGAAATCACAAACGAACCACTTATTGTAATCAAATCATGCATTCCTGCCAGTTGATATGGATTCATTTCTTCTAACTTATCCTGATATATACTTATAGATTTAATACTTTGCTTAACATGCATAACTCCAGATGTTGTTAACATTGGCGCTAAGAGGCTATTTTTTGACCAGTTTAATATAGGATTCCAAATCTCATTTTGGTGATTTATTAACCCTTGTGGTGTAGTAGCACGATAGCATAGCAAATCACTTCCAGCATATTCTGCCAGCATTTCAATAACGGCTTCTCGATTTACCATAATCTTGTCTATTACTGAATTCGCCATTCGTGTATTTGGCATCGTAGCTGGATTTACAACTTTCTTTTGTGCCATCCATTCAAATGCAATTTGTTCCGCAATTTTGTGTGATTCAACTTTAAGCAATGCTTTAGATGGTGTTCTTATTACTTGCCCATCTAATTCAATGACAAACCCATTACCAACACTTGCAACCTCAGCGTTCTTCCAAAATCTTTTCTTTAAACTTGGTGTCACTTATAAACCTCAAAAGGATCAATTGGAGCATACTTAACTTCCCAGCCAAATGTTGCCCATGTTTTTTCCATGTGATCAGGCAATTCTGCTGTTACATGAATTTCCTTTTTAGTAATGGGATGAGTGAACGTAATTGATCTTGCATGAAGATGCATTTTTCTACTGATGTCGCCACCTAATTGAGCACCCCAGCCATCTCCCTCATTTGTTTGCGCATTTGTGCCATATTTCCCATCTCCAACAATAGGATTACCTAGTTCAGCCATATGTGCTCGTAATTGATGTGTTCGACCAGTTATGGGAACCAAAGCTACCCATGAAGCGCGTTTCCCTACATCCTCAAGTACTGAGTAATCTGTTGTAGCATGCTTTGCATCAGACATATCAGCTACTTCATTAGGATGGATGCACTGCATTTTCTCACCAGAACCATTTGGTCCATGGCCACTAGCTTTAATTAAGCCATATTTAATTGTTCCAACCTTTGGATGTGGGCATCCAGCAACAGCCGCCCAATATATCTTTCTCGTTTCTCGCGATTGAAATGCCTTAGTTAAACCAGATGCTGCCAAACCCGTTCTAGCTAACAATAATACACCAGAAGTATCTTTATCCAATCGGTGTACTAATTTAGGTTTACTCTCTAGATCAAATTTCAAAGCAGCAGATAACCCATCGACGTGGCGCATTTGGCCAGAACCACCCTGTACAGCCAATCCAGCAGGTTTATTTATCGCAATTATATAATCATCTTTGTACAAAACAGAGGCTCTTATCATTTGAGCATCAGCTTTTGTGATTTTGGCAGTTGCAGTATCTCGTGGCATATCTTTTATGTCTGGCAAAGGAGGAACACGAACAGATTGCCCGAAGGATAAACGTGTAGATGCTTTAACACGACCTCCATTCACACGACACTCACCCTTGCGACACATTTTTTCAATACGACCCTGACCTAATTCAGGGAACGTACGCCTTAAAAAACGATCTAATCGTTGATTTTGACCATCTTCATCAACTTCAATTATTTGAACACCACTCATGTAATTATTACTCGCATTAAAAACATTCCCACAAATATCGCCATTAAGGAAAATATTACTGACGCTAAGATATAACTTCCTGCATGAAGATATTTTTCCGCCTCAAAGAGACGAACTACATCCAATGAAAACGCACTTAATGTAGTAAAGCCACCTAAAATTCCAGTCATAAAGAATAATCCCCATTGCCCAGTTAGCCGAGATGAAAACCAAACGTAAGCTATTCCCATAAGAAATGAACCTAATACATTAATAACCAGCGTGCCGATTGGAAAAGCAATGCTGAGCATTAATGAGTATCTCATTAGAGCGCCAAAGGCCCCACCTAGTGCTACATAAATATAGGTCATATGCACCTAATACATCTTAAAATTATTTTGTCGATTTGTTTTTATTTGCTCGTAATTTACTAAAAAACTCAATTCTCTTTTTAAACTCGCGCTCTTCCCCTCTTTCAACTGGTAAGTAATAAATCCCTCGCGGCATATCATCAGGAAAATAATTCTGCCCAGAAAAGCCATCCTCTTCATTATGATCATATAAATAGTTACTACCATATGACATATCTCGCATTAATTTTGTTGGTGCATTTAATATGTGTTTTGGAGGCATTTTTGAGCCTGTTTTTTTAGCCGCAGTTAAGGCATTATTGTAAGCTTTATATGATGCATTGGATTTTGGTGCTAAAGCTAAATATAATACTGCTTGCGCTAATGCTAGATCACCTTCTGGAGATCCTAATCTTTCGTAGGTTTGCCAAGCCTGCAAACAAACATCTTGAGCTTTGATATCTGCCAATCCAATATCCTCGATAGCCATTCTTGTAATGCGTCTGGCTAAATATCGTGGATCTTCTCCACCCTCTAACATCCTAGCTAGCCAATACAAAGCAGCATCTGGATCAGAACCTCTAACAGATTTATGAAGCGCTGAAATGATATTGTAATGTGCATCTCCATTTTTATCGTACTGCGCCGCACGCTTAGACAATCTACTACTTAATTGTCCTTTATTTAATACTTCATTTCCCAAATTAAATATTTGTTCAATTAAGTTAAGTAGACTTCGTCCATCACCATCAGCCATTTCAAGCAAAAGCTCACGTGCCTCTCCATCAAGGGGCAATGAATTGGCCATTTCTTTTTCTGCACGCTGAGCAATTAGCTCTAAATCACTATAAGATAAACGTTCAAGAAGCATTACTTGAGCTCTAGATAATAAAGCTGAATTTAGTTCAAAAGAAGGGTTTTCAGTTGTTGCACCAACAAGCACAATTGTTCCATTTTCGATAAAAGGGAGGAAACCATCTTGTTGAGATTTATTGAATCTATGTATTTCATCAACAAATAATAATGTACTTCCTCCATTTAAATGTCGTATTTTAGCAGCTTCAAACTGTTTTTTTAAATCAGAAACTCCAGAATATATTGCACTTATTTGAACAAAATGCATGTTTACTTCCGATGCTAAAAGACGCGCTATAGTTGTTTTTCCTACACCTGGAGGCCCCCAAAAAATGATGGAAGGTAAACTACCACTCTCAAGCATAATGGACAACGATCCATCTGGGCCAATGAGTTTTTGTTGACCAATAACATCAATTATTTTTGTTGGTCTACATCTGTCAGCAAGAGGGCGATGTCCTTTATGCTGCGACGGTATTGAATCTTGATCAAATAAATCTGCCATTGAATAATTATACAATGTTTTAATATTAGTTCATATAAATAATTATTTCGTAATTTTCTTGAGAAACCCAGAATTACAGGCGTTAATTTATTACAAGTTAAATTTTATGTTAAATCTATGCAAAAAAAAACGAGCCATTAAGGCTCGTTATAGAATTCTTTATTTTATATTTAGCTTTCAGAAGCTTCTTCAGCTTCAAGTCGTGCTTTATCGCCTGCACCTTTTGCGTTTACGTCACGATCAACAAATTCAATGATTGCCATTGGAGCCATGTCTCCATAACGGAAACCAGCTTTTAACACTCTCACGTAACCACCTTGGCGATCTTTATATCTTGGACCTAAAATTTCAAATAATTTTGCAACATATTGATCTTGCTTAAGTTTTGAAGCCGCTTGTCTGCGAGCATGTAAATCACCACGTTTGGCTAATGTGATCATTTTTTCCATAATTGGCTTAAGCTCTTTGGCTTTTGGCAAAGTTGTTTTTATCTGCTCATGCTCGATTAATGATCCAGCCATGTTGGCAAATAAAGCTTTTCTATGCTCGTGCGTACGATTTAATCGACGGTAACCTTTTGCGTGACGCATAATTATATTCCTTTTTCTTCATTTTACTTTGTCTGGCGAGCCTGCGATGGGTCTCACACTCCTTGGGGCGGGATTGCCCGGACTATTTCCAGAATTGAAAATTAATCCTATTCCCCACTATTGTGGGCATTTATTGGCTTCCTTTTTTAGGAAGCCATATTTATTAAAATTGATCTTCAAACTTTTTAGCAAGTTCTTCTATATTTTCTGGTGGCCAATCAACGATATCCATGCCAAGATGTAGCCCCATTACTGTTAATACTTCTTTAATTTCATTTAACGATTTACGACCAAAGTTTGGTGTTCTTAACATTTCTGCTTCAGTTTTTTGTATTAGATCACCAATGTAAACAATGTTGTCATTCTTTAAACAATTCGCTGAACGTACAGATAGCTCTAATTCATCCACCTTCTTCAACAGTAAAGGGTTAAACTCTAAGTCGTCTTCTTCATCCTGGCGCTGAGCCGCTTCAGGTTCATTAAAGTTAACAAAAGTAGCTAATTGGTCCTGCAAAATACGCGCTGCAAATGCTACTGCATCTTCAGCAGAAACAGAGCCATCAGTTTCAATTTTCAAAGTTAGTTGATCATAATCTAAAACTTGACCTTCACGTGTCGGCTGAACATCATATGAAACTTTCAAAACAGGAGAATACAGCGCATCAATTGGGATTAAACCAATTGGTGCATCTTCAGGACGGTTTTGGTCTGCTGCGACATAGCCTTTGCCAGTATCAACTGTTAGCTCCATGAACAAAGAAGCCCCATCATCTAAGTGGCAAATTATGTGATCTTTATTTAAAACTTCGATTCCAGCAGTTTCAGCAATATCACCAGCAGTTACAATTGTAGGACCTTTAGCTGAGATTGAAACACGCTTTGGACCTTCAACTTCCATTGCAATAGCAACACCTTTTAGGTTCAAGACCATATCTGTTACATCTTCACGTACTCCTGCAACAGAAGAGAATTCATGCAATACATTATCAATCTGTACAGATGTAATTGCAGAACCTTGAAGTGAAGATAAAAGCACACGACGTAAAGCGTTTCCTAAAGTAAGGCCAAATCCACGCTCTAATGGCTCAGCAATAACTGTAGCCATACGCAATGGGTCTGCGCCTGGTTTGATTTCTAATTGTGTTGGCTTTATTAGCTCTTGCCAATTTTTATGGATCATAAGGGCCTCCATTCTTGTCCACTGGGA
>ENA-OSET01003762-OSET01003762.1-sediment-metagenome-genome-assembly--contig:-NODE-3762-length-13718-cov-14.582362_pt1 | contig 13718 bp, 10 predicted proteins | sample MGYA00237882_ERZ534229 | MGnify/ENA primary metagenome ERZ534229 (study PRJEB26408, sample SAMN06266212) | sediment metagenome | isolation source: Hudson Canyon methane seep mesocosm | place...
GCCCCCTCTTGATGGAGGGGGTTGGGGGCGGAGAAATTAAAATAAATTCTTTTTTCCTTAACTTAATGGCAGTGCCCGTGTTAAGTGGGTAGCCTAAATGATAAACAGGAATGCGTTAAATTTATAGTTAATTTAGCGCATTCCCGCTCAGAGCAAGACTTTAATTGGTTTGTTTCCTCCTCCTGCTGGGGAAGAAAATAATGGGGTTAGACTTTAGGTAGCGACTAACAACTAAAGTTATCGCTTCATTGATTCAAAAAACTCAGTATTTGTTTTAAAGTCTTTTAGCTTACCTAAAATAAATTCCGAAGCAGCCATTTCATCCATAGGTTGTAATATCTTACGTAAAATCCAAGTTTTCTGTAGCTCTTCAGGGCTAACTAAATAATCCTCTCTACGCGTACCAGAGCGATTAATATGAATAGCTGGGTAAATACGTTTTTCAGCAATTTTACGCTCTAGATGTAACTCCATGTTACCTGTACCTTTGAATTCCTCGTAAATCACTTCATCCATGCGTGATCCAGTATCGACAAGTGCAGTTGCTATAATTGTTAAACTACCACCCTCTTCAATATTTCTAGCCGCACCAAAGAAGCGCTTAGGTTTTTCTAAAGCATTTGCATCCACACCACCTGAAAGTAGCTTGCCAGATGAAGGAGCAACGATGTTATAGGCACGAGCAAGTCGTGTTAATGAGTCTAACAAAATAACTACATCGTGTTTGTGTTCCACTAAACGACGTGCTTTTTCAATAACCATTTCTGCAACTTGAACATGACGAGCAGCAGGTTCATCAAAAGTACTAGAGATTACTTCGCCGCGAATACAACGCTCCATCTCAGTGACTTCTTCAGGACGCTCATCAATGAGTAGTACAATCATGTAACACTCAGGGTTATTCTCTGCAATAGAATGAGCTAGGCTTTGTAAAATCATAGTTTTACCAGCCTTAGGTGGAGACACGATAAGTCCACGTTGACCTTTACCTATAGGGGCTATTAAATCAATAACACGCCCTGTTAAATCCTCGCTAGAACCATCGCCACGCTCCATAATAAAGCGTTTGTTCGGGAATAAAGGGGTAAGGTTGGTAAATAGGATTTTATGTTTTGCATTTTCGGGAGCTTCAAAATTGATTTTTTCAACTTTGAGCATTGCGAAATAGCGTTCGTTATCTTTTGGGGGTCTAATTTTTCCACTGATGGTATCACCAGTGCGAAGGCTAAACCGTCTTATTTGGCTAGGGGAGACATAAATATCATCGGGGCCAGCTAAATAAGAGCTACCGGGTGTTCGTAAGAAGCCGAAGCCGTCTTGTAGTATTTCTAAAACGCCGTCACCATAAATATCTTCGCCACTTTTTGCTTGTTTTTTTAAAATGGAAAAAATGACTTCTTGTTTTCTCGTTCGAGAAACGTTTTCAATACCTAGGCTTTCTGCAAGCGAAATAATGTCGGTTATAGATTTTAGTTTTAATTCAGTAAGATTCATACAATGAGATGTTTAAAAATAGAATGGGCTGTTTTGGTAGAATTACACGATACAGCTTAATAAGTGACGTGGATATTTTGATGGTGCTTGCGAGGTCAGCACCAGATGCAGAGTATACGCGCAAACCGCAGAAGCCACAAATAATTAATTGCAACTTCTGTAGTCTAAGGTATTTAAATGTTGTCGTCTATAAATTGAGCAAGCTGAGATTTGGTTAGTGCACCAACTTTCGTTGCTTCAACATCGCCATCTTTAAATAGCATTAGTGTTGGTATTCCACGCACACCATAATGAGACGGTGTAGCAGAATTATCATCAATATTTAGTTTTGCAACTGTCATTTTGCCTTTGTATTCATTGGCAATTTCGTCTAAGACAGGAGCAATCATTTTGCATGGACCACACCACTCTGCCCAGTAATCAACTAATACGGGTGTGCCAGATTTTAAAACTAGTTCGTCAAAATTACTATCAGTTACATGAAGGACCAAGTCACTCACGCTATTCTCCAAATTATTACACAAGCGCGTAATATCCCTGTATAGAAAAAATTTGTCAATATTTATTTATGGTATTAATCAATAAGCCAAGTATTTAGGGGCTTGAGTGAAAATGTATAGACTAAAACCAGCAGTGCAAAGGCTGTGGTATTAATGTATTCTATGGAGATGAAAAATACACATTTAACAGACACACGATTTACTAATTTGGAGCTTTCTAAGCCAATTTTACGTGGATTGAAAGACGCCGGGTTTGATCAATGCTCACCTATACAAGACCGTTCGCTTCCTATAGCTCTTAGGGATCGAGATGTTGCTGGGCAGGCTCAAACAGGGACAGGAAAAACGGCAAGTTTTTTACTGGCTACATTTCAACGTCTATTAAATGATAAAAGTGAAGTTAAAAAATACCCTAGGGCACTGATACTCGCCCCAACTCGTGAGTTAGCCATTCAGATTCATAAGGATGCCTTATTATTAGGGAAGCACCTTAATTTTAATTTAGCATTAATATATGGTGGAACCGATTATGAAAAGCAACAAAAGGCTGTCAAGGCTAATGTTGATATTATGATTGCGACTCCAGGGCGATTAATTGATTTCTATCGTAAAAAGGCATTTAGCTTAGATCATATTCAAGTCATGGTTTTAGATGAAGCGGATAGAATGTTTGATTTAGGCTTTATTAAAGATATACGTTTTTTATTAAATCGTATGCCTAGTCCTGAAAAACGCTTAAATTTGTTATTCTCTGCAACATTATCATTTAAAGTGTCTGAGCTTGCTTACGAGCACATGAATCAGCCGGTCATGGTGAAAATTGAAAGTGAGAAAATAACTGCTGACTCAGTTAATGAGGTAGCATTTTGTCCGGCCAATGATCAAAAAATACCTTTATTAATTGGGCTTATCAAGTCACACAAGCCCGTACGTAGTATTATTTTTGTTAATACCAAGCGTAGTGCTGAAAGGTTAGAAGGCTATCTTACTGCTAATGAATATAAAGTCGCTCTATTAAGTGGTGATGTTCCTCAAGAAAAAAGGCAGAGATTATTAGCTAGCTTCCAAGAAAGCAAAGTAACCATCATGATAGCGACGGATGTTGCTGCGCGTGGTTTACATATTCCTGATGTATCTCATGTGTTTAATTTTGACTTGCCTCAAGATGTTGAAGATTATGTACATAGAATAGGTAGAACAGCGCGTTTTGGTGCGAGTGGCGAAGCCATTAGTTTTATTTGTGAAGAGTATGCTTACTCAATGCCTGATATTGAAGAATATATTGGTCATAAAATCTCCGTACAGCGTATTACTGAAGACGTATTGGCAGATGAAATTAACAAGCCTGCTCCACGAGCTAGAAGTGCACGCAAACCATTCCCTAAAAGAGCCTCTACAACCAATAAGCATAAACCATCAACAACTAGGGGTTAATTAACCAAAAGAACGGTTTATCCTGACACCCCAATAAAATCCTTGATACTAAAGGCTTACAGATGAAATGTCGATTTAAAAACCGGTGCTCAAATTATTTATAACATATTGAATTTTAATTATTTTCTCTCTATTATAAAATTCATATTCTGTTGACTTGAATAAAGCGCTATATTTAGTGTGATCAAAATAATTATTTTAATGCCTACACAGTAGGTGTTTTGTGGATTATTGAGAAAAATAATCCCTTATAATTCGGATTTTTCACATGTTAGCGTTTTTCTGGCAGCCAGAATGCGATAGACAGTAGCCTCCCCAACATCCAACTGTCGGGCAATTTTCGTTTTTGCTACCCCTTCCCCTACAAGGGAAACTACTTTTTCCCTTATCTCATCCGAGACAGGATTAAGTGGGAAGCCTAATAATCTGATGGTACGCAACACTTATTAACAATATAGACTGACAGTATTTTAAACGACTGTTGGATTGTAGATACTCGCGCATAACCAAAAAGTCTCATTCTAAAATTGTTTCCTAAATCGATTAATAGACAGTTTATTTCAGAGTAAATACACTGCCTACAAACTTACAATTTAATACTCAGCTAATAGATGTCTTAAAATGATGCCTTTTAAATCTTGGCTACTTACTTAAGGCGCATAGGTATCTACATAAGTCTTAAAGCCTTCTCCAGAGGGAGAAGGTGGGATGAGGGGAAATAGATAAGTGCCTGATTTTATTCTCTTCACCCCTGCCCTCTCCAGCAGGAGAGGGAGTCATTGAGTGCTATAACTCATTGCATTTTAATTGTAAAAAGTTGTCTAGATAGCTATGTTTAAGGCGAGACAATATCAGAAACTCTGTAGGTTCCAATTTATTCGTACCTACGCCTGACGGCTTCATTATTTGCCGGCTTAAAAGTAAAACCTAAATCTTTTTAGGAGGCTCTAAGTATTGGTCATAAACCTGTCATATTTCTGACATCAATATGTCATATAAATGTTTGATAATATTATTTTTAAATATCTCTTAGGATCGATATGACTCATCCAATATTTGCTAAGCCGCTGATGCGTTCTGCTGCCATCAGTAGTATTTTATTGCTTTCTGCTTGTAATGATAGCAGCAACATTCCTGATGATAAAATTGCTACTGCTGGCGTCATTGCTGATGCACTTCCCGCTTTAGCCGCAGGTGCAACAGTCCGCTCGTTATCATTACCTGCACTTAATGATTTAACAGAAGCAAGCTTAGGTGATGTTAGTTTTGGTGCAGCCGCAACAATCACCAAAGCGGTTACTGAAACAGGAAAATCCATTGCTTTTAATGTGGGTTTTGGTAGCGGCGCATTTCATATGCCTGGCGATGAAGCAGACATCTTTTATACAATAACGGACCGCGGTCCTAATATAAAGTGTTCAGATTCTGGCAAACTTACCGATATTGCTGACTTATGCGGCGCAGATAATACCGCAGATAAAATATTCCCTATTCCTGATTTCACGCCCAGTATTTATAAATTTCAATTAGTTGAAAATGGCAGCAGCCTTAGCATCAAAGTGCTAGAACGGATCGCGTTAAAAAATGACAGCGGCAAAAATATTACAGGCTTAACCAATAACTTAAAAGCAACCAACACTGAAAAATCGTTTGATGCAAAAGGTGATTTAATCGCCTTTGATAATGAAGGTGTTGATACGGAAGCTTTAGTACGATTAAAAGATGGTACCTTTTGGTTATCAGAAGAATACGGTCCAAGTTTATTGCATGTTGCGGCAGATGGTAAAGTCTTGGAACGCGTTGTACCTGAAACAGTCGCGGCAGATTTAGCGGATGCAGATTATAAGGTCAATGGTTTATTGCCTGACGTGCTTAAATATCGTCCATTAAATAGAGGGATTGAATCAATCGCAGTATCACCTGATGAAGATTACCTTTATTTCACCATGCAAAGCCCTTTAGCTCGTCCAGATAAATCTGCTTATAAAATATCTCGTCATGTGCGTATTGTAAAATTTGCATTAGCGAATGGTGAGCTAGGCGAGCAACTTGGTGAATATATTTATCGGTTAGATGCACCGCATACCTTTAATAATCCAGATAACGAAGGTGACAGTAGTACCAAACAAAGCGCTATTAAAGTGAGTGAAATGACGGCGGTAGGACAAGACGACCTTATCATTTTGGAGCGTAATAGCTCAGTGACTAAGTTGTACCGTGTAAATCTTGCTAATGAAGTAAACATTAAAGATACAGGGCTATCTAAAACGGCAGTTGCTGTTAAAGAATCCGCTGAGCTAAAAACACTAGAACAAGTTTTCGATTTACACAGTGTTGGCGCAATGTCAGTCAGCAAAGCCTTAGTCTTTAATAGCTTAACAGACTTAGCAAAAGGTACTTTACCTAACAAAATTGAAGGGATCGCTTGGCTAGACGACAAACATGTTTTATTGGTTAACGACAATGACTTTGGTATCGCTGGCGATAAAAGTGTCGCTACGATTGTAGAAATCGGAGAGCGCTTTACTGAAGCGGCGACTAAGCCACAAAATGTCAGAATGACTATTGTGGGTCGTCACCAGTCAAACAGTCCATTTTTGACCAGTGCGGCAGAAATTGTCAGTTTCCATAAAGCTAGTAAGCGTATCTACGTGGTTAACGCTAGCGAAACAAGCATTGATGTTTTAGATGCGTCAGGGTTAACCAGCACGGAATTGGAAAACCCAATTACAGCAGTTAATATGCCACTGGATTTTTCAATTAACATTAACGCTGAATTATCAACATTAGCATTAGGCGCAGCCAATAGCGTTGCAGTTCACGGTAACTTATTAGCCGTTGCAGTTGAAGCCAGCGTTAAGCAAGATGCTGGTGTGATTGTTTTTTATAAATTAGACGAGGCGACAGGCGTAGCAACTTACCTGAAGCATGTAACAGCAGGTGCTTTACCAGATAGCGTTGTCTTTACGCCAGACGGTTCAGCAGCCATTGTTGCTAACGAAGGCGAGCCAAATGATGATGTGACTAATGATCCTGAAGGCAGTATTTCTATCATTAAAGTAACTGCAGGTGTGCCAGAAAACACAGCAACAGCCATTACATTTACTGATTTTAATGCGGAAGGTTCAAGAGCTTCTGAACTACCTGATGATGTGCGAATTTTCACACCAAATTCATCTGTTGCACAAGATTTAGAGCCTGAATATATAGCGGTATCTGAAGACAGTAAAATCGCTTTTGTTAGTCTGCAAGAAAACAATGCGGTTGCTATTATCGATATTGCTAGTGCAACAATCACAAAAATAGCCGCGCTAGGCTTTAAAGATTACAGCATTGAAGGTAACGAAATTGATGCAAGTAATAAAGATGATGCCATCAATTTTGTTAAACAGCCAGGTGTTGTCGGCATGTATCAGCCTGATACGATTGCCAGTTACGCGTATGAGGGTAAAAATTACTTTGTGACTGCAAACGAAGGCGATGCTAGAGATTATGCAGGATTCAGTGAAGAAGAGCGTGTTAAAGATATGACTCTTGATGCAGACCATCCGCAATTTGCCAATAAGGACGATGAATCTACTTTAGGTCGATTAAAAACAACTAACACTTTAGGTGATACCGATGGTGATGGTGATGTTGATGTCGTTTATAGTTACGGCGCGCGTTCTTTTTCAATTTGGGATGATCAAGGTCGTACTGTGTTTGACAGCCAAAGTGATATTGGGAAAATTACGGCAGGTCGATTGGGTTCCAGTTTTAATAATAATGCTAAGGCAGGAAAGGCAGGTAGCGGCGATAGTCGGAGTGATGACAAAGGTGCAGAGCCTGAAGCATTAGCCACTGGTAAAATTAATGACCGTACTTATGCTTTTGTTGGTTTAGAACGTACAGGTGGTATTTTAATGTATGACATCACATCACCTTATGGTGCTCAGTTCATACAGTACCTAACCAATAGCGACCTTACAACAGCAGTCGATGCAGACAAAGGTGATATTGGACCAGAAGGCATGAAGTTTGTACAAGCAAACGATAGCCCTACAGGTCATTCGTTATTAATCGTCGGTAATGAGGTTAGTGGATCGACAACTGTTATTGAAATCAAATAAAACCTTATAGTAAAAGCTAGTAATTATAAAGCCGGTAATATGCGTTATTATCGGCTTTTTTATGCCATGTAGAGCTCGGCGCAGAATTCGGAACATAAACCCCGTTAATGATTTTGGTTCACCAACTCTGCTTTACCTAATAAACGATAGATACTTGCCTTGCTAAGGCCAAAGGTTTCCATTAAGTCTTTTATCTTTACGCCTTCAGAGTATTTTTTCTTTAGTTCTTCAACTTGCTCGGGTGTTAGCTTTGCTTTAGCACCAAACTTTACGCCTAGTTCCTTCGCCCTAGCAATACCATCTGTTTGGCGTTCCTTTCTGATAGTACTTTCAAATTCAGCAATTGAACCCAGCATATTGAAGAGAAGTTTTCCGGTCGGAGTGCTGGTATTGATCGCTTGATCTAATACGACTAAATCAATACCACGTGTTTCTAAATCATTCGCAATTTGAGTTAAGTCGTAAGTTGAACGTGCAAGCCGGTCTAATTTGGTGATGACTAAAAAATCCCTTTTTCTTAAATGCTTAAGACAGGCTTTTAGTTGAGTTCTATTGTCTGCCTGAGAGCTACTTTTCTTTTCTTGGAATATTTCACCATCACCATTCATGCATCCACACTCAGTTAATTTTGATAACTGAACATCCAGTGATTACCTCGTAGATGAAACCTCGCGTAACCAATTTTAGCCATGAGATTACCTCTTATTTTTGTCTTAAATCTCTATATAAGTTATAAGACGGCATATATTATGGTTATTACTATTGTCTTTATTTGAAGTAGACAAACAACCCCTATTACAATAATGGTATTGCTGGCAGGTTTTTAAATTATGCAACAAAGCTATAAAGGGGTTCTTGGTTTGCTATATCATCAGGCACTCTTCTATTGATGAAATAGCTGTTGCCTACTATTTCTTTCGCTTTATGTTTAGCGTCGGCAGCTAAGTCTGCAATTTCCATATGTGATTCGCAATTAAATGTTGCACAGGATTCTACTACGCCAATTGAAAGGCTCAATAATGGATAGAAGCACGGCTTACCCTTTCTATCTGTTGCATGCATTCCTTTTGCCTGTTGATGCTCTTGAGTATATAAAGCTACTACCGATTGCTTGAACGAAGATAGAATTTGTTTACACTGAATTTCAAAATTCTGCTGATTAAAAACCACAATAAAGTCATCTCCACCAATGTGACCTACCGTTCCTGAGCTATCAGGTATAAAGTTGGCTAATAATTTGGCTAATAATTTTATTGCTTGATCGCCTTTATCGTAGCCATAAATATCATTAAAGGGCTTGAAGTTATCTAGATCAAAATACCCAATAGAAAAGCGTACTTCATTGGTTATATTATGATTAATAATATTATTGATGGGGGTTATTCCCGGTAATAAGGTCAATGGGTTAGCATGCTGTGCATTTTGTATTTGCTGTCTGGTAATCAATTGTAATAAATCCTTGACTGTGCCAATCCCTTTGTATTTGTTGTTTTCTGTTATGACAAAAGCCTGCTCATTTCGTAAACTATTGGTTAGTTGTTGGCTGACTTCTTCAATAGCGCATTGTCGATCAAAAATAAAAGGTTCTCTATCAATAAATTTTTCAACGGCTTTATTTCCATGCAAGTCTATCCCATAGCGACTAGAAAAAAGCTGGGTTAAAAACCGGTCTTTACAAAGTAGTCCTGCGACTACCCCATCTTTTACCAGAGGAATCAAAGTTAATTGGCTGTTTTTTTGAAATATATCGAGTACTTCATTATTGCTGACTTGAGGTGAAATAGGCGTGATTTCTTGAGTAATTTCCCCAATGCTTGATGCTACTGTAAGGTCATTGGCTTGGTTTTGTTTAAATAATCCTTCGACAATATTTAACACTGGCATGGCTGCTGGGCGAGCAAAGTAATAGCCTTGACAAAATTCCACACCTATTTTTTCGACAGCATGATACTCAGCTTCAGTTTCTATGCCTTCAGCAATGACTTGGCAGTTAGTTGCTGATGCCATGCTTTGAATAGATCGAACAAAATTAAGTTTTACCGAATCTTTATCTATATCCTGAATGAAATGTCGATCGATTTTAACGTAGTCGGGCATTAACTCAGTCCATAAGCGCAAACCAGAATAACCTGCGCCTAAATCATCTAGTGCAATTTCAAAGCCCATTTCACGATAATGCTGTATGGCATTGCGCATGACTTTATAATTATCTGTTGGCTGGTGTTCGGTTATTTCTATCACAACACGTGAAGCCGGAATTCCCATCTTTTTTAAAATCGCTAAAGTTTCCCCTTTTTTAAAGGCCGCATCTAGTAGGACTTCAGGGCTGATGTTAAGAAATAATTTTTGCGATAGTTTTAGGGTAGAGTATTGCTCTATACTCGTTTTTCGGCACACTCTTTCAAGTGCTAATGATTGCTTAAATCGTTCTGCAGTACTAAATAAGTTAAGTGGGTTATGTAGAGGGCTATCAGATGGACCTCTGATAAGTGCTTCATAAGCAAAAATCTCCCTTTTTGCTAATGAAACTATCGGTTGAAAAAGAGAAGTTAATTTTTGGTTCTGAATAATATCGTTCAGATGTTCATTAAGGTAGTTCATTTTTATTCTCTTAAATACATACCACAGACCAGGGTATAAAAAATAGTTGGTGTAGTCTAGCAATACAATGTGATGCTTTTATGACAGAGAATTTTATCGAAATTTAGTTTACTGAGGGTAGACATTGCTCATACTGACTGGACTAAATACATATTTAACCTCAGGTTGCTCTTTTTGTATCTTGTTCATGGTTGAAATTGAGATATACCCAGTAAAAAGGGTCAAGTCTTGACTGTTGCCTTGGTTGTAGCTAGGCTAAAGGCCTAGTTAATAATTAGGTGTTTTCCATGGCTCGTCCAATCCGAATAGAATACGCTGGCGCTTTATATCATATAACTTCCCGCGGTAATGCGCGCGAGGCTATTTTTTTAAATGATGACGATCGTTTATCTTTTTTGAAAATATTGGGAGATTTGTGTAGAACGATTAATTGGGAGTGTCATGCTTATTGCTTGATGGATAACCATTATCATTTATTAATTGAGACGCCTGATGGAAACCTATCAAAGGGGATGCGACAATTAAATGGTATTTATACGCAAACCTTTAATCGGCACCATAATCGAGTGGGGCATGTATTTCAGGGAAGGTATAAAGGGATATTAGTTGAAAAAGAAACTTATCTGCTAGAGCTTTGTCGCTACATTGTGTTGAACCCAGTGCGCGCACAAATGGTTCGTTCGGCAAAAGAATGGCCTTGGAGTAGTTATTGTGCAACAGCGGGGTATATAGAACAAAATGAATGTTTAACGAGTGACTGGATACTCGCCAATTTTTCAGGGAGAAAGACCGCCGCACAGGTTAAATACAGAGAATTTATTAGTCAGGGCAAGGGGCAACCATCTCCGTGGCAATCATTAAAAAATCAAGTTTATTTAGGTAATGAGCAATTTGTGAAAGATCATATTGGTTCAATCGCTAACAAAGGTATTGAGTTAAGTGAAATTCCAAGGATACAACGCAAAATAAAGCCAAAGGCAATAGAATATTATTTAGAACAAGCTATCAATCGCGATGATGCCATACTGAGAGCCTGGAATAGTGGGGGATATACGCAGAAAAATATCGCTGATTACTTCTCCATTCACTATAGCCGAGTTAGTAAAATAATAAAAAAGGAAAAAGTAAAGACCTGACCCCTATAGTTTTGCTATGGTTTGTGACCCCTATGGTTTTTGCATAATAGCTCTCTAAATATGCAGTTTAATGTGCACTATTTAGAGGGTTATGTGATACTTATTAACTATTACATAATATAATTGGCATTTTACATGGCATATCAAGATGTTTCATACAAAGATAAAATTGAGCGTTTATTAAATCATTCAGCCATTAAAACTTCAGTAAAGTTGAGTCATGTACTTGGTGTTTCACGTAACTCAATCATAAATTGGCGTGATAATGATGGCAATATCAATGCTGAAAATCGTGATTCTATTGATTTCTGGTACTGTAAAGCCATTGGTTTGGAATCACTCAATGATATTGACATTGAGCCAATACTTTTACCTGATAATTTTTTCTTTGAACCTAACTTAAAGGATGTGCTAGCAAGGCGATTGAGTTTTGGTTCGTTAGAAATTGAAGTATCTGTTGATGAAGATAGGTTTAAGCAAGTTATAGATAATATTATTCCTCATGATATGAATACACAGGCTGTACTTGACGTTGTTGGTGTGGCTAATGCAACACGTAGAATGATGGATGCTGTTAGTGAGGATGGTTTTATTATTGATTCGAGGCAAATTCGTGATTGGCATTACAATTTGATGCAAGGTATTCGCCGTGATGCTGGTCAATACTCCATAAATATACGGATTATTCCAGATGCAGAAATTGCGACTACTGACCCTGAAGATATTGAAGCTGAAATAGAGTATTGGGTGAGTAAGTATCGTGGAACAGATGCAGTAGAGGGCATTGCTAAAGCACATGCTCATTTTGAATCTATACATCCGTTTGGAGATGGGAATGGTCGTGTTGGTCGTTTAATTATGACAGCACAATACCTGCAGTCAGGTTTAATGCCGCCTGAAATTAATCGGTATAACAAAGCAATGTATTATGCGACATTAGAGCATGCTCAAATTTCAGGAAATATTAAACCACTTGCCGTATTCTTATGTGAGCAATCTAAGAAATTAAGTGAGTCATATTTAAATAAACCTTCAGGTGTCCGGTTATTTATTTAGCTTATATCAAAGAGCTAATGGACTTGGAAATCAACCGAGTCAGTCCCTCTCGCTTTCTATAAATTCTATCGACCTTTGAGCATAAATCAAAGACCTGCTTCCGTTCCTCGTACGCAGAAAAACAGCACTGATTACTTTTCCATTCACTATGGCCGAGTTAGTAAAATAATAAAAAAGGCAAAAGTAAAGACCTGACTCCTTTGGTGGTTATTATTTATTGATATTACCTCAATTATTTATAAATTAAAGTTCCTATTCTTGACAAAAATACTCAGTTGTTATTCACTTTTAATAGGCGTATACCTTAAGTATAGAAAGAACGAAATGCAAAACCTACTGTAAAGTAGAGGCTGAAAGTAACGAACCCTAAATGGGAAGTCGAGCTGCCGAAAGCGATCTATGAAGGAAGTAATTGAAGTGTATTGTAATGTTATACCTATATAGTACACATTGACTTGCTAAGACTTACTAATCAAAAGTGTTAAATATCTTTTGAGTAAATTAATAATAACAATTAGGGTTTTAAAAATGACAATAGAAAAAAAAGATAACAAAACATTCTTTCTTATAGTTGGCGTATGCTCATTTCTTGTGATTGGGCTTGTTTCAATATTAAAAGCAAGAGAAACAGAACATTTAAATTACGGTGAAAATACATCTGTTCAACAAGAAGCAGAATTGTATAAAAACGCGAAAGATTACAATAATGTAGTGGTGCCAGTATCTACTACTGCTCGAGTAACAGCTGCGCCTATAAAGCATACGATGAAAAATACACAGCCAGTTGCAAAACAAAGTACGTATGTAGCTCCTGAGCATACTATGCAAAATACTCAGCCGACTACACAAGCCCCTGAGCATGCAATGAAGAATACTCACTAGAAGTGAAGTATTTATATCCTGCGTTTATAACACTATAAATAGAGCTTAGTTAACGAAGCGGAAAACCGACTTTAATGCTTCTAAAGAAGACATGTTTTGGTTATGTGCTTTGAGTTGTAAGTTTTTATAGGTCATATACTAAGGTTATTTGTGTTCATCAATCTCTGTCCGGATAAGTTCGTACTAACTGACGGAGACCCTGTAGGTTATTAAATTGCAAAAAATAATCGCAATGCTAAGACAAAAATAATCTATCTCATCTTGGACTAGTAAGGCATTTGAACAGAAACTTATGGTTTCTGAATCAGTTTAATTGTCTTAACTGTAAACTTGTGTGCAATAAAATCAACCCACTAACTACGGGGTTATTTTTGCGTTGTGACATATTCAGGCATCACAGTCCACATTTCAATAATGCAATAAAGGCAAGCATAATAGGTATTCTGCTTGCCTTTAATTTGTAATAATATCCATTGTTAAGGAAATTAAACATAATGAAAAAAAAC
>ENA-OSET01003767-OSET01003767.1-sediment-metagenome-genome-assembly--contig:-NODE-3767-length-13713-cov-15.841082_pt1 | contig 13713 bp, 13 predicted proteins | sample MGYA00237882_ERZ534229 | MGnify/ENA primary metagenome ERZ534229 (study PRJEB26408, sample SAMN06266212) | sediment metagenome | isolation source: Hudson Canyon methane seep mesocosm | place...
CCCTGACTATAAGGCAAATCGTGATGCGATGCCAGAAGATTTACAGCCGCAGCTTGAGCCTTTATTTGCTTTAATTCGTGCGATGGGTTTACCGGTAATTATCGAGTCAGGCGTGGAAGCTGATGATGTATTGGGTGTTTTAGCCAATATCGGGGTGCAAGCCAATTGTCAGGTGGTGATTGCCACCGGTGATAAGGATATGGCTCAGTTAGTAACCGAGCAGGTAAGCCTAGAAAATACCATGTCAAATACCTATTTAGATGTTCAAGGGGTTGTTGATAAATTTGGCGTGAAACCAACGCAAATCATTGATTATTTGGCTTTGATGGGCGATAAGTCTGATAATATCCCTGGGGTGCCTAAAGTGGGGGCTAAAACAGCGGCAAAATGGCTGGATAAATATGATTCAGTAGAGAATATTATTGCCTGTGCGGATGAATTTAAGGGCAAAGTTGGTGAAAGTTTACGCGAAAATATAGCTCAATTACGTTTATCGCAACAGCTAACCACGATTAAATTAGATTTAGACTTACCTTATCAACTGGATGATTTACGGCGAGTGCAAATAGATGAAAATGAATTGCAACAACAGCTTATCGCCTTAGGTTTTAATAGTTGGTCAAATAATTTAGCGTTAGATTTACAAGCTTCTTATACCAAAGCTGAAAAAAAAGAACCTGATTTAACGCTACCGCTTGAGATTCAAACGTTGCCGGTTAAGGCATCAGGAAAATATGAATTAATTTTAAGTTGGTCACAGTTTGAGCAATGGCTTGAACGCTTAGAACATGCCACGTATTTTGCATTTGATACTGAAACTACTAGCCTTGATTATAGTTGTGCAGAAATTGTTGGCGTATCTTTTGCGATTAAAAGCGGTGACGCGGCTTATGTTCCTCTCGCACATGATTATGTGGGTGTGGTTGAGCAATTAAATCGCGAGGCGGTTTTACAGCGTTTAAAGCCATTATTGGAAAATACTCAAAAAACTAAAATTGGTCAAAATCTAAAATATGATGCCAATGTATTAGCGAATTATGATATTAATTTGCAGGGGATTGCCCATGACACCATGTTATTGTCTTATGTTTTAAATAGTACTGCGACCAAACATAATATGGATGATTTAGCGTTGTTGTATTTAAATCATCAGACGATTCATTATGATGAAGTGGCAGGTAAAGGGGTTAAGCAGATTGGCTTTGCAGAAGTAGCATTAGAGCAAGCGTGTGAATATGCAGCTGAAGATGCAGATATTACATTGCGTTTGTATGAGGCTTTATGGGAAAAAATATTAGCTATACCGCGATTAGTGTCACTTTACCAACATTTAGAATTACCGATTATTCAAGTATTATCACGCATAGAATGTAACGGCGTATTAATTGATAGCCAATTATTAGCAGAGCAAAGTTTAGTGTTAGCGAATGATATTATGAGCATAGAGCAACAAGCGCATGATATGGCGGGTCAAAGTTTTAATATTGCATCACCGAAACAAATTCAAGCAATTTTATTTGATAAACTAGATTTACCGGTTTTAAAGAAAACACCCAAAGGACAAGCTTCGACTGCTGAACCGGTGTTGCAAGAGTTAGCTGAAAGCTACCCGTTGCCATCGTTAATTTTAAAACATCGTAGTTTAAGTAAGTTAAAATCCACCTATACGGATAAATTGCCGCAACAAGTTAATGATAAAACCGGCAGAATACATACCAGCTATCATCAGGCAGTGACCGCAACAGGGCGTTTATCGTCATCTAATCCTAATTTACAAAATATCCCGATACGCACTGAGCAGGGACGAAAAATTCGACAAGCGTTTATTGCACCTGAAGGCTATAAAATTATTGCCGCAGATTATTCACAAATTGAATTGCGAATTATGGCTCATTTATCAGGTGATAAAGGTTTATTAGCGGCCTTTGCTAATGATATGGATATTCATAAAGCCACTGCTGCTGAAGTATTTGGCGTAGAATTGGAACAAGTCACTACTGAGTTACGCCGTTCAGCAAAAACCATTAATTTCGGTTTAATTTATGGTATGTCGGCATTTGGCCTAGCTAAGAAATTAGGTATTGAACAGAAAGAAGCTAAACAATATATGGATTTATATTTTTCACGTTATCCTGATGTATTGCGTTATATGCATGAAACGTGTGATGTCGCAAAACAGCAAGGCTATGTGGAAACACTATTGGGCAGACGTTTATATTTAAAAGATATTCATTCAAAAAATGCCTTGAAACGTCAAGCAGCCGAACGGACTGCTATTAATGCCCCGATGCAAGGCACGGCGGCGGATATTATTAAACAGGCAATGATTGATACCGATGCTTGGCTAATGCAAGCACCCACAACCACTAAAATGATTATGCAGGTGCATGATGAATTGGTTTTTGAGGTGGCTGAAAAAAATGTGGTTGAAGAAAGTGTTATAATTCAATCGTTAATGAGTGATGCGGTTAGCTTAGATGTGGCTTTAATTGTTGATGTGGGTGTGGGGTTTAATTGGGATGAGGCTCACTAATAAAAAAGGTGAATAAGGTAGGCTAATGGCTAAAATAACAGAAGATGAGTTTATTAGATTTGTTGAAAAAATGCCTGCTTTTCCACAGAGTGTGCATAAAATATTACAACTTGCAGCAGATCCAAAGGCATCTACCAAAGATATTGTTGCAGTGATTGAAAGTGACCCAGTCATGGCTGTAAAAATTCTAAAAGTGGTGAATTCTGCTTTTTATAGTTTGCCGCGTGAAGTATTATCCATCCAGCGTGCATTGGTTTTTTTAGGTATTTTGAGTTTAAAAAATTTAGCATTAAGTGTTGCGGCGATAGGCATGTTAAATCCAGAAAATGCGGCAGAATTTGATATTAACAAATTTTTAGAGCATTCGTTGGTTACAGCAGTATTAGCTAAAAAATTAGCAATGCATGTGGGTATATCAATGATTGAAAGTAGTGATTATTTTATTGCAGGCTTATTACATGATTTTGGTAAAATTGTGTTTGCTGAATTTATGCCACATGAATTTAATCAAGCGTTAATCGATAGTAAAGAACATAATATTAGTTTGCATCAGGCTGAATTAGAGCATATTGGTTTAAGCCATGATAAAGCAGGGCAATTATTAGTTTCAAAGTGGGCGTTATCTGATACGTTAGCCAATGCAATTAATTGGCATCATGGTTCTAAGCAGGATAGCTGTTTAGCAGATTGTATTTTTGCTGCCAATCAAATTGCTAAAAAATATAAGATAGGTGATGGTGGAAATGCTGTGATTAATGATTTCCCTGAACATGTTTATGCACGATTTTCCATGACATTAGATGAGTTAATCGTGGAATTAGGTGATATTTCAGAGATTAACTCTGAAGTACAACAATTTATTGGAGCTTAATTAGGATGAAACTTAAATTTTGGGGCGTACGTGGTTCTATTCCTAGTCCTGATCCAGAAACAAATAAATATGGTGGTAATACCACTTGTCTTGAAATTAGAACCAATAATAATGACTTGATTGTTATTGATGGTGGCACGGGTATTCATAAGTTAGCTCAGGAATTGTTAACTCAAATGCCGATTAATGCTCATATATTGATTACACATACCCATTGGGATCATATTCATGGACTCCCTTTTTGTACGCCTATTTATATTGCGGGTAATCAGCTGACATTTTATGGTGGGCAAGATTTAATTACAGGTCAAGGTATTGAGCGAACCTTAACAATTCAGATGCAGCATTCATTTTTTCCCATTGAAGAAAATGAATTACAGGCAGATATTACTTATAAAACAGTGAAAGCACATGAAGTTTTTAAGATTGCAGATGCGACAATTACGCCTATTTTACTTAATCACCCTGTTATAAATTTTGGTTATCGCATTGATTGTGATGGCAGTTCTTTGTTCTTTACGGGTGATTATGAACAGCCATTAAATATTTATGAGCCTGAAGATAAGGCTTATGCTGAGTTTCAAATGATCATTGATGAGCGTGTTGCTGAGATAGTGGAGAGTATTAAAGGGGTTGATGTGCTGATTATGGATACTTCATTTACAGATGAAGAGTATTTATTAAAAAAGAATTGGGGACATGGCACTTATACCTCTGCGATTGAATTAGCTCAAAAAGCAGAGGTTAAAAAACTCTTTTTCACCCATCATGAACCGACGCGAACGGATACCCAATTAGATGAGATTTATGAGCAATTATTACACGATTATGCAGATGTAGGCTTTGAATTTATTATGGCCCAAGAGCGTTTAGAGGTCATTTTTTAGGTAGGATTCGCTGCTTGAGTTTGTTTATCTGCAAACCATTCATCTAAAACGTGGTGAATATCATTAATACCTATTTTCTTTAAAGAAGAAAATAGCTGCAAACTCACATCCATATCACGATTAGCGAGTTCTTTTTGAACTTTAAATAAGGTGTTTTTTGCTGCCCCATTATTTAATTTGTCGGCTTTGGTGAGCAAAATATGTAAGGGTTTTTTGGTGAAATGACACCATTCCAGCATTTGCCAATCAAATTCAGTCAGTGGATGACGAATATCCATAACAAGAATAATACCGTACAAGGATTGGCGTTCTTTAAAATAACTCTCCATTAATTCATGCCATTCACGTTTAATTCTAGGCGGAACCTTTGCGTAGCCATAACCGGGTAAATCAACAAAACGTTGGTTAATCTTTACGTCAAAAAAGTTAAGTAATTGCGTTCTTCCCGGTGTTTTACTAATACGGGCTAATGATTTTTGATTGGTTAAGGTGTTTAATGCACTTGATTTTCCTGCATTTGAACGACCTGCAAAGGCTATTTCACAACCGATATCAGGGGGGGTGTTTTTTAAATTAGGCGCACTGATAGTAAATTTTGCTTGATAGTAGAGAGAATTCATACTGATTTCATGGTAGAGGGTTTGATTAAATTAGCGTAAAATTAAGAGTATAGCTTGTTTGGTATTGTACCTAAGTTAGTATCATCGTGATGCATAAACATATCAATGATAAGTATATTAAGTATAGGTCATGTTCATTAATCGTTTGTCCAGTGAGGACTTGAATGAAAAAAAGTGTATTAGTAGGTGCTGTATCATTAATTTTATTGCAGGCTTCTGGAAGCATACAAGCAGAATCTGTGCAGGAAAAAACCTTATCATGTAATGGCTGTCACGGTGTTGATGGCAATAGTATGATGCCGTTATTTCCTAAATTAGCTGATCAAAATGAAGAGTATTTAATAAAACAGTTGAATGCGTTTAAAGATGGCAGTCGTATTGATGCGACGATGAATAATGTGGTTAAAAATTTAAGTTCACAAGATATAGAAGATATTGCACTGTTTTATGAGCAGCAAACTGTCACGGAAAATAGTCTACCGCCGATTGAGTTAGATGACGATATTGATGATATCGATGATTTACCCGCAGAAGAGCAAGTGCTTGCAAGGGAGGCCTTTGAGAAAAATAAAGTGGCTGCTGAAGCTGAGCAAACTAAATTAGTAGCGTTAGGTCAGGATATTTATCGGAATGGTATTTTAGATACTGAAGTGTCAGCGTGTGTTGCATGTCATGGCCCTTATGGCGAAGGAAATAAACCAGCTTCTTTTCCTGCTTTACAAGGGCAACATGCTGATTATTTAATTAAAACCTTAACGGATTTTAAAGCGGGTATACGGACACATAATACGGATAATATGATGCATATGATTGCTAAAAAAATGACGAGTGAAGAAATTAAAGCCACGTCATATTATATGTCGATTATAAAATAACAAAGGAAGTCTTAAGTATGTTTAAAAAAATAATTCAAACCAGCTTATGTATCGGTGCTTTGGTTTTTTCACCGATAAATTTTGCAGAAGGCAAAGGCTATAAAGATTTAGCTGCTGTTCAAGCCACTCAAGATAAAACTAAAGTCGAAGTGATTGAATTTTTTTGGTACGGCTGTCCGCATTGTTATCAGTTTGAGCCTGAATTAGAAAAATGGAAGGCAACGTTACCTAAAAATGTACAATTTATTCGGCAACCTGCGGTTTTTAGTGCGGTATGGGGTAAACATGCAAAAGCTTATTTTACTGCTGAAGTATTAGGTGTCGTGGATAAAGTCCATGCAGATTTATTTGATGCGATACAAGTTAAGAAGCAAAAATTAGAAAGTGAAGCTGATTTAGCGGCATTTTTTATGGCTCATGGTGTGGCAAAGGCGGATTTTACTGCCGCTTATAATTCTTTTATTGTAGATACTAAAATGCGCAAAGCAAAAGCAATGGGGCCTCGTTATGGGCTTACAGGCGTGCCTGCGGTAATTGTTAATGGTAAATATTTAGTGAATGGGCGTTCTGCAGGGTCACATGAAAAAATGATCACCGTTATCAATGATTTAATCGTTCAAGAAGAGCGTAAGTAAAATTAGTTTGTCTTTGGCCATTAAAAAATTAGGAATAGTAGAATTAAAATGAGCGCATCTAATTCAGAAACAAAGCTATGGAAAGAGCGGTATGAAAAATTGGCGGCGGAATTGGATAATTCATCGTCTTTCGGTCAGCAAAATATAGCGACTTGCCGTCGTGTATTGACGCGCTTATCTCGAGCGGCAAAGGGTTTTGATGCTCGCTTAGACCCGCATTTAATTTATTTACGCAAAGAATTAAAAGAACATGATAGTAATCATGATTTTTTACAAATTATAGAAACATTTTCAGATAAATTATTACATTATGAAGATGATAGCGATGAAGATTTATTGCAGGATGCGGGACTATTATTTGATTTTTTAATTAGCCAAGAAAAGAACGAAAATAAGGTACGGGCTTTTATTTTATTGCGTGAGCAATATGAAATGAAAGAGTTAGATGATGCACAAGAACTCATTAAATTATTAACGGTCTTGTCTCTACGTGATGATGATAAGGAAGAAGATAAGAGTGCCTTACACGGTGCGAATTTGGAGATTAGTGAACAATTAATAGAACTGTTACAAGGTGATGAAATATCTGATATTTCTCATGAGCAGGCAGAGGTTGTCATTAATATGCTTAAGGAAGGGGCAAGTGGTAATTTTTATGAGAATGTGAGTGCCGCGTTAGTTTTATTGCAAAGTATTAAGAAACAAGATTGTTTAGAGAAGCAATCAATGGATAGTTTTTTAGATAATATTGCACAAAAATTAGTGGGATTAGCTAAAAATGCTGAAGATGTTGTGGCTCATACGGGAGGCACTTTTAATAAGTATGATAATTTAGATACTGATGTGGCTGAATCCATGGCAGGATTACAAAAAAAAGTGAGTATTGCAACGAATTTAGAGCCGTTAAAGTCAGTGATGCAGATAGAGCTGGAAAAAATTGGTAAAAAAATTAAGCTACACAAACAAGAAATTAAACTAGATCAGTCAGAATCAGATAAGCAATTAGCGTTAATGACTTCTGAAATTGAAGTGATGCGGACTAAAACGATTGAGCTAACCGCTAATCTTGAGCGTGTTACTCGACAATCATTAACTGATACCTTAACGAAATTACCCAACCGACTCGCTTATAGTCAGCGTCTTGACGAAGAATTTTCACGTTGGAAACGTTACCATACGCCTTTGTGCTTATTAGTATGGGATATTGATTTTTTTAAGAAAATTAATGATGGCTACGGGCATAAAGCCGGTGATAAGGTTTTAATAATGATGGGGAAAATCTTACAAAAATATTGTCGCGAAACGGATTTTGTTGCTCGTTTCGGCGGTGAAGAATTTGTAATGTTATTGCCCAATACGCAAAGTAGTGCAGCACTGGTTTTAGCAAATAAAGTTCGTCAGCGCATAGAAGGTATTGGTTTTAATTATTCGGGTAAATCATTAAAAATTACTATTTCATGTGGTATTGCAGAAGCCAAAGCAGGCAATAATCAAGAATCATTATTTGAGCGTGCCGATAAGGGCTTATATGCGGCGAAAGGTAATGGACGTAACCAGTGTATTATTGCTTAAAAATGCTTAGATTTTTTGCAAAAAAAAACGTCTAAAATCTGAGATTTTAGACGTCAACAATAAACAAGATAACGAGGAGGAACCTTTGTTTATTTAAATGTATAACAAGGAGATAAAACTACATGAAAAATAAGAAATACTTAAGCTTGTAAACGACCTGTCAAGTGTACATTGCTAAAAATTGCAGAGATTGCAAAAATAACCGCTGATACAATAAATGCACCTGAAATAAAACCGAAAATACCAGTAACAAATAGTAATCCTACGAAAATATCTTTTTGTAAATCAGTCATTATGTTTGCCTATCGAGGTAAAATACAATTAATTAAGTAACTGAGACACACTATACAGCATCACTAAAAAACAACAATACAGGCTATTATTGTTAGTTTGTTTCCAAATAAGAAACAATAGTGATTATTTTCTCAGTTCTGTCTGTAACGTTGTTTTGTGTGATAGATTACATATTTTTACCTATCAAAGAGCTATACTTTACCTTCTGCTATGAATCAGCATCAATACATTCGTTTTAAAATACATATTTCGTCCGAACAATACCTTAGTGTTTATCAGGGGGTTGCGAAAAATATTTCAACGCAAGCGGAAGATGGACGGCGTATTGTTTTTCCGGCACAAAATATTAAACGATTCTTAACCCATGATGGGATTTCAGGTTATTTTGAAATGGAATTAACCGCTGCTAATAAATTTATTGCCATTAAAAAATTAGATAATAGCCTATTAGGCCATGTTTAAATATTCATCTATAAGAGACTCGATAATATGTCATTATCCAAACAATTATTAGCTTTAATTTCATTGCTATTTTTAATTATTTTTAGCATTAACTTTGTTTTAAGTGTTAATAATATACGCAGCTATTTAGAAGGTGAGGCTGAAATTCATGCCCAAGATACGGCGACTTCATTAGGCTTATCATTAAGCCCTTATATTGTCGATGAATCAGATCCTATGATTGAAACAACCATGAATGCTATTTTTGATATGGGCTATTATCAAGAAATAAAATTAGTCAGTGTAGAAGATACACCTTTAGTAACCTTAACTAACAATACTGAGATTGAAGAAGTGCCGGAGTGGTTTATCAATATGATACCGATGCAAATGCACAGAGCAGAAAGTGAAATTAGTTCGGGCTGGAGTATTGGCGGGGTTTTATATGTAACGTTGAATCCAGGCTATGCTTATCGTAAATTATATGAACAAGCACAAAGCAGTTTTTACTATGCTTTGATTACGTTTTCTATTTCAATTAGCTTATTATTATTAGTGTTGCGGATTACCTTATCACCGTTAAAGCGTATTGATAAAATGGCATTAACAATTGCCGAGGGAAAGTTTGAAACCATTGATAAATTACCGTGGACGACAGAAGTGAAAAACGTCACTGTATCAATGAATATTATGTCTAGCAAAATTGAAGGGATTATTACGGGTTTAAATACTAAATTAAATGGGATTGGTAAAAAATTACAACAAGATGATTTAACAGGACTTGGTAAAAAATCGAGTTTTGAAATCGATATGAAAAAATTATTTGTCGCTGATAATGAAATTGATGCCTTTATTTTTATGATTCGTATCGATGGATTAGCGAGCTTAGTAAAAGAGCTGGGTAATAATGAGATTGACCAATTTATTAAAGATTTTGCCGAGGTCTTAAGTAGTGCTAATGATAATCATGGCAAGATAGAAGTATCTGCCTATCGTTTTTTTGGTTCAGAATTTTGTTTGTTAGTGAATAATGCCCGTCATGAACAAACGGAATCGGTTGCAAAATTATTGAGTGAAGGTTTTGCTAATGTCGGTAAAAAATATAAAAAATTAGACATTGCACATATTGGTGTCGCTGCGTTTAATCCTTATGGCAGCACTGATAGTATTTTGCTGGCTGCAAATGAAGCGTATGAACAATCACAATTGATTGGTGCGAATAGTTATTTTATTCGTAAAAGCGAAGATGAAGCCAAAGATATTTCAGAATGGAAAAGTTTAATTTTTAGTATTATTGAAAATCAAGATTACACCATTTCTTTTGTTGGGCAAACTGAGAATTTTGCAACCAATGAATTATTAATGGAAGATGCGTTTACTTCTGCATTTGATACGAATGGCGATTTAATTGCTATCGGTACCTTTATTTCTATTGCAGAGAAATTTTCTAAAATTGTTGATTTAGATAAAGGTGTGGTTGAAAAGGTGATTAGTTATATTGAAAGCAACACTTTAAACCATCATGTTGCGGTGAACCTTTCAACTAGAACTATTAAAAATAGTGATTTTAGAACTTGGTTAGCTGAAATATTAAAAAGCCATGAAGTGACTGCTGGACAAATAGTGTTTAGTATTGCATCTTATGCGATTGCCAAGGAAGTGGCTGTGTATAAAGAATTTATTGAATTTGTGCATAGCCTAAATGCCAAAGTAATGATTAAGCGTTTTGATACACAGTCGATGTCATTAGATGTGGCAAAACAGTTAAATCCTGATTTTATTCGTTTAGCACGGGATTTAAGTCAAGATGTTGCTAAGGACGACGCTAAATATGCCTTTATCGAAACCATGCAGGGTATTGGCGAATTATTAGATATTAATATTTTGGCTGAAAATATTCGTAATGAAAATGACTTTAAAGCCATTAAAAAAATTGGTTTAGTGGGTGCGAGTCGTTAAATGAGTGGTTTGAAAATTAAAGTGATTATGAAAAAAATCATAATCACTTTCATTGTATTAAGTGTGTTTAGTGTCTCTGCTCACCTTAATATTAGTACGCGGTTAATGGCTAAAATTCATAAAAAATTCGGCTCAGATGCAACAAAGCGAGTTAATGAGTGGCAAAAATTAATGAAGACTGGTAAAAATTTGCCTGAAAAAGAAAAATTAAAAAGAGTGAATGCATTTTTTAATCGAGGTATTGAGTTTGTTGACGATATTAACTTATGGGGTCAAAAAGATTATTGGGCAACGCCGTTAGAATTTCTTGCACATGGTGCAGGCGATTGTGAAGATTATTCGATTGCTAAATATTTTACCTTGAAAGAATTGGGCGTGTCTGAGAAAAAAATACGGATTACCTATGTTAAAGCTTTGAAATTAAATCAAGCGCATATGGTGTTGACTTACTTTGCTCATCCTAGAGCAGTGCCGTTGGTATTAGATAATTTAATTACAGAGATTAGACCTGCAACCAAGCGTAAAGATTTATTACCGGTATATAGCTTTAATGGTTCGGGATTATGGTTAGCGAAAGCAAAAGGTAGTGGTAAAAAAGTGGGTAAAGCGAGTCGTTTAAATATGTGGGAATCTCTTAAAGAGAGAATGTTAAATAATGAAATTTAAGCAATGAAAGCGTATTTAGTTGGTGGTGCGGTACGTGACACCTTATTAGGTTATCCAGTCAGAGAACGTGATTGGCTGGTTATCGGCGAAACACCTGAAAGTATGATTAACAGCGGTTTTATTGCTGTGGGTAAAGATTTTCCGGTATTTTTACATCCGCAAACAAAAGAAGAATATGCTTTAGCACGGACAGAGCGTAAAACCGCCCAAGGCTATAAAGGTTTTGAGGTATATACTGCGGCGGATGTGAGTATTGAGGAAGATTTATTGCGCCGAGATTTAACTATTAACGCGATGGCACTAATGGATAATGGCGATGTCATTGACCCCTACCAAGGACAGCAAGATTTAAAAAATCGTATTTTTCGTCATGTTTCTCCTGCTTTCTCTGAAGATCCGGTGCGTGTGTTACGTTTAGCGCGTTTTTGTGCCCGCTATCAACATCTAGGCTTTACGATTGCCGCTGAAACACAGCAATTAATGCGAGATATGGTGAATGCCGGTGAGATTGATGCATTAGTATCAGAACGCGTTTGGGCAGAAACTGAAAAAGCTTTAGGCGAACAATCACCAGCGGCTTATTTTCAAGCATTAAAAGAGTGTGGCGCATTAGTCCGTATTTTTCCTGAAATCGATGCTTTATTTGGGGTTCCTCAAGTAGAAAAATATCATCCTGAAATTGATACTGGTATACATACGTTGATGGTATTAGAACAAGCGGCATTATTAACCGATAATACTCAGGTTCGGTTTGCTGCTTTAACCCATGATTTAGGTAAGGCTTTAACTAAGGCAGAAATTTTGCCACACCATTACGGGCATGAAACAGCTGGTTTAAAACCATTAAAAAAATTATGTAAACGCTTACGAGTACCTCGGCAGTATCAAAAATTAGCAGAGCAGGTGACGCGATATCACACGCATAGTCATACCGCTTTTGAATTGAAGGCCAGTACAGTGCGCAAATTTTTATCGAGCCTCAATGCGTTTAAAGCGGATAATCAATTAAGCTTGTTTTTATTGGCGTGCGAAGCCGATGCGAAAGGGCGTTTAGGTTTTGAAACTAGAGCTTATCCACAAGCTGAATACTTGCATCAGGCACAATTAGCAGGCATGGATATAGACACCGATAGTTTAAACCTTGAAAAATTACAAGGTAAAGCGATTGGCGATGCGATTAATAATTTAAGAACGCAAAAAATACAACAGTTTAAACAACACTTTACTCAACAGGATTAATTATGCCGTCTTTCGATATTGTTTCAGAACTTGATATGCACGAAGCTCAAAATGCAATTGCTCAAGCTAATAAAGAAGTCGGGGCACGATTTGATTTTAAAGGCTCCAACGCTGAATTTGAATTAAATACCGACTCTATTTTAATGAAAGCTGCCAGTCCTTTTCAATTACAACAGATGTTACCCATTTTGTTATCTAAAATGACCAAGCGAGGCATTGATATTGCGTGTTTAGAAACTGGAGATGTGAAGGAAGCCGCTAAAACCGCCCAACAGCCGATTGAATTAAAAGAAGGCATTGATAAAACCTTTGCGAAAAAAATTGTTAAATTAATTAAAGATAAAAAATTAAAAGTTCAAGCGGCTATCGAAGGTGAAAAAATCCGTGTCACCGGTAAAAAACGCGATGATTTACAAGAAACGATGCAAATATTACGTAGTGCTGACTTAGAACAGCCCTTGCAGTTTAATAATTTTCGTGATTAAACATGGCTGCTTTGTTAAATAATTTACAGCGTACGGCCGAACATATTAATGCTTTAAATGAATGGGTAGGGCGCAGTATTGCTTGGTTGAGCTTACTGATGGTATTAGTGACCTTTACTATTGTTTTATTGCGTTATTTATTTAATATTAGTTGGATAGGCATGCAAGAAAGCGTGATTTATTTTCACAGTATTGTATTTATGTTTGGAGCGGCTTATACCTTAAAGCAAGATGCTCATGTGCGGGTTGATATTGTGTATCAGCATTTATCGGTACGCGGTAAAGCGTGGGTTGATTTATTAGGCACAGTGTTTTTATTGCTACCGGTTGCAGGTTTTATTTTCTGGAGTAGCTGGGAATATGTGCTGGATGCATGGGATATTTTAGAAGGTTCACGTAACTCAGGTGGATTACCGCTGGTGTATCTCTTAAAAAGCTGTTTATTAGTGATGTCGGGTTTATTATTTTTACAAGGCATTGGATTAATATTACATAAATTAGTGCAATTAATAGAGCCACAGCATGGATAGTTATATGGCGATATGGATGTTTGCCGCTGTGTTCGTAGTGTTATTAAGCGGCTATCCAGTGGCTTTTGTCTTAAGTGGTACCGCCTTACTATTTTCTGTGATTGGT
>ENA-OSET01003769-OSET01003769.1-sediment-metagenome-genome-assembly--contig:-NODE-3769-length-13708-cov-4.016286_pt1 | contig 13708 bp, 11 predicted proteins | sample MGYA00237882_ERZ534229 | MGnify/ENA primary metagenome ERZ534229 (study PRJEB26408, sample SAMN06266212) | sediment metagenome | isolation source: Hudson Canyon methane seep mesocosm | place...
AAAGTTGGCAGAAGAATTGCAGCAGAGTGAACCATTGAGTTTGTTTAACGCTAAAGTATAGTTTGGTGTAACTGCTTGCCGTTGATAGCGGCAACAGTTTACATTTTTTTACGATTTGAGAGGTTAACTTTTACCTCTTTTGGCCGATATGCTTTATATGACTTCGGCGACATTGGTTATTTGTTGCTCTAAATAGTATAGTTTATTTGTTTGCAGTGTATGCTGTTAGCAAGAGTTGTTAGAGGCGGCTATTATGGCAAGTGTTTCTTCAGTAGGAATTGGTTCGGGTGTTTTAACCAGTGAGCTAATTGATAATTTAGCCGAGGCTGAGCGTGCGCCAACTGAGGCGCGTCTAGATAATCAAGAAGCTGAAATTAATGCAGAGCTTTCTGTTTTTGGCTTGATTCAGTCGGCGATCACTGACCTTCGGCTTCCTTCTCGCTCCTTGGCAAACCCTTCCTTATTTGAATCTAAAACCATTACGTCTGGTAATGTTGCTTTTTCTGGTGTAGTCGATACCAGTGCTGCAGCAGCAGGGACACATACACTAGAGGTCACCGCGCTTGCAAAGGCGCATACGCTTACTTCGGGAAACTATACAGACTCAAATGTGACCACGGTAGGTACTGGTTCTTTAGCTATTACCATTGGGTCTGCGACAGCTAATATTACCATTGATAATACCAATAATACTTTAGACGGTATCGCAGCAGCCATTAATAATGATGATACTGTCGGTGTGACGGCATCTGTTTTGTATACGGGTACTGCGTACAAGCTGGTATTAAACTCAGATACTACTGGCTTGGACAACGTTATTGATGTTGCGGTCACTGATACAGGTGACTTGGATGATACCGACACTGATGGCCTTTCTAGCTTATCTTACACCTCGGGTGGTGTGAATTTAGTGCCTAGTCAGGCTGCTGTTGATGCGGCTTTTACCTTAAATGGTGTGTCGGTTACTCGGGCCACTAACACCGTTACCGACGCTATCCCTGGCGTAATTTTAAGTTTAAATAGTACGAATATTGGTGCTGCTTCGAGCCTTATTATCGCTGATGATGATACGGCAGTTGTCGATGCGGTCACTGAATTTGTAGATAAGTTTAACGCGCTCAAAACGCTGATTAATGAAAATAGTGCATTTGATTCAACCGGTGCTACAGAGAATGGGGTCTTATTAGGCGACTCTACCACTCGAACTATTATGAGTCAGGTTAGGCGAGTATTGGGTTCAACGGTTGAGGGGCTTGAGAATGCCAATGTAAGAAGTTTGGCGGAGGTCGGTATATCAACTGACTTCCAAACCGGCTTGCTCAATTTTGATTCGAGTGTTTTTAAGGCTAAATTTGCTTCAGACCCTGACGACGTTAGTGCTTTGTTTAGTGATCAAGGGCGGACGTCTGACAGTCAAGTGACTTATGAGCAGGCAGGGATACATACCGTACCAGGTACCTATGCTATTTCGGTTAGTACGGCCGCTACTAGAGGTGAGCTTTCGGGTTCTGTTAGTATTGGGGCAAGCACGACTATCGATGCTAACAACGACGGTCTGACAATTAAAGTTGATGGTATCACAAGTGGTGCCATTGCGCTTACGGCAGGGAGTTATACTAAGGCTGAGTTAGTTGCGGAAATTCAATCCAAGATAAATGCAGACACTACCTTATCCGCAGATGGTAAAGGTGTTGTTGTTTCTCTCGATGGTTCGAATCAGATCGTCATTAATTCAAGTATTTATGGTTCAAGCTCTAAAGTTGAGATCACTGCGGTCGATACTAATACTGTAGCCCAACTTGGTTTAAGTATTGCTGCTGGAACAACCGGAGTGGATGTTGTTGGTACAATTAACGGCGCAACAGCAACTGGCGCGGGGCAGATTTTAACGGCAGCTGTTGATGATGATTCGGAAGGTATTAGTGTTACCGTTGATGGCACTGGGACTGGAAGTCGTGGGACGGTAACGTATATTGAGGGTGTCGGTGAGCAGTTCGTCGATAAAATAACAGAATATATTTCTATTGATGGGGCTTTGTATTCTAAGACGGATACCTTGACAAAAGCCTTGGCATTGATTGCGGAAGAGCGAACGGATTTAAATGAGCGCATTGAGACATTGACGGCAAGATTGGCCAGACAGTTTACGGCCGCTGATATCATTATTTCGCAGCTCAATAGCACGCAAGATTTTGTGAAAAGACAACTAGATGCCTTAGCAGGTTTTGGTAGTAGCGAATAAACTAACGATTAACTTCGCATAAATAATAAATATGCATGAATAATGCAATATAAAAAGTGCATAAGTGGGAGAAAGGTATGAATGCATTACATCAGTATCAATCGGTAAATGCTCAAACAAGTGTAGTGGACGTTGACCGTCACCAGTTGATTCAACTGTTGTTTGATGGTGCCATTGATCGTATTAATATGGCTAAGGCTCGGGTTACTGCCAAAGATTATGAAGGCAAAAATAAGCTGATTAATAAAGCTATTGAAATAGTTTCGGGTCTGAGAAGCTTTCTCGATTTGGAGGTCGGTGGTGACTTATCAAAAAATCTTTTCGACTTGTATGTTTATTGTGAGCATAGGTTGGTGCAAGCCAATATGCGCAATGATATTGAGGCACTCAATGAAGTACTGGGTCACCTGAAGACAATTAAAGAAGGTTGGGCGGGTATTCGGCAAGAAGTAATCGAAAAAGGCTTGTTGTAGTAGTTCGGGATGATTATCTAGATAACACCTTTAATTAAGGTGGGGTCGAAGAGAGCTGAAAGCAGGAAGGTTCCTACTTTCAGTTTTTTATTCGTGAGCATTTTGTTCGTCAGCTGTTACTCATCAGTCTTTTGTTCGTCAATAATAGCGCTGGTATCTTCGCCGCCAAATGCGTCGAATATTTCAGGGATTAGCTTGTCGAATTCATGTGTCATAATGGCAAAGCCTGCATCAAATTGTGCGGCTGCATCTTCTGCATTGCTATCACTTAATTGCTCTTGAAGCATATCGCCAAATTTTATCCGTTTGATACTTAAATCGCTTCCTAAAATGAAGCTCATAGTTTCCCGCCACTCAACAGCGAGTTTGCTGACTTCCATGCCTGATTTAATTTGCTGATCTATTTGATCTTGATCAAGTTCAAGGCCTTTATATTTTATGCTGCCTTTTTCATCGCCATTTGAGGTGAGTTCGCACTCATAACCAAGTGTAAAGTTTTCAGGTAGGGCGTTGTCTTCAGTGACCCAGTGGGTCATTACTGAACTGGGTGCCTGATTGACGCTTGGAATTCTAATTGGGAGTGATCCAACTGACTTTCTGAGTAGGCTGGTTAGTTCATCGGCGACCTTTGCTGAAGATGTATTAATAACCATATACCCTTTGTCTGGGGTTAAGTAGGCATAATGGCGAGATGTTCGTGTAAAGGATTTGGGTAGCAGCTGAAGCGTAATTTCTTCCTTGAGTTCGGTCTTTTCTTTTCGAGTAACTTTTCGGTGTTGTTCTTCTTCGATAGCATTAACTTTTTCTTGGACTTGTTCATTGACAACAGAGCCGGGTAAAATGCGTTCTTGTTTTTGTAGGCAGATCATCCAATAGTTTTGAGCGACATGTACACATTGTTCTGATTTTTGTATGGGGCTCGTCCAACCTAATTGGCTAGTTTCTGTCGGGCCGCAAGGTTTGAAAGGTGATTCTGCTAAAAGAGTTTCGAGTGTTTCATTGCTGGTTTCAAATGGTTTTGTAAAGCGATAAAGTAGGATGTTTTTAAACCACATAGTTGTTTTGTTGCCTTGTGTAAATTGAGGTGGACGTTATGCTATAAGGTTGCACTAAAATTAACTGCCGAACATTATGCTTTTCTAAGTTACGCTTGCCAAGTAATATTAACTTTATAGATTAAGTGAAAAGGTTAAGTGCTTGATAAAAAAGATTAAATTTTTATATTTTGGAGCGATAATTGTTTTTGCTATATTCTACTTCAGGCTGTCATTTGTGTGATGAGGCGCTTACTGTTCTTCGCGACTTGCAGCTAGTATTGATGGAGAAAGGTGTTGATTGGTTGTTTGAAGTGTCAGAAATAACCGATGACGCCTGTCTTTTGGAGCGTTATGCCGTAAGGATACCGGTTTTGCACTATATTGGCTCTGAACTTGACTTGGGTTGGCCCTTTGATTTGTTGTCTGCGCATGATTATGTCTTGAAGCAGCTCTCATGAAACATTCTACTAAAGGTAAAATATGATATTTTTGATTTCTCCTGCCAAATCTCTGGATTTTGAGTCGGCCAGTCTATCGGATGAGTTCTCTCAGCCAGAATTTTTAAATGAGTCTCAGCAGTTAGTTGAAGTTATGCGTGAATATGATTGGTCATTTATTTCCAATTTAATGAAGGTGAGTGAAAATATATCAAAGCTCAATGTACAACGGTTTTCAGATTGGTGTATACCTTTTGATATTCAGAATGCGAAGCAGGCAGTTTATGCCTTTAATGGTGATGTTTATAACGGCATTGCGGTTGAGACAATGAAGCAAGATCAGCTTCAGTATCTTCAGTCTACGTTACGTATTTTATCGGGTTTATATGGCTTATTAAGGCCAATGGATTTGATGCAGGCGTATCGACTTGAGATGGGTACGAAAATCGCGAACCCGATGGGAAAAAATTTATATGCGTTTTGGGGGGATAAAATTACCGATAAAATAAATTCTCAGCTGGATGGTAAAGATCCGATCTTGGTGAATCTTGCCTCAAATGAATATTATAAGTCGGTTAAGTCAAAAAATGTTAAGGCGAATATCATTACACCTGTTTTTAAGGATGAAAAAAATGGTGTGTATAAAATCATTAGTTTCTATGCAAAAAAAGCGCGTGGTTTAATGGTGCGTTATGCGGCGGATAATTTAATCACAGAGGCTGAGGCCTTAAAGGGTTTTGATTATGAAGGGTATCGATTCAGTCAGAATGACTCTACAGAGTTTGAGTGGGTTTTTACCCGAAAAGAAATCAAAAAGTGATTAGTGTATTTAAGTTGCCTTATCTTCAAAACTTTAAAAAAAGATCTAGGCGGGTCTATCGTTACGGTCGTTTGGGTTTAAATTTGCTTTCAGGTGGAGCTTTTATTCAGTCGTGTTACCAGTTTCCTTCCGTATCTAAAATAGAAGGTAATTCCTTGAATGACTATCGCTTATTTAAGACTTGGGTCTCTGATTTAGCGCATTCTATGAATGCTGTGGTGCATGTTGATGGTGAAATAATGGTTGATGGGGGGATGTTTGTTTCAAATCATATTTCTTGGTTGGATACGATTATTTTGAATAATATCAAACCATTAAGCTTTATTGCTAGGCATGATTTGGAGCAGTGGCCTTTTTTGGGTTCATTTACGCGCCGTATGGAAAGTGTTTTTATTAATCGTGAAAATAAGTTTCATGCATATCGGTCTATTCCCGCAATAGAAGAAAAGCTAAAAGAGGGTTCTTCGGTTCACTTGTTTCCGGAGTCTACAACCTCGGTGGGCTCAGAAGTGCTGCCCTTTTATCCTATGTTTTATGAGGCGGCGGTCCGCGTGGGTTGCCGGGTTCAACCGCTTGTGATTCGTTATACTGATGCGCAAGGAGTACAGTTGCCTGAGCCTGCTTATATTAATGATGATAGTTTTTTTGACACCTTAGAGCGGATGTTATATGTAGAGCGTATACATGCGCATGTTTTCTTTTTACCTCCTTTGTCTGAAGGCTTGGGGCGAAAGGAGTTGGCTTTTAGGAGTCGGGCTGTAATTGCGGAAAAGCTTGCAGAGTTATCATCCTAAAATCATAAAAAAACCCTGCGATTGCAGGGTTTTTTTAAGTGCTAGTATCGGTGTTTACTTGCTTGGGTAATCTCTTGCATCGTAGCCAGTGTATAACTGTCTTGGGCGACCAATTTTGTAATTTTCACTTACCATCTCATTCCAGTGAGAGAACCAGCCAATCGTTCTCGCCATAGCAAAAACAACAGTGAACATAGACTCTGGAATACCAATTGCTTTCAAAATGATACCCGAGTAAAAATCTACATTCGGGTATAGCTTACGTGCAACAAAATACTCATCTTCAAGAGCAATTTTCTCTAGCGCAAGCGCAATTTTAAGTAGTGGGTCGTTTTCCAGGCCAAGTGCTGTAAGTACTTCTTGACATGTTTCTCGCATCACGTTTGCGCGAGGATCAAAGTTCTTATATACACGATGACCAAAGCCCATTAAGCGGAAGGGGTCATTCTTGTCTTTCGCTTTAGCGACGAATTCATCAATGCGTGAAACGTCACCAATTTCATTTAGCATGGTTAGAACGGCTTCGTTAGCGCCGCCGTGAGCGGGGCCCCACAGTGCAGCAATGCCAGACGCGATACATGCGAAAGGGTTTGCGCCGGTTGAACCTGCTAGGCGTACGGTCGATGTTGAAGCATTTTGCTCGTGATCAGCGTGAAGCATGAATATTTTATCCATTGCTTTGATGATGGCAGGGTCAAATTTAACATCGCCAGCAGGGGTGCTGAACATCATGTGTAAGAAATTCTCGGCATAGTTGAGATCATTTCTTGGATACATGAAAGGTTGGCCAATTGAATACTTGTAGCACATTGCTGCAATGGTTGGCATTTTTGCAATTAATCTGAAGCCAGCAATTTCTCTGTGTTGCTCGTCAGAGATATCCATAGACTCATGATAGAAAGCGGATAGGGCACCGACAACGCCACACATAATTGCCATCGGATGAGCGTCACGGCGGAAACCTTTAAAGAACTGGTTTAGCTGATCATGAACCATTGTGTGGTTGCTGACCGTTGCTCTGAATTTTGCATCTTCTTCTGGTGTAGGTAGTTCGCCTTTTAGTAATAAATGGCAAAGTTCAAGGTAGTCAGAGTTGTTTGCAAGTTGCTCAATTGGGTAGCCTCTATGAAGAAGTACGCCTTTTCCACCATCTATGTAGGTGATCTTTGATTCGCAAGCTGCTGTTGAAACAAAACCAGGGTCATATGTGAAAGCACCTTCTGAAACAAGGCCTCGTACATCTATAACATCTGGTCCGACTGATCCGGAATAAATGGGTAAATCGATGGTTTTACCATCAACCAATAACTGGGCTTTTTTATCAGTCATCGTGCTCTCCTGTTACTAAACATAGGGGGGAGTCCAGAAAATACTTATGTTCCAAGCATGTGCTAGTATTTTGGACGGCTATAAATTTTGCGCATTATGTCAAATACAAAGACTATAGTCACGTCTGGGGATTAAATCATTAAAGTATAAATTTTATATTAAAAAATAAGGAAATTTGAAATTGCCCTTGCTTGGCGCGTTATTTAAGCTACAGTCTGTTTTGGTGCAAGCTTTTTGTTTGGAAGTTTCAGAATTTGATTCTTTTAAAGCTACTTTATTGATTTGCCCAGCTAAGGCGGGGCTACTATAAGGTCAAAAAAAAAATTGTCAAATGAAAGAAATCTATTTTTTGGCAGTTTGGGCTTGTTGGCCATTATGTTGTTTGTGTTTCATATAATGAATCCCTATAATGCGTCCCCAAAATAATGTGTTGACTTGAATCACGTTTTTCAGATTTTTTGCCTTAAAAAATTGAAAAATGGGGAGAAGGTTGGTACAGCTAATTATAAATGAGGTTGCAAAGTAAGCTTTCGCTATTTGTGATTGTATTGCTTTGTTTAAATGGGCTCATGCCATCTTGAGAGAGTATATGTGCTGTGAACGATAAACGACCTGTAAATCTAGACCTAACGCAATTTAGTTTTCCTTTGCCTGCCCTTACATCTATTGTGCACCGAGTTACCGGTGTTGCTTTGTTTGTCGGTGTCGCAATTTTAATGTATTCCTTAGACCTGTCTCTTTCAAGTGAAGAGGGGTTTAGCGCCGTAAAAGAATGCTTCGATGGCATTTTTGTGAAGTTGATTATTTGGGGGATTGTCTCTGCACTTTTATACCACTTTGTCGCCGGAATAAAGCATCTTCTGATGGATCTTGGTATTGGTGAAACGTTGGAAGGTGGAGTGATTGGAGCCAAGGTGACTATTGTAGTTTCAACAGTACTTATAATATTAGCGGGGGTTTGGTTATGGTAGCCAGCGTAACAAATTTTGGACGTAATGGTCTTTACGATTGGATCTTTCAGCGTGTGTCAGCAATTATTCTCGCAGCGTATACCGTATTCATAATTGGGTACTTGGTATTGAATCCCGACTTGAATTATGCGCAATGGAGTGAGTTTTTTGCTTCTACTTGTGTTCGTATATTTTCACTAATGGCCCTGATTGCTCTCGGTATTCACGCTTGGATCGGTTTGTGGACAATATCTACTGATTACATTAAGCCGCTGGGCTTTCGTTTTATTTTTCAAGCAGCTTGTGGCCTGGTCATGTTTGTATACCTGGTCTGGGGCGTTCAGATATTTTGGGGGCTGTAAATAATGTCTAAGATAAGAACATTAAACTATGACGCTATCGTAGTTGGTGGCGGAGGCGCGGGAATGCGCGCAGCGCTTCAATTGACTGAAGCTGGAATCAAAACGGTTTGTATTACTAAAGTATTTCCTACGAGGTCACATACTGTATCAGCTCAAGGTGGTATTACGTGTGCGATTGCGAGTGACGACCCGAATGATGATTGGCGTTGGCACATGTATGACACCGTTAAAGGGTCTGATTACATTGGTGACCAAGATGCGATTGAATATATGTGTCAAGTGGGGCCGCAAGCGGTCTACGAGCTTGATCACATGGGGCTGCCATTTTCAAGAACCGAAGAAGGTCGTATTTATCAACGACCATTTGGCGGGCAGTCTAAGGACTATGGTAAGGGTGGTCAGGCAGCGAGAACATGTGCGGCCGCAGACAGAACTGGTCATGCATTACTTCATGCGCTGTATCAAGGTAATTTAAAAGGTGGCACAACATTCTTGAACGAATGGTATGCGGTCGACCTCGTTAAGAATGCAAATAATGATGTTGTTGGTTCAATCGCTATTTGTATGGAAACTGGTGAAACAGTTTATGTGCGTGCAAAAGCAACCGTGATTGCAACGGGTGGTGCCGGTCGAATTTTCCAATCTACAACAAATGCACTAATCAATACCGGTGACGGCGTTGGCATGGCGTTGAGAGCTGGCTTTCCTGTTCAGGATATGGAAATGTGGCAGTTCCATCCAACTGGTATTGCTGGGGCAGGTGTTTTGGTGACTGAAGGTTGTCGTGGTGAAGGTGGGTATTTAATTAACTGCGATGGCGAACGTTTTATGGAACGTTACGCTCCCAATGCTAAGGACCTCGCTGGTCGTGACGTTGTTGCTCGCTCTATGGTATTAGAAATACTTGGAGGTCGAGGGTGCGGTCCTAAGAAAGATCACGTGTTGCTGAAGTTAGATCATCTTGGCGAAGAAACGTTAATGTCGAAGCTACCTGGTATTTGTGAACTTTCAAAGACCTTTGCACATATCGACCCTGTTAAAGCACCGGTACCGGTTGTACCAACGTGCCATTACATGATGGGTGGTATTCCAACCAATATCGGCGGTCAAGCATTGAGTTTTGATGAAGACGGTAAAGATGTGGTGATCCAGGGCTTGTATGCTTGCGGTGAAGCCGCGTGTGTTTCTGTTCACGGTGCCAATCGTTTGGGTGGTAATTCACTACTTGATCTGGTTGTATTTGGACGAGCGGCTGGCTTGCAAATCGAGAAATCATTAAACGAAGGTTTTGCGGTTGACGATGCGACTGAGGCGGATGTTGAGTTAGCGTTATCTCGTCTTACTCGACTCAACAATAGTACTACCGGAGAAAGTGTCGCTAAGGTTCGTGAAGACCTTCAAAGTATTATGCAGCTGTATTTTGGTGTTTTCCGTGAAGGCGAAAGCATGAAAAAAGGCTTGAAATTACTCGGTGAACTTGGCGAGAGAATCAAGAATACATGTCTTGAAGATAAAAGCTCAGCGTTCAATACCGCGCGTATTGAGGCTCTTGAACTCGATAACCTATACGAAATCGCTTACGCCACAGCCGTTGCGGCAGAAGAGCGTAAAGAAAGTCGTGGTGCGCATGCTCGAAACGATTTCACAGAACGAGATGATGAGAACTGGTTGAAACATTCTGTTTATTTCCCCGCAAGTAAGACTGTAGGAAAACGTGATGTGAACTTTTCACCTAAAACGGTTGAAGCCTTTCCACCAAAAGTGCGGTCTTACTAGGGGAGAACAAGAAGATGTTAGTAAGTTTATATCGCTATAACCCAGAAACAGATAAAACACCTTACATGCAGGATGTTCAATTAGAGATTCCAGGTGGTAAAGACCTGATGGTATTGGATGTTCTTGGTTTGCTTAAAGAGCAAGATCCTTCTCTAGCGTATCGGCGTTCGTGTCGTGAGGGTGTGTGTGGTTCTGATGGTTTAAATATGAATGGCAAGAATGGTCTTGCGTGTATTACGCCTCTATCTGAGGTGGTTAAAAAGGGTAAGCTAATAATTAGACCTTTACCCGGACTACCTGTAATACGTGACCTCGTCGTTGATATGACCATGTTTTATAAGCAGTACGAGAAGATTAAGCCATTCTTGATCAATGATCAGCCTGCACCTGCGATAGAGCGTTTACAATCGCCTGAAGAACGTGAGAAATTGGACGGACTTTACGAATGTATCTTGTGTGCTTGTTGCTCAACGGCTTGTCCATCCTTCTGGTGGAATCCGGATAAATTTGTCGGTCCATCTGGTCTATTGCAGGCGTACCGCTTCTTGGCAGATTCTAGAGATACATCTCAAAGCGAACGTCTTGATGATCTAGACGATCCTTTCAGCGTATTTAGATGTAGAGGAATTATGAACTGCGTAAGTGTTTGTCCTAAGGGACTTAACCCTACGCGCGCGATTGGACATATTCGTAATATGTTGTTGCAACGCTCGACTTAATATCGGCGTTAATATTGGATAGTCTGCCTTTTTAAATAGGTGGGCTATCCATCATGAAATTAAAACACGAAGCATAAAAGCAACGAAAATGCATTTTTATGGATCGTGACTATAATCAAGTGATGAATTCCCTCAGGATGTGCGTAAGTATTATCCAGGAGTGAGAAAAGGAACTGTGAAAACGCTCAAAAAGCCAATTTGCAGTTTGCTGAGAAAATAACCTCTAGGAAACGGGTAACCCCCTATTATCTTTTGGGCAGCAGTCATCCTAAACTGTTTGGAATTACGCGGCTAACATCGTCTAGCTTTATGTCGTGAAATCCAGCAGATCCACAGATACTGTTCCTGTTCTGAACGATAGTGCCTAGTATTCGCATTTTACTGCTGACTAAGGCGAGTTTTTTAATGCAAGAAAGCATCATGGAACAACTCTGGCGGACATCGCATGTGTCCGGCGGGAACTTGGTATACGTCGAAGAATTATATGATTCCTATTTGGCAGATCCAAATAGTGTCTCGGAAGAATGGAGGAGCTATTTCGACCAGCTTCCTCGCGTGAACGGTCATGCCAAGAAAGATGTTCCTCATTCGACAATTCGAGAACAGTTTCTTCATCTCTCAAAACATAAATTTGCAAATCAAGTAACGAGCACGCCTGCTAGTGCGACGACCGAGCATGAGAAAAAGCAGGTTAAAGTGCTTCAGTTAATTGATACCTATCGAATTCGTGGTCATCAGGTAGCCGCCCTAGATCCTTTGTCTTTGATGGAACGGTCAGAGGTGCCAGATATTGAATTACAGTATCATGGCCTAAGCGAAGCCGACTTAGATACAGAGTTTCAAACGGGTAATCTAGCTTTTGGTTCGGAAATACTTAGTTTACGAGAAATTATCTCTGGCCTAGAAAGTAGTTATTGCTCTTCTCTTGGTGCGGAGTATATGCACATTGTCGATACAGATATTCGAACTTGGTTTCAAGAGCGAATAGAGTCGGTAAAAGGGAAGCCAAATTACGAATTTGATACTCGGTATCATTTGTTGGAGCGATTAACTGCAGCAGAAGGTCTCGAGAAATATTTGGGGTCGAGATACCCTGGTACAAAACGGTTTGGGCTTGAAGGTGGCGAAAGCCTAATTCCATTAATGGATGAACTAATCCAACGAGCCGGTGGATATGGCGCGAAAGAAATTGTTATTGGTATGGCTCACCGTGGTCGCCTGAACGTTCTTGTTAACACCTTGGGCAAGAATCCAAAAGATCTATTTGACGAATTTGACGGTAAAAAATTACACGATATGGGGTCGGGTGATGTTAAATATCACCAAGGGTTTTCTTCGAATGTAATGACACCAGGTGGCGAAGTACATTTGGCTCTTTCGTTTAACCCTTCTCACCTCGAAATTGTTGCGCCTGTGGTTGAAGGTTCAGTAAGAGCTCGTCAAAATCGTAGAGAAGACACTGTCGGAGATACGGTTGTACCTATCATAATGCATGGTGATGCAGCGTTCGCAGGTCAGGGCGTGGTAATGGAAACCTTCCAAATGTCTCAAACGAGAGGCTATGGAACAGGCGGTTCTATTCATGTCATTATCAATAATCAAGTTGGGTTTACCACTAACAAACGTGAAGATGTACGGTCTACGGAATATTGTACTGACGTAGCGAAAATGATTGAAGCGCCGATCCTACACGTAAATGGCGATGATCCAGAAGCGGTATTATTTGCGACACAAGTTGCGATGGACTACCGAAATCAGTTTAAGAAAGATGTTGTAATCGACCTGTTTTGCTATCGACGTCGGGGTCACAATGAGGCAGACGAGCCGTCTGGTACACAGCCTCTAATGTACCAAGTGATTAAAAATATCAAAACAACTCGTACGATCTATGCAGAACGTTTACAAAGCGAAGCTATCGTAACAGCAGAGCAATCTAAGAAGCTTGAGAATGACTACCGTAATGCTCTAGACAATGGTGAGCATGTGACGAAAAGTTTGGTCTTAAAGCCAAATGAATCAATGTACGTCGACTGGAGGCCTTATATCGGCCACGAGTGGACAGCTAAAGCTAAAACATCTGTGACGTTAAAGAACTTACAAAAAATTGGTAAGAAACTTAGTGATATTCCTGATGGCTTTCCTATACAGAAGCAAGTTCAAAAAATATTACAAGACCGAAGCAAGATGACGCAAGGTGCTTTGCCTTTGAACTGGGGCTATGCTGAAGTTATGGCTTACGCTAGCCTAGTCAACGAAGGACATGCTATTAGATTAACAGGACAAGATGTGGGTAGAGGAACATTTTCTCATCGACATGCTGTATTGCATAATCAGAATGACGCATCAACATATATTCCTTTGCAGCACATAAATGACGATCAGCCATCATTTGAAATCATAGATTCGTTGCTATCTGAAGAAGCCGTCCTTGCTTTTGAATATGGATATGCAACAACAAATCCTGGCAAGTTGGTTATTTGGGAAGCGCAGTTTGGTGATTTTGCAAACGGGGCACAAGTTGTAATCGATCAGTTTATCACCAGTGGTGAACACAAGTGGGCCAGGCTATGTGGTTTGACCATGTTGCTTCCGCATGGGTACGAAGGGCAGGGGCCAGAACATTCCTCTGCTCGTTTAGAGCGATATCTTCAATTATGCGCAGAGCATAATATTCAAGTTTGTGTACCTACGACCCCTGCTCAAGTATTTCATATGTTGCGTCGGCAAGTTAAGCGTCCATTACGAAAGCCATTGATCGCAATTACGCCG
>ENA-OSET01003770-OSET01003770.1-sediment-metagenome-genome-assembly--contig:-NODE-3770-length-13707-cov-4.852311_pt1 | contig 13707 bp, 13 predicted proteins | sample MGYA00237882_ERZ534229 | MGnify/ENA primary metagenome ERZ534229 (study PRJEB26408, sample SAMN06266212) | sediment metagenome | isolation source: Hudson Canyon methane seep mesocosm | place...
CCGGTTCCGGTAAAACTAACCGCACTGCCTATTTGAATTGAAGTAGCCGTACTCGGGGTATCAATGGCCGCGGTCGGGGCAGCATTCACTTTAATGGAAATAGTATCGGAGGTACTTGCACCTAAGGTATCCGTCACTGTAAACGTCACGGTATACGTGCCTGCCGTTGAAAATGTGACCGCACCGGGATCTTCAACCGTAGCGTTCGTTGCGCCGCCATTGAAGTCCCAAACAAAACTTAATGGGGTATTGCCATCTGAGTCAGTACTCGTCGCGGTAAAATTAACTGTCCCTCCCACTTGAATGGTTTGAGCTGAACTCGGCGTATCTATGGTTGCTGTCGGGGCAATATTCGCATTGACTGTGATCACTTGAGTATCGGTCGCGCTGCCGCCGTCAATATCTGTCACCGTTAAGGTCACGGTATACGTTCCTGCTGTTGAAAAGGTAACCCCGCCAGGATCTTCCAATGAGGAGTTTGTTGCCCCACCGCCAAAGTTCCAAGCATATGTTAAACCACCACTGCTGTCTGAATCTGTACCGGTTCCGGTAAAACTAACCGCACTGCCTATTTGAATTGAAGTAGCCGTACTCGGGGTATCAATGGCCGCGGTCGGTGCTGCGTTCACTTTAATGGTTTCAGTATCGGTCGAACTACCGCCATCTGAATCTATCACAGTAAAACTAACGGTATACGTTCCAGTGGTTGAAAAAGTAATCGCGCCAGGATCTTCTGCCGTAGAGTTCGTCGCACCTCCATTGAAATCCCAACTGTAGCTTAAGCCACCGCTACTATCTGAATCACTACCAGTACCACTAAAACTAACACTCTGCCCCACTTGAATGATTTGCGAAGAACTCGGTATATCAATTGTCGCTGTCGGGTTTACGTTCGCATTGACGTTTAATAACAACGTGACAGGATTAGGAGTACTCTCACAGCCACCACTTGCACTCAGAACGATGGTAAAAGTACCGGTGGTATTCAGGGTGACGGTGGTACTAATATCATCATTACCCCCTTCAGTGACATCTGGAATTGTTACGTCAGTAGCAGCGCCTCCAAAATTCCATGTATACGAACCACATAAAGCATCTTGACTAAAAGCAACAAAGGTAATCGTATTTCCTACCACAACACTCGAACCACTTGTAGGGCTCGTTACTAGCAATGCTGATGCTGAGCTAGATAAAAACAGTAAAATTAACCCTGTCCAAAAATTTCTGTTAAGAAACAGAACAACTAACATTTTTGTTTGCCGTGTTAAATCAATTACCATCTTCATAACATTCCATTCATATTAAGTTCACAGTCACGATACCGTGCTTTAAACAAACACCCTTCAAGACTGAAGTAGCTCCTGGTCGACGTGGTATCATCCGTTGTTAAAACCACGTAAACAAAATAAATAATCCTTCTAATTTTCGCTGAGCATTGTACCCTATGCGAATCGATTATTTTTATTGTTTAACTTTTTTTACCTCGTTTTGGGTGTCATTTCGTTTTGCTATTTCGCTAAGTGATAAAGAGCTCATTATGTACTTCACACTTGGAAATGTCCGGTGATGATATTTAAAGCTTTTCTTTTGACCTATTTCGCCATAATATGGCACAACAAAAACATGAAAAGAGAAATTACCATTAACCACTTAAGTCATAAATTTTCATTATGCTAGTCGGTCAGCACCTACTTGTTGAATGTCGTGGGCAACACGCACACTTATCAGATATTCAGTTGAAAACACTTATGAGCAAAGCAGCCCTTGCAGGTGGCGCAACAATTTTATTCGATCACTTTCATAAATTTGGCGGCCACGGTGGTATTACCGGTGTATTGTTGTTGGCTGAATCACACATAACTGTACACACCTGGCCAGAACTCGATTACGCTGCTTTTGATATTTTCATGTGTGGAGAAGCATTGCCTTTAAAAGCCGCCAACTGCATCGCAGCGCATTTCCCGGAATCAGATGTGGTGATTAAAACCCTTAATCGTGGGTTTACGCAGCCAACCGGCATAGCACCGAAATCAAATTTCACTACAATTAAGTCAGCTGCAACCTCTAACCTTATCACACAGAGTGTTTTCCCAAATGCCTAATTCCCAGTTATTTTCAGTCATCAAACAGATAAGCCCTGAAACCAAAACGGTTGTAATGGTGCTGTTAGTTTTTTGCCAAATGTTCCTTCTGAGTGCATGTAGCTCTCAAGAAGATAAATGGCGAGTATCTCTACAACAACAAGCCTTAGTATCCGATACCAAGCTCAAACGACTGAAAAATCATATTAAATCCGGCAATGTTGCCAATACCCGAATTCTGAATCACTACGCCGACATTATCAGTCAAAACAAGCCAGAAATGAGTATGATTTCAGATGCATTGGCAGAGGACGCCAGCAACCAAGGTCCGATTATCAGGTCGCTGGAATCTCGATTGAGTGATGCAAATTCTGATATTCCTCTTGCACTTTCTGGTGGTTATGATGCCGTAAACAAAGTGTTTCAAGAGCTTTCTACCATTGAAATTGCCGCAAATCCAGACACTTATAATATGATGCTCACTGATCCAATTAATGTGCTTGCAGATATGTCTGATGGTAAATTAGCCCGTGTTGCTGCATTAAGCAAAGAAGCTAGTGCGCGAATGAATAGTGCAGATAATTTTGGTGCAGGTAGCCAGCTAATTGGCAATCCACAGTATGGTAGCTGGAACTCCAACAGCTCAGGCGGCTCTTTTTGGCAATGGTATGGTCAGTATGCTTTCTTCTCAAGTTTAATTAATCGTCCCGTTTATTACAGTAATTGGGGTCGAAATAGAGACTACAGTTATTACAATGATTATGGCCGCTCTGCCTATACATCGCCTTCACAGCGACAAGGTCAAGAGTCTGTTCAACGACGAACCAAAGAGCGCTTCAATCGATCCGGAAAGAAATTTAATAGCCCCTACGCACAAGCGAAACAGACCACCTCAACCGTGGCACGAAAACAAGCTAAGTTCAGACCTAAATCGGTCGCAAGATCAGCCCCCAAAACAACGACCTCCAATTACCGAAGTTCGAGTTATCAATCATCACGCAGTTCGTTCGGCGGAAAATAATCGGAGAAATCATCATGTTTAATGAATTATCAGTTTGGACTATTTCTATTGTCGCCATTAACTTGGCAATCGCCGTCGGTGCTATTTGCTGCTTTCGTTTTCTCTTCGGTTTATTGGCAGGGGTAAACACCACTCATGAGTTGTCCGAAAAAGATAACTATGCATTTGGTATTTCCTTTGCCGGTGGTGCAGGTGCTATCGCATTAGTGTTATCGGCGGCAATCGGAGGCGATGCAGCGGTCAGCTATGTAGATGAGGCCATCAATATTCTGACCTACGCCATTACAGGCATCATTTTGCTAAAGATTGGTTCATTAGTAAATGACCGCGTCATTTTTCATAAGCTATCTCTCAAAAGTGCTATCTCTGCACATAATGCAGGGGCGGGCGTCATTCAGGCGGCTAATTTTTTAGCACTAGGTTTGATTTTGCATTCCGCTATTAATTGGGTAGAGTCTGAAAATTGGGAAGGTTTATTACCGGTGCTACTGGTATTTTTTGCCGCGCAAATGGTGTTATTAATTATCACCCGATTAAGGTCTCTCATCTTTAGTCGCCGCCATAATGGTGAAAGTTTTCAACATGCTATTGAAGTAGGCAATCCTGCTCTTGCGATTCGCTATGCCGGACATATTTTAGGTGCTGCTCTAGCCGTGAGTGCGGCAGGTAGCTTAGTCGATTATCTACATATGAAACCATTACTATCGGCAGCAAGCTGGGGCATGGTTGCCATCGCGTTAACGCTTATTTTATCTATGCTCGCACGCCTTGCACGCATGGCTATCTTAGCAAAAATTGATGTTGTGGAAGAAGTTGACCGTCAACAGAATATCGGCATTGCGTTTATAGAGGCGGTGATTTTCATCTCTATAGGCCTCCTATTGGGTGGTGTACTCGCCTAAGCATGCGCGATTCAGAACCATCATCGACCACGTTGACACCTAGCCTTTGGCGACACGATGTTTTTCTCATATTGGTGATGGGAACGCTGGCTGCTTGCGGCCTGATTTACGAATATTTAATGGCACATTATGCGGGTCGTGTACTCGGGGCGCTTGAATCAACCATCTATGCAATGATCGGTATTATGATTGTTTCCATGGGGGTCGGTGCATTTTTAGCTAAGTGGGTTCGCTGCCCTTTCAAAGGCTTTATCTGGCTAGAACTTACCATAGGCTTTGTCGGTGCGACCTCTATTATTGTGATATCAATGAGTGTCTCGCTCGCGTTCACCTTTCCAAGCTTTTTGCAAGAAATTTACGGTTTACATCCCAGCATCACCACCAACGGTGAAGTCGTTCGTTCATTATCTGATGCAGCCAAAGTACTGCCCTTTCTGATTGGCGCACTCCTTGGCTTGATGATTGGTATGGAAATTCCACTCATTGCGCGTATTCGTGAGCACCTACATCAACGACACTTGAAAAATAATATTGGCACCATTTATGGCGCTGATTATATTGGTGCCGGAATAGGCGCAGCCATCTGGGTATTAGTTTGTTTAAGCTTGCCCATTGTTATGGTTGCCTTGAGTACCGCCTTGGTCAACGCTTTAGTTGGCGTTGCATTTCTAATTAAATACCGACAGTACTTATCAAAGAAGACTATTTTATGGCTAGCCCATGGGGCCTTACTATTACTGATCGTTATACTTGGCAGTGGTGGCGCAAAATGGATGGAAGATACCCATCACGCTTTATTCAAAGATCAAGTCACCTATACTAAAATCACCCCCTACCAAAACCTAACCATCACCGAACGAATTATTGGGAAAGGGCTACCTAAGGTTACCAGCTTATATATCAATGGCCGCCTACAATTTTCAAGTAACGATGAGTTGATTTATCATAGTTATTTAACCTACCCCGCCTTATTAGCATCAGCCAGACAAGAACATATTTTAGTCATTGGCGGTGGCGATGGTTTGGCCTTAAGAGAAATTTTGCATTGGCAGCCTAAAACGGTAACCGTAATTGATCTTGACCCCGATATGATCGCCTTATTCTCAGGCAGTGATCCTTTGGCACCTCCCGCAATTAATAAACAACTCACGGAATTAAACCAAAATTCCTTTAATGATCCTCGCGTGAAAGTGATCTTTGGTGATGCCTTTGTTGAAGTAGAAAAACTAGTCAGCGCAAGACAACACTTTGATACCATTATTGTCGACTTACCGGACCCCAGTCACCCCGATATTAATAAAGTTTATTCCGACTTTTTTTATGCCCGCTTAAAAGAGTTATTAAATGGTGATGGTGCCATAGGCATTCAATCTACCTCGCCATTTCACACAAAAAATGCCTTTATCTCTATTGGGAAAACTTTAGAATCTGCGGGTTTTAATACCCAGCAATACCATACCAATGTTCCTACTTTTGGTGAATGGGGCTGGACAATAGGTACCCTGAGGGGCGCTAATGCCCATAAAAGAATTACTCACCGAAAGCCACCTTTGTCACTGCCTACGCAATGGTTATCCAACGAGCAAGTACTCGCATCGTTTATATTCTCGCCACTTTTCTTTAAACATAGTGATGCTATAAAAACCAATGCTTTAGGCTCTCATACGCTCTACCACTATCATCAACAAGCATGGAAAGAACAAGACGGCACATTCTTCGTCGATGAACAAAGAAAACAAAATTAAGCTTGCACGCCGCCATAATATGGCATACATTAACGGTCGAAAGCCATAATATGGCATTTGAACACGCACTTGATACACAGGAAAGGAGCTATACATGTCACTTAATGACCTAGCATTTAAACTAAATTCTCATATTACTAATGAGGGTACCCGTTTTGATGCAGTGCTTTCTGAAGACGGCGTACTAGAAGTAAGCTGTTCTAACAATGAAGAATTCCCGATCAATATTGTAAAGACAGAAACACAATTGCTAGCAATCACCCCACTTTTTTCGGTGGCAGAAGTTCAAGCAGACAAGTTAAATGAGCTTAATGAAGAACTACTATTTATCAGCCCTGCAATACCGTTAAGCTCAATTGGTCGTCAGGCTGACACTTACATTTTATTTGGTGCAATGGCACTCAATACGGTTTTTGACAATATCGTTCATGAACTTGAAATTCAGGCCGAAAACACCCTGGATGTACTCCAGGTCATTGAGCCTCTTTTGTCATAATCATTAAATTTAATTGCCCCTATCCCTTATATAACTGGGCACTAGAATAATCGGAGCAAACTTATGAGTATTTTAAGAAATATTTTAACAGCAGTACGTGGCGGCGCGAGTGAAGTTGGTGAGGCTGTTGTCGATGCCAATGCAATGCGAATTTTGTCTCAAGAAATCCGCGATGCTGAAGATGCAATCGGAAATGCAAAGCAATCACTTACTAACTTGAAAGCAACCGAAATCAAACTCAAGCGAGAAGTAAATTCCTTACACCAGGATATTGCAGATTATGAGTCAAAGGCATTACAAGCCTTAGATGCTAATAATGAAGCGCTTGCAGGTGAAGTCGCAAATAAGATGGCTGAACTAGAAGCAGAGGCTGATGAAAAATCAGCTGAGTATAAAGACTTAAGTGCTCAAGTTGAAAAAATCAACACTATGATTCGTCAGCGCGAAAAAACCATCCAGAAGAATAAACGTGAACTGGAGAAAATTAAAACGGTTGAGCAATTACAAAAGGCGACGTCTACTATGTCAACTAATTTTGCCGCCACCAGTTCGAAAGAACATCGAGTTTCAGCTGCTTTGGACCGAGTAAAACAAAAGCAGTCTAATTGGGAAGATCGTATGGAAGCAGGGGAATGGATGGCAGAAACTGAAAAAACTGACGACCTGGATTCTAAGCTAAAAGCAGCAGGTATTGGCGACACCAGCTCAAGTGGTGCAAGTGTACTTGAACGTTTAAAGCAGAAAAAAAACAAGTCGTAAATTTTACTAATTTAATACGGCATATATAGCGCTTTCCGCCTTCTATGCCGTTTTATTTGAGCCAATACTATGTTTAAAAAGTTTTTCTCCGGTAAAAAAGATACTGTCAGAAAACTCGATACCCCAAATGACCTTGAAGTAGGTGATATTGTCTCGCTCAAATATCGTCAATCTTTACCTCCCGAGCTAAGAGAAAACGAATTTCAAGTCAGTAAAGTCGGAACCTATGAATATGCGTCAAGCAAGAGTAAAGAGATCGTTCTAAAAAATGAGAACAATCAGGTGCTCTTTATGTCCATGGAAGAGAATGATGGCGAACTAAGCTTATGCTTTGCTAAAAAAATCTCCCGCAAGCAGGTTACTACCTTATTCGATGAACACAAATTCTCCCAACTTTGGAGCGATAACTGGGTAGAACTACCTGTCATTGAGCAACCTGAACATTTGGAGGGCTGGCTAGCCGAATGTTATTCACAAACAATCAAAGAACAAGAAGCTTATTATTATGCGCGTGATGCATTTACTGAAGACTTAAATCAAGCAGAGGATGGTGAAGAGTTACGTTTTCATGAGTGCGAAGGCGATGATGATAATTTTGGCCTGAATATTGAAACCAGTGAAGATGGCTCGACGGATGTTTTTCTACAGGTTTACTGCCCTCTAGATGTGATTGAGGATATGTTCCCTCATGGCAATTAATCACAATGACAAATGGTCAGCAGAGAAACAAGCCCTGAAAAAAATTCAGATGCATTTTGTCTTCAAGGACCAGCTCAATAAACAAATACGCTATGATGCCGCTGATGAAAACATTAACCCTAGCGATGTAATTCGAAAAATAACCGGCTTATCCTATCAACGCATTCAACGTCCTCGAATTGGTTTATCCTTCAACCACGAAGACCTTCAATACCTAGCAAAACGTTATGACATGGATATATCAGACGATAAAGGTATTAAGCGACGTGTAGGCGAGGAAGTAAATCAATATTATTTAGAGCAGGGTCTAGGCGGACAACCGGGTGACGAATGCACACCTCCGGAAGACTTACCCCGGGAAAATAAGCGAGAATGATAGAACGGTTCATTAGCATCCAATATTGGAAGCGTCGGCGTTATTTAAAATACGCCAAACTATTAGAGAAAAACATTCTATTTAAGTTAGGCCGCTTGTTGTTGCTTTTGATCGCGTTGATCTTGATCCATTCCTTAGCAATGGTCCATTTTGAGAACTTATCACTGGGTGACGCATTATGGGTTTCTGTCACGACTGTCACCACAGTCGGATACGGTGATTTTTCTGCCGTAAGCTGGCAGGGCAGAGTTTTTACAACAGTCTGTCTATATATTTTTGGCATATCGTTATTAGCGCAATTAGCCGCAGAATTTATCGAATATCGAATTCAAAAAAGTGAAGACAAACAACATGGTAACTGGATCTGGAAAAATATGAACAAACACATATTAATCATCAACACCCCTGACGAGAATACTGACAGTTATCTTGACCGTTTGATCAGGCACATACGTGCTACGCCCGCACTAGAACAACACCCGATACAGATTTTAACGCGTAAATACCCAGATGGATTACCTCATTCACTCAGTCAACAAGGTGTCGTGCATTTTAATGGCGTGGCTGAAGATAATGCAAACTTAGAAGCTGTCAATGTCAGCAATGCAGCATTCATCGTCATATTAGCTAAAAATGCAGGTGACCCAATGTCGGACAGCCTGACCTACGATATTTTAAGCCGCATACAAGAAATAAACTCGCAAGCGACGGTCGCTGCAGAATGCTCTATTGACTCGAATCGCCGTCGTTTTACCAAAGCCGGCGCTGATATTATACTCCGACCCATTAGAGCTTACCCTGAACTGTTAGTACGCTCTTTGGTTGCACCAGGAACCGAAACGGTGATGGAAAACCTTTTTACCCATGAAGAAAGTCACATGCTTCGGATTGATGCCGATTTTTCGGATATCCAGTGGAAAACTATCGTCACTATTTTTATGGATAACGACTTTGGCATGCCCTTAGCTTACATCGACAATCAAGGTGTACACAGTAACCCTCAACCTAAGCAACTCTGCTCTGGCACAGGCATTATTTCGTTGGTGAGAGAAGAGCAAGCTATATCAACTGAGCAAGTTATTAACTGTCTCAAGGTTTGAGCGAATGTCTAAAAATAAACGCATGAGGCTCCCGGCTGTATTATATTTTATTGCCATTATGTGGGCAGTACACATCCTTCAATGGCTGTTGCCTGGTAACTTTCATCACTATGGCATTTTGCCCCGAACCTTGTCAGGCCTATTTCATATTCCCTTGGCCCCCTTTATACATGGCAGCCTATTTCACATAATTGCCAATACCCTCCCTCTCTTAGGACTTGGCATTTTAATACACCTAAAAAAGCGAGCAATGTTTTGGGAGTTATCTGCCATTACCGTGATATTAGGAGGCCTGGGAACGTGGTTAATTGGCAGTCAGTCATATCATATTGGGGCGAGCGGGCTGGTATTGAGTTTATGGTCATTTATATTAGCGGATGCGTTTTATCGTCGCTCAATCAGGGCCCTTCTTGTTGCAGGCATTACATTAGTTTTTTATGGTAGCCTTATTTTTTCTATCTTTGATCTACGCCCGAATATCTCATGGGCAGGCCACATGTCGGGCATTTTAGCGGGTATTGTCGTGGCTTGGTTAAATTTCAAAGGGAAACGCTAAGGTAATAATTGCGTTATTGGTGCCTTAGCGCTATGCCTAATTTGTGCGTAAACGACTTCAATGAGCCACCGATAAACGCATCCAAATGCCAGGCATTTTCTGAACGCTGCTCCTCAAAAAAACAAGCCATTGCTAACATCAATAAGTCTAAAGATGCTTCTGGATAAAGATATCGTTCATCACTCTCCATAAGCGCTTGCCCACTATCAATATAATCATTCATAGCACAATAAATAGAGCATAGGTTTAGTTGCATCTTCTGTAGCAAGGATACCGATAAGTTCTTATCATTTTGCAGCCTTTCAGTTGAAAGAAAGGGCATACATTGCGCTTCAATAAAATTGACTAATTGCAGGCATATCGCCTGACCCTGCTCTTGTGTATATCCAGATTCTAGCATTTCCGCTATCAAAGCAGCTTGGCTAGTTTTGTGTTGCACTAAGTTGAAGTAAGGTATACGTAGGCTGCTAATATGTTTTTTAGCATCACTAAATGTTAAATCTAGCCTAACTGCTTCGCTAGATAATAACGAAGAAGAGGGAAATTCAATACCTTGTTTCTTGGCAATAAAATTAAATTTATATTCAACAATATCTGCCGTCAATTCAGCGATGCACGCATTGATAGCAACCGTTACCCGTCCCTGTATATCCGCTTCCAGATAGCTTGATAAAGCGGATAAATCAACATCAGCTTTATCTCCTTGCACCCTTATGCATGACGATAAAGCTTGACCAGGCACGTGAATGAATACCGAAGGTTCATTAAAGCTCAAGGGTTCAGCGAACTTGGCCATTTTAAGGTACAAGTCATCAAAATCACATAGAGTCTCCTGCCAGGCATGGCCCCAGGCATCATGAATGATAAATTTGTCCACTTCCTGGCTCGCCATTAGCAAAATCATCGAACCCAACGTTTCAACCACCCTCTCTTGTGTGATATCAACAAAGCTCTGATCTTTTTGGCGGATGTAGGCTATTAATCCCGAGATTAACTCAGGTGCTACCTTTGCCTTATTAAATACCCCTACTGATGGAAAGTAGATCCTCTCCCGCGAATTTTCCATCTCAAGAGAGTCGAGAAATGATCGAAAGCTTTTAACATGAGCCTGGGTAAATCGCTTATCTGTAGACAGTAAACCGTCACAATCATAAGGAACACATAAAAATATTTGTGCATCAGTCACCATGACATCAACAGAGTCAACGGGTAAACAAACCGGGCCATAGACTTGGCAAAAAATTTGATAGTGGCCTTCTCTAGAATCCTCCTTATACTTGCCCCTCAAAATCTCGCAAATATAACTAGAAATAAGATGTTTAAGCCTGCGTTTACGGCCTTGAGGACTTAACGAAGACTGTACCTTTTCACAGAATTCCGAATCAAAACCTAATGTGAGCATAGAGGCATCAATATGATTAAATTTTTCTTTCGACTCAGGGAGGTCTACTTCAAATCGTGACATAGTCTGGCACCCCAATGAGTCATATTTCAGCCGCCCACTGCTAGTAGAGAAGTGCTTCCAACATTCGATAGTTTTAAGGTACGTTGATTTAAAATTAGAAGGGTTCTCCTCAATAACCTCTGGGGAGGCGTCTCGAAGCAAGTCCGCATAAGATTGAATCTTCTTAGCGATATCCAGTGCCTCTGCTCCAGACTGGGTATTCTTGTTACTCACGGATAATGCAATCAATTGATCAATCAGTTCCAATACATCTAGATACTGAATAACTCGCGGCGACTGGAATAAGGTCTTTTTGGGAACAGTAGAACCCTGCATAAACCGCTCCCTCATACTTGAAAAATACTATAAGTATAAACCCGGCACGGTAATCGGACTGTAAATTCGCACAACATTTTGTATTAAAAAGAAAACAAAGAAGCCAAAGAAGCCATATTAAAACAATAGGCTTCTTGGAAGTTCGGCTGCTCTGCGCAACTAATTAGTTATGCAGTGAGGCGTTTAAGGCCTTTAATTAAGCCGCCTCGAAGATTTGAGAGTTCATTTTTTGCTTTTTGAATAACAAGATCCGCCACAGCTGTATTCTCAGCTGTATTCTCAGCTGTATTCTCAGCTTTATCAAATGGTTTCTCTTCTTGTACAGGATTAATTTCGGCCATGTATTGAGCATAACACCCATGCATTGCCACACTCACTTCTGAGCGAGGTTTGAGACCATACCACTCGCATATTTTTTCAACCGATAGTCGATATGCTTTTTCGGCACCATGTACAGCTATTGAAATGGTGGTTCGTCTTATTTCATCTTCCCACGGAACATTTATACGTAATTCGAACACTTCGGAAGGGGTTCGCCCTTTACGTTTAACTGTTATGCGCCTTAAACCACGTATATGCCCATCGGGACGGATATGGTATTCGGTCGATAATGCTTGCTTCAATCCAAACGCTTTTTGGGCTTTTGAAAACCGTGCGTCTATCTCTTGTGCTTTTGTATATGCCGCTTTGCGACTACGTTTAATGCGAACGTATTCCTGATGTTCTTTGCCGCCCCATGCTCGAAAAACTCGATAGTACGATAATTCTCCGTACTGATGATCGTAAATTGCCATATAGCATCCTCCTTGTAAGAAATTCCATATTTCTATTGGTCTCTATTCAGCTCACTGCAAAACTATTCGTCTAAATAGTTTATGAATAGAGGATATTTTAATAGAATTCGCACTCTATCAACGTCACAAATCAAATGTACAACATAACGAAGCAAGTGTGGAGACTAAAAAAATGAAATTTAGTATATATTTATCCGGTGAAATACATTCTGACTGGCGAGAACGCATTGTTACTGGCCTTAAAGAACACTGTATCGATACCAATATTTTTACACCTATCACAAATCATGCTGCCAGTGATGAAGTAGGCGTCCGAATATTGGGGGAAGAAGACAAACCTTTCTGGAAAGATCACAAAGCCGCTAAAATTAATGCGCTAAGAACCATGACTCTGATAGAAAAGTCAGACATTGTAGTGGTTCGCTTTGGTGATAAATACAAACAATGGAATGCCGCATTCGATGCAGGAATCGCGATAGGCAAAGGCATACCGATCATTGTTATGCATGCACCTGAGATCACCCATGCTTTAAAAGAAATTGATGGCGCAGCCATGGCGGTGACAGAAACACCTGAACAAGTCGTTGAAATTTTGAAGTACATCAACCAATAGTGCGGTTATCAGCGGTAATTTTCAGGTATAATGCCGCTCCTTTTCCTTAGGGAAAGTTAAGATAGTACTAAATAATAAACTTTTGGCCTGTTGGTCAAAACCATTTAAAGCTTAATTTGGTGATATTGCTGTGTCGAACGAAACAAAGCCAGACGTAAAAACCTTTCAGGGGCTGATCTTAGCTCTTCAGAATTTTTGGGCCAGTAAAGGCTGTGTAATCTTACAGCCTCTTGATATGGAAGTCGGGGCAGGAACTTTTCATCCGGCTACCTTCTTAAGGTCAATTGGCCCTGAAACATGGAATGCTGCCTACGTTCAGCCAAGCCGCCGGCCAACTGATGGTCGATACGGCGAAAACCCAAATCGTTTACAGCACTATTACCAGTTTCAGGTCGTGATGAAACCTTCGCCATTAAATATTCAAGATCTCTATTTAGAATCTTTAACGGCAATGGGCATCGATACAAATGTGCATGATGTCCGCTTTGTTGAAGATAATTGGGAATCTCCAACATTGGGAGCATGGGGACTCGGCTGGGAAATTTGGTTAAACGGCATGGAAGTAACGCAGTTTACCTACTTCCAACAAGTCGGCGGTTTAGAATGCTATCCCGTTACGGGCGAAATCACCTACGGTCTAGAACGTATTGCCATGTACCTTCAAGGTGTGGATAGTGTTTATGACCTGGTATGGGCGCATGGCCCGGATGGGGATGTGACTTACGGAGATGTGTTCCATCAAAATGAAGTTGAAATGTCGACCTATAATTTTGAGCATGCTAATA
>ENA-OSET01003772-OSET01003772.1-sediment-metagenome-genome-assembly--contig:-NODE-3772-length-13702-cov-80.442642_pt1 | contig 13702 bp, 7 predicted proteins | sample MGYA00237882_ERZ534229 | MGnify/ENA primary metagenome ERZ534229 (study PRJEB26408, sample SAMN06266212) | sediment metagenome | isolation source: Hudson Canyon methane seep mesocosm | place...
GAAATTAAAGGGGTTGTGCGGGCTAAGCGTAAACCTTATATTCCTGTAGTACTGTCTCGTCAGGAGATTGATCTTATTTTTGACCATTTAGACGTTCCTGTCGATTTGGTTGCTAAATTGCTCTACGGTTGTGGATTAAGACTTTTTGAGTGTTTGAAACTACGGGTGCAAGATTTTAATTTTGATGCTGGAGTAGTTACTGTTCATGATGGTAAGGGGAAAAAAGACCGAACCGTTCCCATCCCTGAATGTATTGTTCCAGAACTACAAAACCAGTTGCAGAAAGTGGCTTCTATTCATGAGGCTGATTTAAAAGCGGAATATTCGGGTACTTTTTTGCCCGATCAACTGGGACGAAAATATAAAAATGCGGCTAAAGAATTTATCTGGCAGTGGTTTTTTCCTGCTCAGTCATTGACTCGCTTACCAGAAACAAATGAACATCGCCGTTATCATATTCATGAGTCTGTGGTTTCAAAAGCTATTAAACGGGCGGTTAATAATGCTCATATCACTAAACGGGCCACTGCACATACCTTTCGCCATTCGTTTGCTAGTCATTTATTACAGGCAAATTATGATATTAGAACAATTCAAGAGCTTTTAGGCCATAGTGATGTTAGAACCACTATGATTTATACTCATACTGTGCAAAGCAGAACACTTAAGCAATCAAAAAGTCCGCATGATTTTCACTAGGAATAATATGAGAAAAACTTTCAGTCTTCAGTCTGCTTTTGGCTGATCAGAGACAGTCATTTACATCATGACTTTTGTCTAAATTAACGTAAGAAGCCCGTTTTTACTGATGAAAGTAGAACGAGCTCAACTAGTTAAGGACTAATATTTGATATATTAAGTGACCTTATCAGTATAGCCTCGTACAGCAATGGGTGAGGCTTCACGTAACGCTAAATGTGCATATCGTTGAGTGGTGGCTGGGCTGGCATGACCTAGTAAGTTCTGTACCGCATAGAGTGAAGGTCCCGAACGAACACAGGCTGATGCGAATGAATGCCGAATGTCGTGCATTCTAGCGTACACTACATCAGCTTTGGTTGAAGCCCGACACCAAGCTTTACGAGGACTACTCAGAGGCTTAGAAGGGTCTTTACCGGGAAATACCCAAGGTGAATCAATTTCGGCAGATTGTTGCAACTTAAGAGTAACGATGGTCTCACTATTTATAGGTGTTAATCAGTGTGTAAATGTTTCCAGGTTTTGTGTAAAAATTGCATTTACATTTGCCAGAAAATAATTTTAATTGCTGTCTTATATAGTATTCGTAAGTGATTGGCCTGTGATGAAACTGGTAAATGTTGATAGTTGATATAGCAGATACCAATCTAACCAGAAAGTGACCAGAAGTTTTCTGTGATCTTGTTTTATTTTGGTAGGTCATTATTAATGAGAAAAGTATTTACTAAAGATAAAAGCGTGAACCAGTTCAAGATAGTGAACATTAACGTTAGATGGTTTGGTTGGATAAAGTGCTTTGTACTAGACTTAACTAAGAAGGAAGACAATTCGCTCTGCATTTTAAAACTAAGGGTTAAAGCTGATATAAAAATACCCGCTGCAACTGATAATCTTGAGGGGCTAAAGTTAGTCGAATTGTTAGGAACCTTTTTAATTAATAAATTAAATCTAATAAAAATCCAGCAGACGGCTGGTTTTTGTGTACCTAACTTAAATAGAGGTAAAAATATGTGGGGTAAAATTTTAACTGGCGTAGTAATTGGTGTTGGTGCTGTTGCTGCTGCTCCATTTACTGGCGGTGGGTCATTATTGGGAGCTGCAAGTATAGCATCTTCTCTTGCCGGTGCTGGAACGATAGCTGCGGCAACTGGAGCAGGGGTGACTGGTGCTGTAGTCGGTGGGGTAATGGCGGATATTGGAGACGATGAAAGAGAAAATATTAAAAATGAAGGAAGAGCTGAAGGAAAAGCTGAAGTGCGGGAAGAGATGGTTGCACTTGAAAAAAAATTAATATTAGCGTTCAAAAAATTAAAGTCACATGATAAACATTTTCAAGCGATTATTGCATTAGAAGCAGTTGGTGTCGCTTGTGCTGCTTGTGATGGGGATTTTTCTGAGAATGAAAAAGAGGAGATTGGGGAGTTTGTTCATGGAATGATGTCTCAAAGTATCCCAGAAGGTGTGAAAGAAAGAATACAAAAAATTTATGATACTCCGCCATCTGTTAAAGAGGCTTTTAAATTAGCTAAAGACTCTGGGGTTTCACTTGATATTTATGAAAGCCTTATCCAATTTGTAATGGACATTGATGGAGTGAAAGAACAAGAAAGAGTCTTTGTTCAGGCATGGAGCCAATTAAAAGTTGCATAAATTCTGAGGGTAATTGAATGACTAGTAGAATTGAACGATTTAAAAAACGTAAAGAAATTATTGAAAAGAATAAATCTCGACCGTTTATTTCTGGAGTGGTAGATCAAGATAAGGTAGATAATCTTCTTAGTAGTGATGTTGATCTTCAAAAAATGGAAGGCTTAGACTACTCAACAGACCTAAATTATTCTTTAGATGCAGACCCGGAAAAGGTTAAAGTATTGCTAGCTGAACTTAAAGAGGCTTTTAATAAAGATAAATTAGATCAACTTTTTGATGAAACAAAACAAGGTGTTATTTTTTCTATCGCTGCCCCGTTTGGGCTAGGTAAAGTACTTAGTGCTTATGATAAGTCAGGTGGGAATGTAACGACTATCCATAATGCGAACAGTGGCGTGTATGCTGGAGAGGGAGATAAATATAATAGGAAAGAGTATACGGATACTAAAAATAGTGATGGTAAACAGTTTTCTGGCTCAGGAAAAAATAGCGTGGGTTCTAATTTTACACGAGCAAAAATGGACGATAATCAAATAGTCCAAGATGCTTACACAGGAAAATACCAAAAAGCAGAGACTACCAGTCCTGATCATGTTGAATCGCTATCAGGGTACCATAAAAATGGTGGCTTTATGCAAAATTCAGAAAGGAAAGCTGGTTTTGCAACTGATGAGGATAACTTAGCTTTAACTGATCGCTCAATAAACCAATCTATGAGAGATTTTGATAAAGAACCATGGATGGAAAAAGAAACTATCGATGGTGAAAAAAATAAAGATAGGTTTGATATAAACGAGAAAAAATTAAACAAAAAAATTGAAAAAGGTAGAAAAACTTCAGAGGAACATTTACCTACAAACCAAGAGAAATCTCAGTATTATATTAAAAGCTCTGCAATTACAGGGCTTAACGAAGGTGCGAAAATGGGTGCTCAGCAAGCATTCGGCGTATTAATGGTAGAGTTCTTTTCTAGTTCATTTACAGAAATAAGATATGCGTTTAATGAGGGGCTTGAGGGAGAATCTTTGTATAAGGATATTAAAATTCGGCTAACAAGAATAGGGGAAGCACTTGCATCAAAATGGAAGGATGTAATTCAAGGTTTTTCTGGCGGATTTATTTCAGGATTTATTTCTAACCTAATTACAACCATTATAAATATGTTTATAACAACGGGTAAGCGGTTAGTAAGAATGATTAGAGAAGGGGTTTTTTCTATATTGAAAGCTTTAAAGCTTATGGTGTCACCTCCTGAAAATATGAGTTATAGAGAAGTAATGCATGAAGCAATGAAATTGATTGCAGTCGGTGGAGTTGTTATTGCTGGAGTTGCTCTTGAAGAAATTATAGAAAAGTTTATTTTAACTATTCCTTTTCTTGTACCTATTGCTAGTATGGTCACTGCTGTAATTGTTGGCTCATTAACAGCTATTGCTATGGCTTTAGTCGCTTACTTAATAGATAAAATGGATATTTTAGGTGTAATTAAAATAGAGCAAACTAAATATATATTAAGTAGTCTTGATGGAGATATTCAAGAAACTCTGAAACGTTGTGAAACTATATCTGAAGATATGGACGTGTTTTTGGTTGCAACTTAGTCTGAAATAGCTGATAGGGTAGGGCTGGTTTCTTTCCAGCTCTACAGCACAGACCTACAGGATAGTTACTAGCTTTTGGGTGATGGACTTTTACCCACTGTTTTTTTAACAGACACTAACAGATAATGATGTATTTTCGTAATTCATCATTATATAAATGCGCATAGTGCTGAGTAGTAATAGGACTTGCCAGATAAAATCTGAGGTAATACATATCACATCCTTTTAAACGCATTTTAAGGCTGATATAAATGTGTTTAGGCTATGTATGTGATAGAACATTCTTAGTGTGTGATTTAATATCTATATAACCGTGTAATTTGAATGAATTTATACTATTCCTTTCACTATTGGAACTCAAATCTTGAATTGGTTTTTATATTGTTCCCGGTTTTTCCGATCTTTTTGAGAGTGTAATGAATTTTTTTTAATGAACCTTGTTGTCCAAAGTGAGCCCATTGGGGCATGCTCATGGTGTTGCTATAACAGTAGTTGTTTTCGCTAGCTATTGGCTGTTTTTTTAGCCATTAATTATCTGGCTGAAAATGGTATTTGCCTCAGTATTGGCTCAACGGTAACAAGAGAACTTTTGGTTTGCGCTTTTATAGGAGTATCTGCAATATATGTTATCAGTCATGAGCCAGTAAATAGTGTAAATGCGAAAAAAGTACTAATAAATCAAAGTGCGCGGATAAAAACTCATATTCAGAAAGGATTCAATAATGAAGGTTTTCGATGTATCAAAATTTGAAGATTCAGTTGTTTTGTATTTTGATACAAGTAATACAAGAATAAATGCTTATACTCTTGCTTCAATTTTGGTTTCAATTGCAGATGCTGCTAAAGCTGCTAATTCATCAATCAATGCGGGGCACGATATTGAAATAGTTGTTGAAGCGATTGGAGAAGGTAGCTTTAAAGCAAAAATTTCAGCAATTTATAATGACTCAAAAAATATATTTTCGTCACAAATTGTAGTAGGGGTAGTTATTGGGTTATTGAGTAATTATATTTATGAACGGGTATTGTCTGTTGATGACTCAATCAAGGTAGTAATAAACTCAGATGAAGTGGTTATTGAGAAAGGAGATGAGCGAATTGTCGTTCCACGTAATGTATATGAAGCAACTAGAGAAGCTGAAAAAAACCCAAAATTTGTTCAGGCAATTGAGCGCACATTTCAAACAATAGAAAAAGACCCTGATATAAAAAGTTTCGGTTTATCTGATTCAATGGATTCTGGTAAACCAACAGTAATATTACCGCGTGAAAATATAATTTTAGCTTCTGGTGAAGTTCATGAGGTTGAGGGAGTAAGAGTTGTTCCTGAAACAGTAGAGCTTCAAATCCTCAAGGCTATTCTTGAGAGAGGAAAAAGAAAGTGGGAGTTTATGTGGAGAGGTATTAAAATTTCTGCTCCAATAATTTCTCAAAGTTTTTATAATGAATTTTTTAACCATAGTATAACTATAGCTCCAGGCGATAGCTTGGAGGTTAAATTAGAAATAAAACAAGTTAGAGATGAAGATACAGGAATATATGTGAATAAAAGTTATCAGGTTGTAGAAGTCTATAATCATATTCCTAGATTAAAACAGTTACATGTAGATAATGTGTAATAAAATATCTGCTAACAATCAAATTCACTTGACCGTAAAAAGTAATTTGGGTTATTTCGTGTAAAAGTAATTCATCGATTGGCTGCAATGGATCGGAAGTGATCATTGAGAAAGTTGCTTACTCAATGATATTTTTACCAAACTGTATGATCACTTTCAGCCAATAGCGGGCAGTCATTAGTGCCATTTCGACCCATAAAAATTCTATTCGCACTGTCCCAAAACATTACTCATTTTTTCAAAAATGGAGTAAGTTTCTTTTAATCCCTCTCTTGCTGCAATCAATTCATTGTTCTGATATTTATTGAATATATCTTCAGCAATATCATGCATAGAATCATGAATCTCTTCTAGTTGTAGAAGCCATTTTTCTTCAAATAGCTTTTCCTGTCTTGCCCGTTTTATCCAAATCCCACAATGACATTTGTTTCTATTCATTATGGGCCAGTCATTAATGTCATCAGGCAAAGACTGTATGTTTGTATCAAACTGCTGCTGCCATTGTTTCAGGGCCAATCTAAATAACTTGATTTTACTTTCAGTTGGGGTTCGTACTTTACTAGCACAGCTTGTCCATTCCTCATTTGCTGTGTATTCATTTAACCACTTTGAAAAGTCAGCAGCAGGCATCGGTCTGGAAATTCCATACCCCTGAACTTCATGACAGCCCATAATCAGCAACATTAAGCCATGTTCTGTTGTTTCAACACCTTCAGCAATGACTTCACGATCAAACGAGTTGGCCAATCCAATGACACCATCAATAATAGTACAGTCATCAGGGTCCTCAAGCATATCCCTGACAAAGGTTTGGTCAATTTTAATTGTATTTGCTGATAAGTTTCTAAGGTGTGTTAACGATGAATAACCTGTACCAAAATCATCCAAGGCAATATTGATACCTAATGTATATCGACACGTTTTAATAATAGAACTAATCGCCTCTAATTCGCCTAATGCACTACTTTCCAGAATTTCAAGCTGGAAAAGACTAGAATCTAACGTTGGGTGTTCTGCTAATTGTTCTGTTAGCCTTGTGATAAATAGAGGCGACTGTATATGATGAGACGAAATATTAACGCTGACTTCCAGCGTAATTCTCTGTTCATTCCAATCTACCATTTGATCTAAAGCCTGACTAATCACCCAGTCACCAACCATCACTTCAAGCTCAGTTCCTTCAATAATCGGTAGGAAATCTAATGGGGGTATCAAGCCTTTTTCTGGATGAATCCATCGTATTAATGCTTCTGCCCCAAAGACATTGCCTGTAACCATATTAACCTTAGGTTGGTAATATAGCTGGAATTCATTATTCACTAAGGCTTGCTTAATCTCCTCTAGTAGATGATGTTTGTGAACAATTTCTTTGTCTTGTCTAGTATCAAAAAGGTGGTATTGGTTTCGTCCAGATTGCTTAGAATGATACATCGCATGATCAGCATGACGAATCAATGTATCGATATCTGCATCGTCATGAGGATATAAAGTAACGCCTGTTGAGGCCGTAATATTTAGTGATTTATCATCGAATAAATAGGGTTGTGCAAGGGCATAATGAATTCGTTCCAGTGTTTGTTCACATTGTGCATAGTTTTCAATATCACCCAATAAAAGCGCAAACTCATCACCGCCTTGCCTTGATACAGTATCTTCTTCTCTTATGCTTTCCTTAATACGTGTAGCAACCTCTATTAACAGCCTATCGCCTATATCATGACCATAATGATCATTTACTGGTTTAAAATGATCTAAATCAAGAAAGCAAACGCCTAATAATGATTTTGTGCGTTTACTGTGAGCAATGGCTTGAGAAAAACGATCAGCAAATAGAATTCGGTTTGGCAATTCTGTTAACACATCATAATGTGCCATGAGTTCAAGTGTTTCTTGCTGTTTTTTACCGAGGGTAATATCGGTAAAAATGCCAACATAATGTATCACTTTATCGTCAGAATCTTTTAAAGAGGAGATTGATAATAATTCAGCATAGATTTCACCGTCTTTTTTACGGTTCCATACTTCACCCTGCCAATGACCATGATCATTGATTGTCTCCCACATTTCGGTGTAAAACTCTGTTCCTTGTCTACCAGAACTGAGAATACTCGCATTTTTTCCTATAACATCTTCTCGGCTATAGCCTGTTATTTGGGTAAAAGCAGGGTTGGTAGTCGTAATATTCCCAAGAGAGTCTGTAATCAATACCCCTTCGTTTGTTTCATTAAATATTCGAGATGAAAGTGCATTTTCTTTTCTTGTTAACTCATTCTCAACTTCTAACAGCTTTTGAGCCGTAATGTCACGCCATGTAACAAGAATTATGTCCTTATCGTAAGAATTTAAACGCGTTAATAACACATCAACCCAAAAATCAGTCCCATTCTTTTTTTGATGCATCCACTCAAAATGATTCGTTCCCTCCTTTAAACATTTAGCGATCTGCATCGCTGCTTTCTCAGATGAGAGGCTATTGTCAGGTTGATATTCAGGTGACAATTCATGTGGAGCCTTCATTAACTCACTTTTAGTATCGTAGCCCATCATAGAGACCGCTTTTTCATTACATGCAGTAAAAACACCGTCTTCAATAACGACATGCCCTTCACCAGAGGTTTCAAACATCATTTTAAACAGCTGTCTTTCCTTATCAATGGTCTCTTGTGCTTGATTTGCCCTATCAGCCATCAAATTGACAGAAATACAGATATCACGCATTTCATCTTGAGTGGTTAATTTTATCCGTGTCTCTAGGTTTCCCTGTGAATAATCACTGACTGTTGAGCTAATATGTTTGATATTGGTTAACAATGCTTTATATAAGGCGATTAAAAAATAAAAAATAATCAATAATAATGAAGCGACAAGCGTTAACGAACTAATTAGCTTTGTTGATTCCTTTTTTATTCGTTGCTCAAGATGTGCATTTAAGCTTGGAACCAGTGAATCATGCATCAATGCATAAACATTGTTGATGTTTGCTGTAACCTCTGCCCAGAACACTTCAGGGTTGGTCTCAAAATTTTCGTTGTATAAATCATTATTAAGAATTCCAATGATTTTGTGCTCTGAACGAATCAAACTTGAAAAAACATCATTGCTTTGCTTTGCTAAGTGAGGTGAATATCGAATAACTTTGGTAAAATTATGTTCTAGTTGTTTGGTTGTTAATTTTAAATTTGACTCTAATTGGATCAAAGTTACTTTATTAGCCTCAGACAAGTGTTTTTTAGTTAAAACCCCCACCATTATTCCCCGCATTTTCCCCATACTTTCCGCTGTATCAGGAATGTTGTTGAGTATCAAATCGATCATATAATAAGAAGGAAGAACACCTTCGGTGACCAGCTTATAATGGTCTCCCATAATGGCCGTCAATTGACGTAACTGATGAACTAAATAGGTGTGTTGAATAAAATCTTCTTCTGAAGAGTTGCTGACATGATTTCTTTTAAGTTGCTCAAATAAATCACTCAGCCCCTTCAGGTTACTCAGGTCTTCTAAATCACTATTACTTTTTAACTGCTCAACCCCTGTCTGTAGAGTCATACTGGGGTCAAGAGTGTTAATAACATCGTACAAAGCTATTTCTGTTTGTTGCTCTTTTTTGGCCAGTACATCTATAAACAACCTCGTATTTCCTTTATTGGCTGCTGAAAAACCTCGATATTCCTGAGATAGCTTAATCAGATCATTAACTGCAACAACCTTTTCAACACCTTCAAGTTGTATTTTTGAATCAACAATCACTTGGTTTAATTGCTGATAGAGCAAGACTGAAAGAAAAATTACAATAGACATAACGACTGAGCCAAAAAATATAAATTTCTTGGAATATTTCAGTCTATTTAGTAATTTTATAGCTGGGGTTAAAAAGTTCATATTAGTAATTCGTTATTAATACTAATGAGGTTAAGAATTGGGGTTCATGATGGGTGAGAATATGCAGGGAGGGCTAACAGCTAGAAGAGTTCAATATCGCCTTCTTCGATAGTTTCCTCAAGTACGCCCTCAGCAATTAGATCCTCATAAAAAAATAGTTTATTTCTACCGTTTTCTTTTGCATGATACAAAGCTTGGTCAGAACGTCCAACAATATCACTCGCAATAGCATGTTGTTCTAAAATCTGTGTTGCACCAATACTGATTGTTACCTGACCCACTTGAGGAAAATTAAATTCTTCTATCGCTATACGAAACCGTTCAAAAACTTCTTTTGCTCTCTGTTGGTTGTCAACCTTAACAATTGCAATAAATTCTTCTCCACCAAAACGAAATAACAAATCCTTTGGTCGAAAGGTTTGTTTCATGATTTGTGATAGTAAAAGTAAAACTTCATCACCGTAGACATGGCCAAACGTGTCATTAATTCGTTTAAAATGATCAATATCCATAATAGCTAACCAAAACTCTGACGTATTATTCTTTTCTCTTTTTTCAATACCTGTATAGAGATTATCTGCACCAACACTATTAAGTGTGTCTTGTATTTTTGAAACATTTTCATCAAATGTTTTTCTATTAAGTAAACCCGTGAGTTTGTCCTTTTGGTTTTCTTCAAGTAAAGCATGAAAATTCTGTGAAATACTTAACAGGCTGGCTACAACCATATTTTCAGTTTCAGTCAGCTGTTTATATAAATTTAAAGATAAGTAACCTACATTACCAAGTAAACCAGCGATAGGGTAAACCATTTGAAAAAGGTTCTCAGTCTGAGTTGAATAAACTTTGTCCGTTGCATCTATCCAGTCTTTTGCTTGTTTGATGTGATTAGGAACTTCAATGTTTGCAATTTGAATTTCTTTAGATTCTTCAATTTTATGCTTGCTATCGGTTTGTTCTGTTTCTGATGAATAACGAATTAAGCGGCATGGTTCATGAGTATTGTTGAATTTGTAGATACATATTTCATCTGCTTTTAGCATTTCAGCTAAGGTCTTCAAGAAGCTAAATTCAAAAACATCAATATCTCTAATTGATGTTAATGAAGCAACCTTGTGCAAAATAATACGTGAACCTTCAGTTTTCTTAGACATTGCTCAATAATCAACTTTAAACGTTATCTTGAATATTACTCTTTATTGCACGATAAGTCAGTATATGCTTTCAACACCGCAGCTGCTTTATGACTGTCTTTCGATATGCGACTTAATTATGATTGAATATAATTTATTAGGGATGTTTTTGATGCGTTCAGTCAGAAAAACATTGTCAGTCAATTCTCCCGATAAAACCATACTTCAAACCGTAAAATGATTGATAGAAGACTTAATGTCAGAGGCCAATCTGGCAAGTTCTTCACTACTTTGGTTAATTTGAATTGAGCTTTGTGCTGATTGTTCTGTTACATGACTAATATTGCTGATACTTCTACTTATCTCATCAGCGACAGCGGCTTGTTCTTCAGATGCACTGGCAATGTGAGTTGCCATATCATCAATATTGGTTATTGAACCTGCAATTTCTTGAAGCAGCTCATTTTCTTTATCTGTTTCTTCTACTGTACTTTGAGAACGTTTTTTACCTTCAATCATTACACTAACTGCTTTAGAGGTTCCTGATTGTAACTTCTCAATCATTGATTGAATTTCTTCGGTTGAATCTTGTGTTCGGCTGGCTAATGTTCTGACTTCATCAGCAACAACAGCAAAGCCTCTACCATTTTCACCTGCTCTAGCCGCTTCAATAGCTGCATTAAGGGCAAGTAAATTGGTTTGTTCTGCAATACCTTGAATAACACCCAATACACCACCGATTCTTTCACCATCTTCAGCTAATTCCTCAACAACAGAGGTAGCGACATCAATTTCTTCTGTCAGTGCATTAATTACTTGTTTAGTATGACCCGCTAAATCCTGACCAGATGAAGCTCTGCTTTGCGCATTTTGTGTTGCCGTTGCTGTTTCTGTTGCATGTTTTGCCACTTCTTGTACAGTAGCCGCCATCTCAGTCATTGCACTGGCAACCTGTTCTATTTGTTCTTGTTGATTTTGAACACCTTGGCTGGTTTCTTTACTGGTCATCGACATTTCTTCAGTGGAAGAAGCCAAAATATCAATTGATGATTCCAGTTGTCTAATCACATCAGAAAACTGGTCAGCCATAGAATTAAATGAGTTTGCTAAATCTGCAAATTCATCTTTATTATCTAATTTGGCACGAGGTGCTAAATTGCCAGAAGCTAAAGCACTTGCAACGGACTGAAGTTTTTCAATAGCTGATTGGAACGAGTGATAAAAGCCTGCAAAAAGATACAGGCCAAGTAAGGTGATACCAATAACGACAGATAATAATATTGTCATCTTACTGACTAAAGTATTAACTCTGGTATCTAACAGTGTTGATAATTCAGGTGCCAGTAGATCCAGAATACTAAAATTTGCTTTTATCGTGTCTGTGCCTTTTGAAAAGACGGTGTTAGATTGGACTGTAATTTCAGGGGCATTAAGAATATCTTTTTCTAAAAAGGATAAATAACCTTCTGAACCAGAAATAGTCTGATTAACTTGTGAGCTAATCTTGTTTGATAATTTTAGATTAGACTGGCTAAGTACCTGCATGCCACGTTTAAGGGCATTAATATTCTTTTGTACCGTTGAAAGCAATGACGTTAACTTAATACTTTCTTTTTGAGAGACTGTTTTTCTTACAGCAAGCCCTGAAGCCATACCTCGTGCTTGACCTAAGTTTTCAACAACCTGAGGAAGTAGACTAACAATTGCTTCTTTAATGTAAAAACTATCTAACTCTGGATCTAATGTAAGATTTGAACTATCACTCACATGCATAACCAGTTCTAATACTTCAGCTATTAATTCAGTATGTCTTTTAAAGACTTGTTTTGCTGGGCCGTTAAATGCATCAGTTTCAAGTCGGCTCCATGTTGATTTAATTCTATTCCACCGAGCTGTTGTACCTAATTGATCCCCTAAGCGTTGATCAACCTCATCAATGGCACGTAAATCATTAATCAACTGTTGTCGCTTAGCTATAATCTTTGACTTAAAACTTTCATTTCCCGATAAATAAGCATTCGTCATCCCCCTATGTTCAGGAAAATGTTGAATCAGTTGTCTCACTGGCACAATATATTCAATACCTAATTGCTCATTTTTTGAGAATTCAATAGTTGCTAGTTGCTCACTTACAAGAAGGTATATTGTGATGACTAGAGGCAAAATAAATGCTCCTGAAATCAATAACATCTTTTTTGAACAACTGAACTGATTCATTAACGCGGTTGCAGGTGCGGTTAGCATTTTTTCTCCAAATAAAGAGTAACTTAGGTTAAGTCTTAATTAAATGTAGCGGTTGATTGGTCAATATATTGAGTATTCTGTTAATTTTAGTGGCACAAGCAACTGGCTTTCAATTGGAAGCCAGTTAACTTGACTGTACATAAGATACTCTGTTTCGGCCTTTTGACTTGGATTCATATAAGGCTCCATCAACAAGCTTTAAAATTGTTTTTAAATCTTTAATTTCTTTTAATGAGGAATGATAAACGCCACCACTGACAGTCTTTTTAAGCTTGGATTCATTGGTGTTAAAAACATGAACCTCAATTGCTTTGCGTATTTTCTCAGCCCTTTTAGTCGCATCTTCAAAAGAGACCCTATTTAACAAAATAACAAACTCTTCCCCACCAATACGGTAAACCTTATCTTCTTTCCGCACAGTATTTTTTAGAAGTTCAGCCATTTCGACTAAGACTAAATCACCTACATCATGCCCATAGTCATCGTTTACATTTTTGAACCAATCAATATCGAACATTAATACCGCATAGGGTGCGTGATGTTTAATATATTGCCTTACAATTTCTTCTAAATCCTGCTCAAAGTTCAATCTGTTTCGTAGGCGTGTCAAAGGGTCATGAGATGCTAAATCTTCTAATTTATTATTGGCTTGTTGTAAGTGTAAAGTTCTGATTTCTACTTGATGCTGTAAATTTTCGATTGACCTTTCTTCTGCCTCTGTTAATTTAACAATAGAGCCTCTTGCAAAACTCTGAGCTCTGCTGAAACATAAAATTACTAACATTCCAATTTCTTTATTTTTTGAAAAAAAGAAGTTGGAAGTTGGTTTTTGAGCGAATAAGTTCACTATTCGTGGTTTTTTACTAAATTTAGA
>ENA-OSET01003774-OSET01003774.1-sediment-metagenome-genome-assembly--contig:-NODE-3774-length-13701-cov-3.160672_pt1 | contig 13701 bp, 13 predicted proteins | sample MGYA00237882_ERZ534229 | MGnify/ENA primary metagenome ERZ534229 (study PRJEB26408, sample SAMN06266212) | sediment metagenome | isolation source: Hudson Canyon methane seep mesocosm | place...
ACGGCGAAAACCCGTGGTCCGAGGCGATCTGATCCAATGCCATAAAGCCAATGTTGTGACGGTTGCGGGCATATTTACCACCCGGATTGCCGAGACCGACGAAAAGTTTCATGAGGTGCCTAATCTGCCAACAATATCTGAGCCATGACTACAATGCATTTCAGCAGAAGGAAACGGGCAAGGTTCAGACTGCAATGAAGGCGGGTTTGCCACCCCTCCTCAGACTGGACGAAAGGCGGGATTTTTCGACTGGGACGTGATATCCTCATGATTGCATTACACTGAACAGAACCGGAGTATTCAAATGGATTATTATGATTTGGGCACCCACACTCGGGCGGTGACAACAACATCCAGCCAGGCGCAGCTGTGGTTCGATCGCGGATTAATCTGGACTTTCGCCTTTAATCACGAAGAGGCGCTCCGCTGCTTTGAACTGGCTCTTGAAGCCGATGCAGACTGCGCAATGGCCCACTGGGGCATAGCCTATGCGATTGGGCCAAATTACAACAAACCCTGGGAGGCGTTTGAGGACGACGAAAAGCCCACCGCTCTTTCTGTTGCTCGAACCGCGGCAGCTCGGTGCCATGCGCTCAGGGATCAAGCCACCGAAACGGAACGCTCCCTTATTGACGCGGTGCAGGCCCGGTACCCGCAAGATGCTGAAACAGATGATTTTGGCCCCTGGAACGACGCCTATGCCGATGCGATGCGGCGGGCCTACATGGCCCATTCGGATGACCTGGATATATGCGCGCTTTTTGCTGAGGCACTGATGAACCGGACCCCCTGGCAATTGTGGGATCTGTCAACCGGTCTGCCCAAAGAGGGGGCGAACACACTGGAGACAATCGATATTCTGGAAACCGCCTTTGGTAAATGGGACTACGCATGGCAACATCCTGGCCTGTTGCACATGTATATTCACCTGATGGAAATGTCACCTCACCCGGAACGCGCACTGCGTCATGGTGATTGCCTGTACCGTCTGGTTCCTGACGCCGGGCACCTGGTGCATATGCCGACCCACATCGACGTCTTATGCGGCGACTATCAGAATGTTGTCGACAGAAATGAGGCCGCCATCCAGGCCGACAAAAAATACCTGGAGCGGGCCGGAGCAGACAATTTCTACACCGTTTACCGCTGCCACAACTACCACTTTAAAATCTACGGAGCGATGTTCCTGGGACAACCGGAACCCGCCATCCAGGCCGCAGAGGCGCTGATTGCAGATCTGCCGGCTGCTTTGCTTGCCCCCATGGCGGATTGGTTCGAAGCCTTTATCCCAATGAAGCAACACGTTCTGATCCGGTTTGGGCGCTGGCATGACATTTTGGCGCAGGAAATGCCGCAGGATGCCGATCTGTTTTGCGTAACAACTGCGATGATGCGATACGCACGAACCGTGGCGCTGGCAAACACCAGCGATATCCCCTCGGCTCAGGCCGAAGCGCAGCTATTTCACACTGCGCTGCAGCGCGTACCGGACAGTCGCATGCTGTTTAACAACAGCTGCCGCGACATTCTGCAAGTCGCGGAACAAATGATGCTGGGCGAGTTGGAGTATCACAAAGGCAACACCGAAGACGCCTTTGAACACTTACGCCAATCGGTTCGTATCGACGATGCATTGCCCTATGACGAGCCTTGGGGATGGATGCAACCTGCCAGACATGCCCTGGGTGCGCTGCTGTTAGAGGGCGGCAAATATGTTGAGGCTGAAGCCGTATATCGGGCCGATCTCGGGCTGGATCCGACCCTAAGCCGGGCATGCCAACACCCGATCAATGTCTGGAGCCTGCACGGGCTATATGAATGCCTGTCACGCCGCGATGCAGTCGCCGAAACTTTGATTATCAAAGCGCAACTTGACAAGGCCGTGGCACGCACAAGTGTCGCCATTCGCGCCTCATGTTACTGCAGGAAATCCGCGGCGACATAGGCTTCATCTGCCACAAAAAAACGGGGCCCGCAGTGGGCCCCGTTTCACATTGCCAATGGCAAAAGTCTTATGCTTCTGCTGGGGCCTCTTCGGCCTCTGCTTCGCCGTCGTCTTCATTGTCCGACGACCGCAACCCGGATGGGGCTGAGATGTTGGCGATAACGAATTCACGGTCGATGGTTGGGCGTGCGCCCGCTGGCAGATCGATCGACGAGATGGTGATGGTGTCACCAACGTCAAGACCGGTCATGTCCACAACCAGCTTCTCGGGGATGTCACCAGCGGTAACAGTCAGCTCAACCTCGGGACGCACAACGGTCAAAACACCGCCACGCTTCAGGCCTGGGGCTTCTTCTTCGTTGATGAACTCGACCGGAATGAACAGGGCGATTTCCGAAGTCCGACGCAGGCGCATCAGGTCCAGGTGTGTTGGCAGATCTTTGACCACATCACGCTGCACGTTGCGGCAGATCACGCGGACATCGTCGTGACCTTCAACCTGAAGGTTGAACAGGGTCGACTTGAACCGGCCAGCTTTCAATTTCTTCAACAGAACGTTGAAGGGGATATTGATTGCCAGTGGATCGGTGTCGCCACCATAAACGATACCTGGGACCATGCCGTCGCGGCGTGCCTGACGAGCGGCGCCCTTGCCTGTCCCCGTCCGTTCCAGAGCTACGAGATCAGGAATCTCTCCAGCCATGATAATACTCCAAATGTTAGGGCGGGAATCCTCCAAGGCTGTATCCCCGCGTGAAGCCGCGCGTATAGAGGAAAGCCACAAGGATGGAAAGAGGCAATAGAACTGCCCCTGCCCCGGTGTCTTAGTCCTGCCAATTCCCTTCAAACCCCTGCGGGACAAGCAGGTTGTCGCGGCTCAGCTTTTCGACGGACGTTACCCCACATAGCCCCATGGTGGTTTCCAGCTCTTTTTGAATGACCTCCAGCGATTTGGTCACACCAGCTTCGCCCATGGCTCCCAGCCCATAAACATAAGCGCGCCCGATATATGTGCCCTTGGCCCCCATCGACAGCGCCTTAAGCACGTCCTGACCCGAGCGGATGCCGCTGTCGAGATGCACCTCTATCTTGTCACCGACCGCATCCATAATCGCTGGCAGTGATTTAATGGCACTGAGGGCTCCGTCCAATTGGCGGCCACCGTGATTGGAAACAATAATGGCATCGGCACCAACGTTCAGGGCCTGTTTGGCATCTTCGGCGTCCAGAATACCCTTTATGATCAGTGGTCCATCCCACATTTTTCGAAACTCGCGGATACGGTCCCAATCCAGCGACTGATCAAAGGCCTCGGCGGTCCAGGTGCCCAGCGACGACGGGTCCTTCACACCCTTGGCGTGGCCGACGATATTGCCGAAGAACCGGCGTTTGGTGCCCAGCATTCCAAGACCCCATTGCACTTTGGTCATCATATCGGCAACCGATCTCACCGTCAGCTTGGGTGGCGCTGACAACCCGTTCTTCAGATCCTTGTGGCGCTGACCCAATAATTGCAGATCCACAGTGATCACCGCCGCAGAACAATTTGCATCTTTTGCGCGGTCAAACAGACGCTGCATGAAATCATCGTCTTTCAGAGTATAGACCTGCATCCAAAACGGTTTACTGGTGTGCTCTGCCACATCCTCGATCGAGCAGATCGACATGGTGGACAAAGTGTAGGGCACACCAAATTTTTCCGCTGCTTTGGCCGCCTTGATCTCGCCATCCGCATGCTGCATGCCGGTCAAACCAACAGGCGCCAGAGCAACCGGCATCGCAACATCCTGACCAATCATCTGACCGGCGGTAGAGCGCCCGGTCATATCCAGCGCCACCCGCTGACGCAGTCGGATCTGATCAAAGTCGCTGGTGTTCTCGCGAAAAGTCTGCTCGGTCCAGCTGCCGCTTTCGCAATAGTCATAAAACATCCGAGGTACCCGGCGCTGATATATGCGTTTGAGGTCGTCGATATTGGTAATGACTGGCACTGAGCAGGCCTCCCTTTGAGCTTGGTAAAATTTATTTACCAATTTCTGAAAGTGAGTGCAATGCTGCAGGCCGACGAAAGGCCGTGTTCAAAAATCATGCGCCCGGCAGAAAAAATTTAGGCCCAAACTCTCAATAGAGTTTGGGCCTAATGTTCAAATGCAAAGATCACAATCGATGTGTGATGTGCCGTTTCAGGCGCGGTGCGCGCCGTCGGATAGCGTTTTCACAAATGCCAGCACCTCATCCACCGGCTTGCCCGCCCCGATCTGGCTGACGATGGCACTGCCAACAACCGCACCGTCAGAAATCGATGCAATCGTCTGTGCCCGCTCAGGTGTGTTGATGCCAAAGCCGACAATGACCGGCAGGTCGGTGGCGGACTTGATCCGGGCAACTTCGGGCGCAACATCGCCAGCGTCGGCCTCGGCCGCGCCAGTGATGCCGTTGATCGAGACATAATAGACAAAGCCCGAGGTATTCTGCAGCACCCGTGGCAGGCGTTCGTCATCCGTGGTTGGGGTGGCCAGACGGATAAAGTTCAGCCCCGCCTTTTGCGCCGGAATGCACAGCTCGTCGTCTTCTTCGGGGGGCAGATCAACCACAATCATCCCGTCAACGCCGGCCGCTTTGGCATCCACCAAAAATTTATCGACCCCGCGCGAATAGATCGGGTTGTAATAGCCCATCAACACAATCGGGGTGGTATCATCCGTCTTGCGAAATTCAGCCGCCAGATCCAGCGTCTTTTGCAGCGTCATGCCACTGTCCAGCGCCCGTTGACCAGCCAGCTGGATCGTCGGCCCGTCCGCCATGGGATCGGTAAACGGCAGCCCCAGTTCAATGACATCCACGCCTGCACCTGGCAGACCTTTGACAATCTCCAACGAGGTGTCGAAATCCGGATCACCCGCCATCAGATAAGCCACAAAAGCTTTTTTTCCAGCAGCCTTGAGTTCGGCAAATTTGGCATCAATGCGGGTCATGAGCGGGCCTTTTCCTATGTACCCGTTGGATGTGCCCAAATCTGACAGAGAAATCAATCCCGCCTGCACACACCAGGCTACAAACGCTAGGCTAGTCTGACTGAAACCCGAGCCACTCTGGCCATTTTGCCTGCGGACAGCTATGAGCGGCGCAACTGCAGTTTCAGGAGGCCGTCATGGGCTTTAAAATGGGGATCGTGGGTCTTCCGAACGTCGGCAAGTCCACATTGTTCAACGCATTGACCAAAACCGCTTCGGCGCAGGCGGCCAACTTTCCGTTCTGTACCATCGAGCCCAATGTGGGCGAGGTTGGTGTGCCCGATTCGCGGCTGGACAAGCTGGCAGCCATTGCTGGTTCCAAACAGATCATCCCAACACGGATGACGTTTGTTGATATTGCCGGTCTGGTCAAAGGCGCGTCCAAGGGCGAAGGTCTGGGCAACCAGTTCCTTGCCAACATCCGCGAGACCGACTCGATCGCGCATGTGCTTCGCTGCTTTGAAGATGGCGATGTGACCCATGTCGAGGGCCGCGTTGACCCGGTCGCGGATGCTTCCACCATTGAAACGGAACTGATGCTGGCCGATCTGGAAAGCGTTGAGAAGCGCCGCGCCAATCTGGTACGCAAGCTGAAGGGTAACGACAAAGAGGCACAACAGCAGGAACGCCTGCTGGCCGCTGCCCAGGCCCTGCTTGAAGATGGCAAGCCTGCACGTCTGGTTGAGGTTGACGACGACGACCTCAAGGCTTGGAAGCTGCTGCAACTGCTAACCAGCAAGCCGGTGCTTTACGTCTGCAACGTCGGCGAAGACGAATCCGTTGAAGGTAACGAGCTGTCCGCCAAAGTTGCCGAAATGGCCGCCGCCGAGGGCAACAGCCACGTGATCATTTCAGCACAGATCGAAGAAGAAATCTCGCAGCTGGATGCCGAAGAAGCAGAAATGTTCCTTGGCGAGATGGGTTTGGCCGAGGCCGGTCTGGACCGGTTGATCCGCGCTGGGTACGAGTTGCTGCATCTGGAAACCTATTTCACCGTTGGCCCCAAAGAGGCCCGCGCCTGGACCATTCGCAACGGCACCAGCGCACCTCAGGCAGCTGGCGTCATCCACGGTGATTTTGAAAAAGGCTTCATCCGCGCTGAAACCATCGCCTATGATGACTTTATCGCTGCCAACGGCGAACAAGGTGCCAAAGAGGCCGGCAAAATGCGCGCCGAGGGTAAGTCATACATAGTGCAGGACGGCGACGTCATGCATTTCTTGTTTAACAACTGATCAAGGGAGACCCGTCATGGCCGTCAAAATGATCATCGACACTGATCCGGGGATCGACGATGCCATGGCGATTTTCTACGCCGCAGCAGCGTCTGATATTGACCTGCTGGGACTGACCACTGTGTTTGGCAATGTCACCACCGACATTGCCACCCGCAACGCCCTTCGGTTGTTAGAAGCCGCCGGCTTGGAACTTCCCGTGGCGCATGGTGCCGAGGCTCCGTTGGAACTGCCGCCCTTTACGCCGTCAGCCCATGTTCACGGGGATGAAGGGTTCGGTGACATTCCTGCCGTCACACCCAAGGGGCAACCAGACGACGAAGACGCCGCCGATTTCCTGTGCCGCATGGCCCGCGAGCATAACGGCGAGCTGGTACTTTGCCCGATTGGGCCGCTAACAAACATTGCGATCGCACTTCAACGAGACCCCGAGTTTGCTAAGAATGTCGCGCGCATCGTGATCATGGGTGGATCGCTGAACGAGGGCGGCAACATCACGCCACATGCCGAGGCCAACATCTATCACGACCCCCACGCCGCCGATGTGGTCTTTGCATCAGGTGCTAAGGTGGTGATGGTTGGTCTGGACGTCACACACCGCATCCTGTGCACCAAGGCAGATTTCACCGCCATCGCAGCCCAGGCCCCAGAACTGGGTGGCATGCTGCAAGAGATGTCGGTGTTTTACCTGAAGTTTTACGAGACCGTCGGCAAGTTTGACGGCTGTTCACTCCATGATCCGGCTGCCGTGATTGCCTGCACCCACCCCGAGCTTTTTGAGACCCAGCCAGTGCCCCTTAGGGTCTCCTGCGAGGGCGAAACCTCGGGCGCGACACTGGCCGATCCCGACAGCCAGCGCACTCCGGTTGATGTTTGCATTGGGGTACAATCCGACGCCGTGAAGACGCTGTTTTTCAAACGATTGTCATTGCTACCGTGAATTTATCACTGACCCTGGTTGCCCGGGTGGTTTGGATCACTTCCGAACACGGCTTTGTAGGTGTCGTGCCGTTGGCCCAGCCCCTCTAGCACCACAACCAGTACAAAGACGCCCACCAGCACCAGCAGCATGACAATGGCCAATGTCGCCATCCAGTATTGCATCAGACCGGTGGTTACCGCGCCGGTCGCCAGAAACAGCGCAAAATAGCCACCCGGCTTATGATAGGCCTCGAACCAGCGGCGCCGCCGGGTCATGTCGAAATGATCGCCACGCCAGGTCGAGGGGTCCTTGGGGTCCGTGCTGAGGTGGTTGTGACCACCATGGGTGCCGCGCTGCCCAGCAACAAAAATCTGCAAGGTTCCGAACAGCACTGTCAAACCGCCAAACCAGGCGTGCAGCGAGCCGCTAAAACCTCCGCTTGCGACAACCGCAAGCAGTAGCCCCAGGATCGACAGAGTTATGGCGCTATAAAGTGTCCAGATATGCATGCCCCACCAGATAAACAGCGGATCAAACTTGCTTATCCCGCGTGGCAGCCCCATCGGCTTGGGCTTGGTCTTGAAGTACCGGATAGAGATCACCCCAAATGGCACCAGTACAAACCAGCAGGTGAACATCAGCAGCGCGTGGTAGTTCCAGTGGATGGCAAAGGTCCGGTCAAGAAACCAGACGGTGAATTCGGTCGGGATTTCTGTGTTCATGAGATCATCCCGTCTTCAATCGCCTGGCGATTGAAAATCAAATCAGGGTCCAAGGTGCCCTCAAGCCCGGCAATGACATTTTCTGCAGACACCACGCCCATTTTTCGGGCGGATTCCTCGGTCATGGCAGCACTGTGGGGGCTAAGCACCACGTTCGGCAGTAAGAACAGTGGGTTATCCACGGCGGGAGGTTCGTTCTCGAATGCATCAATCCCTGCCCCTCCGGATGCCATTCGCCCGCTCAACTCATGGTACAGCGCCGCCTCGTCGATCAGCCCACCTCGCGCCGCATTCAGAATAACCGCATGTGGCTGCATCGCAGCCAGTACCTTTGCATTGATGATGTTGCGGGTGGCGTCGTTTAGCGGCAGGTGAATGCTCAGAATGTCGACATTTGGCAGCACATCCTGCCAGTTCTCAACTTTGGTGGCGCCGACTTTGGCAATGGCCTCGGCCGACAAATAGGGATCATAGACCAGAATAGTCATGTCAAAGGCGGCTGCACGTTTTGCCACCTCGCCACCGATACGGCCCAGCCCCAGCAAAAGCAGGGTTTTGTCAGCAAGTTCCGAGGTGCGCAGAGAGTTTCGCAACTCCCAGTCACCACTGCGCACCGCTTGATCGTATTCAGGGACCCGCTTGGCCAGGTGCAACATCATGGCCAATGTCTGCTCGGCAACGGAAATCGCGTTGACGGCACCAACAATGGTCACCGGAATGCCGCGCGCCGACAGGGCCGCAACCGGGACGTTGTCACAACCAACCCCATGGCGCGAGACAACCTGCAGGTTGTCGGCCCCTGCAATATCGTCTTCGGTCAGGTTCCCGGTGCGTACAAGCAACCCGTCAGCTCCGGTAATGGACGCTCTGGTGAAGGCGACATTCGGATCAGCGAACTGTTCTATCTCCAGCCCGCCATGGCCAAACAGAATGTCCAATCCGGCCTGATGCAGCTTGCCGATAACCGTTACTTTTTTCATCCTACGCCCCTAGTCCAGCAAGCCTTCGTCCATCTCCAGAATGTAAAGCCCAGCGTTAAAGTCGGTGATGTAGATCAACCCGTTCTCGTCGACGAACACATCCGTGGTATCAACGATTTTCGGCCGGTCGGGCCGATGGTCCATCAATGTCTCAGGCGCCGGTGGCACCAGGGCCGCAATTTCTTTGGGGCGGAACGGATCACGAATGTCGTACACCCGCAGGCCGGCATTCTGGTAGGTGACAAATATGATGTCCGAGCTTTGGAAACTTTCGGGGCGGTTTTCGTGAATGTTGTGGGGACCAAACTGACCCCCTTTGGTCGCATAGTCAAAGTCATCCGGAATTGGCAGTGTTGAGATGCTGATCGGATTGGCCGGGTCGGTGATGTCAAAAACCCAGTTCCGCTTAACGCCGTCCTCCAGATTATCAAACACCGCCTCTTCCACCACCACCAGAAGGTTGCGATCCGGCAAAGCCAGGGCATTGTGCGTACCGCCCGCAAAGGGGGGCGAGAAATTGACGTGGCTTAGCATTTTGGGATTGTGGCGATCGCTGACATCCATCGTCGTCAGGCCACCGTCGCGCCAGGCGCCGCAGGCCAGATCACCCTTGATAATCGCATGGTGCAGCGCATAGCGATGCTTGGGATCCCAGTCGGGCACTTCCCCCGCCTCTGCGTTCATCCCCGGTATCCACAGCTTACTGACCGGTTTTGGATTGGTCGGGTCGGACATATCCACGATGATAAAGATATCATCGGTGAACCCCGGTGGCAGCGCCGAGACATAGGCCCATTGTCCGCCCGTATACCAGATGCGATGCAGGCCCAAACCTTCAAGAGGCATAAAACCGATTTCAACCGGGTTGGCGCGGTCTTTGATATCGTAAACACGCATGCCCGCCGAATAGCTTTGATCACCACCCGACGTGTCGATTTTGTCGCCGATCGACCCCTTGTAATAATCACCGGTCTCGACCCCGTCATCGCGCAACATGTCCTTCATGTTGACGACTAGCAGCAGGTCACCGTGGGTTTGCAGATGCTGGCTCCAGGTGGCGCCCGGCTGGGGGTAGTGTTTCACAAAGGTCGGTTTGCTCGGGTCGCGCACGTCGATCACAGACCAGCCATTGGAAAACAAGTGACCCACATAGGCGTAGCCGCCCGAGACCATAACCTGCACCCCATCGCCGCGACCACCCTGGTCGCAATGACCAAGGATCCGCATATTGTGCGCATAATCCGGTGTCAAAACATCACGGTTTGCCATTATCCATCTCCATATGCGTCACGGAACTGTGCGGTCATGGCATTGGCGGCCTTCACCAAAGCCGAGACATCCTGCATGACAATCAGCCACTGGTACCCCTTGTCGAAACACTCTTGTGTCCGTTCCCAAGTTGTCGTCAGGGTGCCCAGGAATTTGTCCGAACCCAGCACTTTGGCCTCGATCTCGGCAAAGGCCTTGAGCACCTCGGGGTGACTGGGATTGCCAATGTGGCCCAGGTTGGTTGCCAGATCCATGGGTCCGATAAAGACACCATCCAGGCCCTCAACGGCCAGAATATCGTCAAGATTGTCGATCGCCTCTTGGGTTTCAATAGCAATGATCACCACAATCTCGCGATTGGCGACCTCTAGATAGTTTTTGATGTTATTACCAAACCCAGCAGCGCGGTTGCTGCCCGAGACACCGCGAACCCCAACCGGTGGATAACGGCAGGCGGCCACCGCAGAGGCGGCCTCGGCTCCGGTATTTACATAAGGCACCAGAACACCCTGCGCGCCGCTGTCCAGGATCTTCTTGATTGCAACATCGTCATTCCACGGTGGGCGCACAAACGGAACAGTCCCGGTACCCTTGATGGCCTGCAACTGCGTCAGCAGATCACCGTAATCACCGGGGGCATGCTCCATATCGACAATCAGCCAGTCAAACCCAGCCATGGCAAAGATTTCGGCCGGAATACTGTGCGGGACTTGCAGAAAGGCCCCGACAGTCTTTTTCCCGTCCTTCAGCTTTTGCCTAACGGGATTGTTAAATTCGTTCGTCATGAAACAGGTCATCCAGTTGTTGCGCGCCAGAATTATCCGCCAGAGTTATCCGGCAGTGTAGCCGCCGTCGGCATAGAGTGTATGTCCGGTGTAGAAATCAGACGCTTTTGACGACAGGAACAACAAGGGTCCCGCCAGATCCTCGGGCTCGCCAAGGCGCCCCTTGGGCAGGCGAGCATAGAAGCCTTCGCGCACTTTTTGCGCTTCGTCAGTATCGGCAAACATCCAGGCGGTCAGCGGTGAACGGAAGACCGTCGGGGCAATGGCGTTGACGGTGATGCCATCGACGCCCAATTCGCAACCCAGAGCCTTGGTCAGTCCATCGATGCCGGATTTTGAGGTGCAATAGGCCGTGTAACCTGCCGGATGCCCCAGCAAACCACGGGCCGAAGAGACCAGAACAATCTTACCAGATCCCTGCTCTCTCATGTGCTTGGTTGCCGCCCGCGACAGTAGCCAGGATTGGGTCACATTGGCATCCATAACTTCGAGAAAAGTCTCAGGGGCCATGTCATTGATCTTGGCGACCCGGTTGATCCCCGATGCCACCACCAGAACGTCAAGCGAGCCATATGTATCAACGGCCGTTTGCGCCATCGAGGTGCAGATGTCCTCGGATGTTGGTCGCGCGTTGATCAGCGTTACTTCTGCCCCCAAAGCCTCGCATTCTGCGCCAACCTTGCTCAGGGCTTCCATGTTGCCACCTGTCAGGACAACTTTGCAGCCTGCCCCAGCTAGGGTTTTTGCGGCAACATTACCAAATGCCCCCGTGGCGCCGGCGATCAGCGCAACCTGCCCCTTGAGGGAAAACAGGGAATTAGGATCGTTGAAAAAACTCATGGTCTGTCCTTCGCTCAGGATTTTTCGGGATAGGGCATAGCGACAATCATCGTGACGACATCATTGGTTTCATTGACGATTTCGCGAACTTCGCCGGCCGGAATGGTCACACTGTCCATCGGTCCGGCTTTTTCTTCGGTGCCACCGACACGAATGGTCAGCTCGCCCGACAGGATCACATAGACCTTCTCCATCGGAGAGCTGTCAGGACCTGCGCCACCACCTGGCAGAAAATGCGAGCAGCCGACCCAGAATTTTTCCGGTCCGCCCTCTTCAAAACCCGCCAGACGCATCGCTTTGCAATCAAAGTGATTTGGCGCCTCGTACTGCGGTGCCTCGGAAAAACGTTTGATCAGCATATGCGCCCCCTTGATTGGAATTGGTTGCCTCTTGTACTGCGATTTAATACATATGTACCGCATGGCGGTCAATGGTCATATTTTCACCTTTTGCCGTTCTAAGGGCTTTCCCTTAGAGGCCGGAATGTGGTTTCTAAGGCCAAATCTGACGGGTGGACCCAAAAAATGAATACCGAGACTGCCTCCAAGGGTGCCAATAGCCAGGGCGTACAGGTCATCGCCCGGGCCGCAGATATTCTGCGGGTGCTGAAAACTGACAATCAGGGCCTCAGCCTTGGCCAAATCGCCGAGCGGGTCTCTCTGCCACGTTCAACGGTGCAACGGATCGTCAATGCTTTGCTGGCCGAACGACTGGTGATGGCGGCCTCTGCCGAGGGTGGGCTTAGGCTGGGTCCGGAAATTCAGGCACTGGCTGCAGGCGGGCGCATCAACGTCGCCGAGCTGATACACCCTATCCTTGCCGATCTGGCCAAAGACTGTGGAGAGACTGTGGATCTGTCGATCTTTCGCGACGATCATGTCCTGTTTGTGGATCAGGTTATTGGCACCCAAAGACTCAGAACCGTGTCCGCAGTCGGCGAGGCCTTTCCGGTGACCACAACCGCGATCGGCAAGGCCTCGCTGGCACTGCTGGAAGAGGAAGAGGCGGCGACAATTGCAGCCAGAGAATTACGCCAATCGGGTGACACCTCAAAATCGCTATCCCAGGTGATTGCCGAACTGGAAGGCATCCGTGATACTGGCGTGGCCTTTGATCTTGATGAACACACCGATGGAATTTCAGCCGTGGCAATGGCGTTCAGAGATCCAACGGGCATGATCTATTCTATCTCGATGCCAGTTCCCTCGCACCGTTTCATGCCCAAACGGGACAGGTTGGTGGACGCATTGCAAAAAGCAATGCGCCAAGTGCAGGCGACCTTGTAAAGCCTAGTTCAAAATGGCCAGGGTCAACTGCGGATAGCAGATCAGCAGGATCAGAACCGCCAGCATAACGCCGGCAAAGGGCAGCGCACCAAGGAACACATCCTTCAGCGAAATCCGGTCATCATTCAGTGTTGCCTTGATGACAAAGCAGGATATGCCCAACGGTGGTGTCAGCAGGCCAATCTCAGCCCCGACAACAGTGATGATCCCGAACCACACAAGGTTCAGTCCCATCGGCTCGACCAGAGGCAAAAACAACGGCACCACAATCAGGATAATCGAGGCCGTGTCCAGCAAGGTACCAAGAAACAACATCATGATCACATAGATCAGCATGATGGTGAAGAAACTGGCATTGCTTCCGGCCAGCATGTCGCCCAGCTCATTTGGCAATCCGGCAAGTCCCAGCATCCGGCTGTAGATCGAAGCGGCGGTGATCAGGAACAGGATCGACGCGGTAATATGCCCGGTTTCCAGCAAGGCGTTCCAAAATGCCTCTAGTGTAATACGGCGGCGCACCAGCGAGATAATCAGCGCCACCAGCGCGCCTGTTGCGCCCGCTTCGACCGGGGTTAGCCAGCCGGTATAGATACCCCCAAGAACAACTACGATCAGACCAAGTGTTGGCAATGTTTTTGAGGCGATCTCGGGCCAAGGTAGCCGCTCGTATTCTGATGCCGGACGCCCGCCGACAAATGTCGGA